>ERZ1034952.2957-NODE-2957-length-11951-cov-6.702505_pt1 | contig 11951 bp, 7 predicted proteins | sample MGYA00520625_ERZ1034952 | MGnify/ENA primary metagenome ERZ1034952 (study PRJEB33766, sample SAMN09781773) | gut metagenome | biome: gut microbiome | host: Homo sapiens | place: Madagascar | study: EMG produced TPA metagenomics assembly of the PRJNA485056 data... | reverse complement strand
AGCTGAAAGTTCGAGAAGAAATCAGACAATGACAAATTTGGAAAAAAAAAGAGTAAGAGAGTTACTCAGTCCAAATCCTACACTGGCAAATGAACTTGTATTTTCTCCATTAGAGGCATGGACCGATGACGATGTATGGGCATTTTTAATGCAATATAAAAATCCATGGGGATATTCGAATATGGAACTCTTAACAATGTATAAGGGTGCCACAGCTGATAATGAATGTCCGATTATGGTGGATAAGGATTTGCCTTCTTGTGGAAAAAGTCGTTTTGGGTGTTGGGTTTGTACCATGGTAGAAAAAGATAAATCGATGGAAGCCATGATTGCAAATGATGATGAGAAAGAATGGATGACACAGCTTCTTGAATTTCGAAATGAGTTTGGCAATGAAGAAGGCGATAGAGATCGAAGAAGTTTTAGGCGTATGAATGGAAATCTTCAAGGTAACTATAGAAAGTTATTTCATGGGCCATATAAAAAAGAAGTACGAGAACAATGGCTAAGAAGACTTCTAGAGATTCAAAAGAATATTAACGAAACAGGTCCTGAAGAGTTTCAAAATCTTGAATTGATAAGAATTCAGGAATTGAGAGAGATAAGAAAAATTTGGGTTTTAGAAAAGCATGAATTTGATGATGCTGTTCCAAGAATTTATTTTGATGTGATGGGTAAAGAATTTGAAGATCCAGATTGGATTTGTGCTGAAGGTTTCGCTAAAGAAGAGTGGGATATTCTGAAGAAAGTCTGCTCAGACTTATATGGAGATGAGGAACTCGCGTTTGAAATGATGTATAGCCTTATTGATGTAGAAAGTAATGCTGCTGGTATGAACCAGCGAAAAGGCATAATAGAGGAACTGGAAAAAATTATTGCTAAGACATTTTATAAAAATGAAGATGATGCTACACAGTATTATATGGAAAAGGTTTGTCGTAAAAAGGAATATGGTGGAAAGTATAACGAGAAGTTTTTGGATTACGGAAACCAGATGCCAGCAGAAACAGATGAGGAGTCTGAAGAATGATAATCAATCGATTAACTATGCATAATTTTGGTGTTTATGCAGGAACTAATACATTTGAATTTACTAGTGAAAAACCGATTGTCTTAATTGGTGGTATGAATGGACGAGGAAAAACGACGTTTTTGGAGGCGATTTTGTTGTCTCTATACGGAGCAAATTCAATTGCATATAAAGAAAGTGATTATAACTCATATAATCAATATCTTCGTTCATATGTAAACAATAACAGCTGGAGTCAAAGCAGCTATGTGGAAATTGAATTTTTATTAAATGAAAGTTCAAATGATACCTATTTTGTTAGACGAAAATGGAACGCTCTTTCAAGAATCACAAAGGAAGAAATATCTGTACAACAGAACGGTGTATATAGTGAGTTTTTAACACAGAATTGGGCTATGTTTGTAGAGAATATTCTTCCTAGTGCATTGTCTAGCTTTTATTTCTTTGATGGAGAAAAGATTGCTGAATTAGCAGTGGCAAAAACAGATGATCAAATGAAAGCTTCCATTCGTTCAATGCTGGGGATGACCACTTTAGATGTTTTAAAAAATGATCTTGGTCGCATAGTGAAAAAAATTAACAGAAATAACAAAGCAGATGAATCCAATAAACATTTAGAAACTTTGCGAGAGGAACGAGATCAAGCAATTTCTAAATTAGAGAAAATTGATGAATCAATATCAATTGCAATAAAAAAGGTGGAAAATCTTCAGGAAGAGCTTGAACAATTACATAAAAAGTATGAACTTCAAGGGGGAGCTGTGCTCGAACAACGACAGTCTTTGATGCAAAAGAGAGCACAGATTCAAACAGAGATAGTACAAAATGCTGAACTATTAGTTGGAATGGCTGCTACAGAATTGCCTATTTTTCTTGTAAGGGATCTTGTTAGTCAAATAAAACTGCAGGCTGAGGATGAACATAACGATTTCATCATGCAGCAAGCATTAGAACAAATGGATGACTATTTATCGGATTTTGAAATGCAATATCCAGAGTCAATAGAAGCGAGTCGTATATTTGTAGACTATGTTAGGAAACAAACAGAAGCAGATTCGTCTCCTAGAGTATATGAAATATCAGATCATGCGTTGTTTCAAATGAATGATTTGGTAGAGAATACGCTTCAACAGAGCGTGAACAATACAAAATCATTATTAGCAAATAAGGCTGATTTGAAAAAGCAATTAGATGCAGTTGAGAGTTATCTTACATTGGATATAAATGAAAAAGATTTGACAGCTATATATGATCAAATAAAAGCGAAAGAGGCAGGTTTGGTTGAGGCACAAGTTGAATATAACAGATTACAGCAGGAAAGAAGTTCTATAAATTCTATTGTAACAATAAAGAATGCGGAATACAGTAGAGATATCGAGGTTTTTCTTCAAAAACTTGAACTTCATGATGATTCAGAAAGAATGATGAAATATTCTAATATTGCACTTCGTATTTTAGAGACATATGCAGTAGAATTGCAGAGAAGAAAAACAGGTACTTTAGGAGCTACAATTACGAAATGCTACAAGCAGCTTGCGAATAAAAAGAATCTAATTCAAGAAATTGTGATGAATCCAGAAACACTAGATATGCAGTATCTTGATGAAAAAGGGAATGAAGTATCAAAAGAGTCCCTTTCAGCAGGCGAAAAGCAGCTTATGGTAATTGCTATTTTATGGGCGCTTGCATTGTGTTCGAAGAAAAAATTACCAGTAATAATTGATACACCATTGTCTAGACTGGATTCCCAACATAGAATTTCCATTATTAATACCTATTTTCCAAATGCAAGTGATCAGACAATTATTCTGTCTACAGATACAGAAATTGATCAGAATTATTATGAAATGATGAAAAATTCGGTTGGAGATGAGTTTACACTTGTATACAGCGAGGAAACAAAGAGTACGTCAATTAAGAAAGGGTATTTTCAAGAATTATGATAATCAAACAAGTACGCTTGTCTCAGCAAGCAAAAGATCAGCTTTCTCGGTTGAAGGGAAAGACTGGTATTAAGAATTGGAATATTCTTTGCCGGTGGGCATTATGTTATTCCTTAGCAGAAAAAACATTACCAACAGATATTCCGCCTGCAAGTGATAGTAATTTGGAAATGTCATGGTATACATTTGGTGGAGAATACTATGAGGTTTATGAAGCTCTTGTGAAGGCTTGGTGTATTAGTATGGGATTAGAGACAGATGATGAGACTGTTTCAAAATACTTTAGATTAAATTTGGAACGTGGAATTTCTTATTTGTGTGGAACAGGGTTTATAAAGAGTATAGATGATTTATTACATTTGGCGGTGAAATAATGAGTACATATTTGGATTATAATGCATCTGCACCAATTGATCTGAGAGTTCTTGATGTAATGATAGAAGTCTATAAAGGAACAATTGGGAATGCAGATAGTAGAACTCATAATCACGGTGAATCAGCAAGATTAGTGGTTGAAAATGCGAGAAAGCAAGTTGCGGAGTTATTGGGGATTTCATCGGGAGAAGTTTTTTTTACAAGTGGTTCTACAGAAAGTAATAATATTGCTATTCAAGGATTAATGGAATATGCAGAAAAAACAGGTAAAAAGCATATTATTACAACATCGATAGAACATAAGTCTATTTTGGAAACAGTAAAAGTCTTAGAAAAGAAAGGGTACGATATTGAGCTTGTAGATCCAGAACGTTCAGGTTTTGTAAAACCGGAAGATATACTGTCTAGAGTAAGAGAAGATACTCTGTTAGTGAGCGTTATGCATGTAAATAATGAGACTGGAATCATTCAGCCTGTAGAACATATAGGGAAAGCTTTATCAGAAAGAAAGGTCTTATTTCATGTGGACGCAACCCAAAGTTGTGGAAAGCTAATAAAAGAGATAAGGGGGCTGAATTATAATATGCTATCTTTCAGCGCCCACAAGCTTCAGGGACCGCAGGGCATAGGTGTTCTTGTGTTAAGAAAAGATGGTTACAGATTACCTCCGATAAAGGGGATTATGTACGGAGGACAACAAGAGCATGGAATTAGACCTGGAACAATACCGGTTGCTTTAGTTGCAGGATGTGGATATGCATGCAAAATAGCCTCGTTGGATTATGAATGTAACAAAGAAAAAATGGATGCTTTGAAAAAGCTGGTGTTAACGATATTTAATGAATCCGGAATGGAATATCATTTTAATGGTGATCAAAGACATTGTGTGAACAGTGTGATTAATATATGTATTCCAGGAGTTATATCAGAAGCCTTAATGATCATGACAAAACAGTATTGTAGTATATCGAATGGCTCTGCATGTACATCTAAAAATTATTCACCAAGCTATGTGTTAAAAGCAATGGGGATTTCAGAAGAAGAAATTGAGTGCTCTGTTCGAATCAGTTGGGGAGCAGATACTTTAGAAAATGAGTTGAAGGAAAACTTGGTTAAGTTGATAGAGATAGCTAAGCAGATAAAAGGTTAATGTCAAGGAGGCAATATGAGTCCTAAAATGAATATGGGAATTGTTTATGAAAACAATTTAGATACGGATAAGTTTGCCAGAATGTTTAATAATAAGGCTCAGAGTTACAAATTTTATTGGTTCGAGGCGATTTTGAATTTGATTATGGAGACGGATGAGGATTTGTCATTTGAAGATGTAATTGATGAAATGATATGTGAAGCATGGCACACTGTTACTCATTATCATTTGCGTCTTGGTCCTACAGTTAATGGAAATGCAGAAAACTTTTTAGAGCATGCTATAAATACCTTAAATCATTTTTCAAAGGAACTTACGCAGAATCCGTCGAAAGAAGAACTGAAGGCTGCAATAAGAGACTGTAAAAATGAACTTAAGAAAGATAAAACTCGTTTGACAGACTATGTGCCGTACAAATTACTTTATCCATTTTTTGATACAGAAGGAATGGAGGAAGGTCTTTCTTATATAAAGAATGATAAGCATAGACGATTGATTGCTTACATGGAAAAACTAACAGGGAACGAAAATATCTTATACACAATAATTGATGGGGTAGGGTTACAGAAAAGAATACGCTTGAATGCGTATTGGCGTAAGCTCCTAATAAAAAACTATTCAGTTATTCGAAGCTGGGTGCAATATAACAAAGCTCAATTTCTTCAAGACCGAAATCCAGGTGTACCAGGAATTATATATAAAATATGTCCAGAAAACGAGGATCAAAGAAAACTAGATCAAGCAAGAGCCTTGTGGAGAGCAACGGTGGATATTACGAAAAGACCAATCCGAGAAATATATACAGATAGAGAAATTGGATTGGATGTGTTATCCATTGATCATTTTGTTCCGCGTTCATATATATCAAATGATGAATTATGGAATTTGACACCTATGAGTAAATCGTTGAATTCTAGTAAAAACAATAGATTGCCATCGTGGGATGAATATTTTGAGCCGTTTGCACATTATCAATATTATTTGTATAGTCTTGTTTTTCCGGAAGATGAATCTAAAAAATCGGCGTTCTTGATTGATAAATTTGAAAAGTGTCGCAAGAACAATGTAAATGCAATATGGGCATCAGAAGCATTGTATATACCAGGAAATACAAAAACTCAATTTGTTAATATTTTGAGTCATAACTTGAAGCCAATATATGAATCTGCACAGTTGCAAGGATATGATATGTGGAATATGAAGGTGTAAACATGAATAATGATTCTATTGAATACTATGAAAAAAATGCAGACGAGTTTGTGCTTTCAACAATAAATGCAGATGTAAGTAGTCTTTATAAAGAATTTGAAGGGCATATTAAAAGAGGGTGCCGCATTTTGGATCTGGGTTGTGGAAGTGGGAGAGACAGCAAGTATTTTGCAGAACAAGGATATGATGTCGTAGCAGTTGATCCATCTCCAGCAATGTGTAAGAAGACAAGAACGTTATCCGGCGTTGTTACATACATTCAGCGAGCTGAAGAATTGGAGTTTGAAAATGAATATGATGCGGTATGGGCATGTGCTTCGTTGCTGCATGTTTCAAGAGAAAATCAGAGGAAAGCTCTTGTAGCAATTTGTAAAACGCTTAAACCGGAAGGGGTTCTTTATTGTTCTTGGAAATATGGAACACAAGATCGAGAAGAGAAAGGACGTCATTTTACAGACTTAAATGAAAGGGAATTACAAATTATTTTGTCTGACATCTCGAATTATCAATTAATAAAAATGTGGCGAACAGATGATGCTCGACCAGGGAATAAACAACAGTGGCTAAATGTATTGTTGAGAAAGGCTTGATGGTCACCAAAAATAAAGCCTTATAAGAAATAAAATAGATGTAGGGAGGGGAAAGTACGATATCTTTTTTTAAGAAAGTCCACTTAAAGTTGAGAGGTCATTCATTGGGGTCTAGTGATATTGGATATAAGGATTTGGCACCTCTTGACAATATTACGGATAAAAATACATATATTGAAGCTCTTAATTGGGCAATAAAGAATCCAAGAATCAAAAACATAGCACTTACAGGTCCTTTTGGTTCGGGTAAGAGTAGTATTATTCAATCGTATATAAAATCACAACCGAATATGAAAACTGTAAGTGTTTCGTTGGCAGCTTTTCAAGAAAATAAATCAGATGGTAAGAAAGTTGGTTTAAACGATTCAGATGCAATAGAGGAAGGAATCTTGAAGCAGCTGTTCTACACTGTTAGTCATAGGAATATTCCTCAAAGTCGTTATAGAAAGCTTCATAGGATTGGTTATCCAAGAACAATGATTATGTTTGGAGCTTCTGTGATTTTTATAGGTTTTTGGATTTCCGTATTTTTGCCAGATAGGTTTGATGCATTTACAAGCCTTATCATTCAGGCTGGTAATAGGTATGGAGTATCTAGGTGGTTCACCGCAATCATTGCATTCGCTTCTTTCATATGCTTAGATTTCGTTGTTGTAAAAATATATCGTAGCTTGATGGGGAAGGTAAAATTAAAAGAGATAAAAATCCCGGCAACTACAACAGTATCTGCTGAGCATGAAGAAGAAAGTTCTGTATTTAATCGAAATCTTGATGAAATTATATATTATTTTGAAGAGATGCAGTATGATGTGGTTTATTTTGAAGATTTGGATCGTCTTCAAAATGCAGAAATTTTTGTGAAGCTAAGAGAATTAAATAACCTTCTTAATAAAAATGTTGCAATAAAGAAACCGGTAAAATTTGTTTATGCAGTACAGGACGATATCTTTACTGAAACAGACCGAACAAAATTCTTTGAATTTATAATACCAATTGTGCCGGTTATGAATTCTACAAATTCCAGTGAAATGTTAACTAACCTGATAGAGAATAGTGCGATGTCTTTAAATATTTCATCTGAGTATATTTCAGATGTTGCTCCGCTTATTTTCGATATGCGACTTCTTCAAAATGCATATAATGAATTTTTGATTTATAAAAGAACATTGCAAGCAGATCAATCTTTGGATTTAGATGATCAAGTAATGCTATCGTTAGTTATTTTCAAAAATTTATATCCTAAAGAATTTGCAGACTTACAAGCTGAAAATGGTGTTGTGAAGCAGGCTATTAATGACAAAGCGGTAATAATAGATAAAAAGCGTCAGGAGATACAGGATGAAATAGAGAAGGACACTAAACTTCTAAAAGGGTATAGTGAAGATACTTTGAAAAGAAGGAAAGAACTAGTTGGAGCGTTTTTTTGTGCTGTAACAGACTGGAAAGGATATGCATTAACAATTAATGTGGGTGGAACAACATATCAACGTGATGATTTCTTTGCAGAAGATTTCAAGTTTAGCAAAATTATTCAGGCGTTTAAAAACAGTAGTTCAATAAATGGAATATATTATAACTATAATGGCGGTGGCGGCTACAGTTATACAGTGCCAAATTCAGATAAACTCGTTTTTGAATATGAAAAAAGATTTGAGTATATTGAGTTAGAAGATGCACAAAAGGCTGATAATCTTCGAAAAGAGATTGGGAGTAAACAAGAAAAATTATATTCCATTGGAGGATATTCAATAAAAAGACTCATTGATGAATTTGGAGTAGAGATATTATCTGACAATGTTCGAGCAAATCAAACACTTGTATATCTGTTGCGCAAGGGGTATATCGACGAGCGTTATGCAGATTATATGAACTACTTTAAAGGAACTAGCATTACTACTGCCGACAAGAATTTTTTACTTTCTGTAAGAAATCATGACGCATATCCATTTAATTATGAGCTTACCAAAACTGCTCAAATAGTATTACAGCTTCAAGTACATGAATTTGAACAGAAAGAAATACTCAATTTTGAGCTTCTAGAGTACATATTAAGAACAGAAGGTTGCGAAGAAAAGAGAGAACGTTTTTTGAAGAACCTTTCTGATGAATCTGCAAAGAGTTGGGAATTTTTTGAGGAATTTGCAGAAAAGACAGAACAGATTGATAGATTAATTCATGAGATTACAAAGAAATGGCCAAGGATGTGGGCATTTATATATGATAATGTTGTTTTGACTTATGAAAAGAAGATACATTATTTGGTTTTGATATTAACTCATGCAGATGTTAAAGACATCGTTAATCAAGACGTAGAAGGGAAACTAACAGATTGTTTGTTGAATGATATGTCTATTTTGCAGGAATTAGTTCCAGTTCAGGCAGAAAAAATAATTTCAGTTATACAAGGACTAGATCTTCGATTTACAAATGTGGAATTAGTGGGTGTCAATGAGAAAGTAGCTACTTATATTGTTGAAAATGCTTTCTACGTAATTAGTAATTTAATGCTTCATAATGTAACGGTATTTGTGAAACCAGAATTAGTGGATAGTCTTGAAATAAGAAATTATTCAACTTTACGAGAAATGAGGTGCCAACCGCTATTAGATAATGTTCATAAAAACTGGGATATGTATGTTGAAGATATTGTTCTTTCAAGTGCAAATACAGAGGAGGATGTTGAGAGCATAGCTGCAATCATTGCAAGATCCTTATCAAATATCGGATTATGTATTAACGTAATCGTACATCAGAATTTTGTATTGGATAAGCTTGATAAGTTCATGTTTGAAGATCAAAGCAAAGGGAAGAACATAATTCGTTCAATATGGAATCAAATCCTAGTAGAAGACAAATTATATCCTTGTTGGCACAATGTTGGTATTTATTGGGAAAACTTTGGGATTACAGATATATTGATTCAATTTATTGAAAGAAATAACAAAAAGCTAGTCAAGGATAATTTAGAAGAAATAGATGAAGCGTTTATACGCGAATATATAACTAGTACTGGTGATACTGATGCGTATCGAACTCTTATTTCAAAACTCAAATTAACAGAGTTTAATATATCGGTTACCAATATTCCATACGAGCGAATGGAAGTACTGATTGATGCTCGCTATTTCACGCTAGATATTGATATTTATAATCAGATAAGAACAACATATCCTGAATTGTTGGTTGTTACGCTGTTAAACTATCAGGAAGAATGCGTGGAACTAATAGATAAACTTACCGTAGATAGAGAGGTGCTGGAACAGGTTATAAATAGTGATCTGGCTTCCAATACATTGAAGAATACGATGTTGAAAAGCTTTGGCGAGTCTTATATGTCAGAAAGGCTTGCAAGTTCATTATGTGACCATGAGTTAGCAATTGATAGAAACCTGTTCTTCTCTGCATGGGATTATCTTGAGGAATCAAAGAAAAAAGTATTGTTGTATAAGTATAATTCGCTATTAAAAGCAGATGATTTTGAACGATGCTTTGGAGAGATTACAGAGTTCCAGGGATTGAGAGAGCGAGTGAGACATAATGTTGAATTAGCTTTCAATGAAGAAAATCTACAATTGGCAAAAAGACTTGAGAAAGTTGGGTATATCACAAGTCAGAGAAAAGAAAATCGGGAGCGAAAAATAATTAGAGGAAAAGAAACGCATACCGAGAAGTACCAAGTGATTGTATGTGTTGTAAAAGCAGTGAAGTAATAGATACAATGCATACAGTTTATAAGGAGAACAAAATGCGAATCTTAATGCTTGGCAATAGTTTTACTTTTGCAAACAACATGCCAGAAACCCTAGCCAACTTAATAGATGCCGAAGTGGTCCAGCATACTCGCGGTGGAGCACGCCTTGCCGAGCAGTTGAATCCTAACACCAAGATGGGAGGAATGACGCAGGCAGCCCTGGAGAACGAGAAATGGGATTATGTGATTCTTCAGGAGATGAGCAATGGTCCGATTACTTCTAGGGAAAGCTTCCTGAACAACACTGCACGACTGTGTGAACGTATTCGTTCCAATGGAGCAGTACCGGTTCTGTATGCAACCTGGGCTTATCAGAAGGGCGGCAAGCAACTGGAATCTTTCGGTATGGATTATGATGAGATGTATCAGAAGATGTATGATGCTTATCATGAGGCTGCTGATCAGAACGATGCTTTGATTGCCGATGTAGGCAAGTGCTTCTATGAGGAAGCGACTAAGCAGGGTATCTTTGCAGAAGATGGCTGTCATCCAAATGAGCTTGGATCTAAGCTTGCGGCGCAGGTGATTGCGGATGTCATCTTAGCTGATCAGGAAACCAAAACAGAAGGAGTGATTGAACCAAAGGCAGAGGACAACGATACAAGACTTCGAATCCTGTATCTCTATCAGATGCTTCTGACCCAGACCGATGAGAATCATACCCTGTCCACAAAGCAGATCACCGATCGCATGATGGAGCAGCACAATATTCTTGTGCATAGAACCACCGTGCCTAAGGATATTGATTTGCTTCGTGCGGCTGGCTTCGAGATTATCGGAGAACGTAAGCGTGCCTGGGAATACTACATGGCAGACCGCAAGTTCTCTGTGCCGGAGTTAAAGCTTCTGATCGATGCAGTGCAGTCTTCCAAGTTCATTACGGAGAAGAAGAGTGAGAGCCTAATCGAGAAGCTGATTTCTTTGACCAGTGAGACAAATGCAGATAAGCTAAAGAGATCTGTGCATATCACCGGTCGTGTGAAGTCAGAGAATGAAAAGGGCTATTATATTGTTGATGCAATCAATGAGGCTATCAATGCTGGTGTGAAGATTTCCTTCTATTATTTTGAACTCAATGGTAAGAAGAAGGAAGTGCTCAGGAACGATGGGAAACCATATACAGTCAGTCCATTTGATTTAATCTGGGATGGCGACTATTACTACCTGACCGGTTACTGTGATGAGAGAGAAGCTGTTCGTACTTATCGAGTAGACCGTATCAAGAAACAGCCGGAACTGTTGAAGGAGAAGGCTGTTAAGAAGCCGAAGGGATATAATGTATCCAAATATACGACAGAGGTCTTCCGTATGTTCTCTACAGATGAAGCGGTTGACGTGACCTTGCTCTGTGACAACTGTTGTATGAACGTTATGGTAGATAAGTTTGGCAAGAAAGTTAAGATCAGTAGTGTTGGTGAGGAACAGTTCCGGATAACGGTTAAGATCTGCTCCAGCCCGACTTTTTACCGCTGGGTGTTCGGATCTTCAGGAAAAATAGTAATTGAAGGTCCAGTGGAAGTACGCAATGCGTATAAAAAGATGCTACAGAAGTCCCTGGATAGCATGAATTAAATAAGAATATAACCGCATGTGGATTGTGAGGTGACCGGTATGTTAAAGAATGTACTGATTGTGGTGGATGATATAGAAAAATCCATAGAGTTTTATAGGGACTTATTTGGACTGCAGGTGATTCTTCAGAATGAAGGGAATGTGATTTTATCGGAGGGTCTTGTTTTGCAGGATGCCGGTTTATGGGGGAAGACACTGGATGAGATTTCTACTCCGTTCAATAACAGGATGGAACTGTATTTTGAGGAATTTGATATAGATGGATTGCTGGCAAAGTATGAATCCGGTAAGTATTTCGTCCGATATGCCACTGAATTAACAAAACTTGCAG
>ERZ1034952.2955-NODE-2955-length-11956-cov-4.968658_pt1 | contig 11956 bp, 12 predicted proteins | sample MGYA00520625_ERZ1034952 | MGnify/ENA primary metagenome ERZ1034952 (study PRJEB33766, sample SAMN09781773) | gut metagenome | biome: gut microbiome | host: Homo sapiens | place: Madagascar | study: EMG produced TPA metagenomics assembly of the PRJNA485056 data... | reverse complement strand
GCTCCATGGAGTCCCGCATCATTCTGGACACCACCGGCGCGGAGAAGCTGGTGGGTAAGGGCGATATGCTGTACTTCCCCCTGGGCGACGCCAAGCCCACCCGCGTGCAGGGCTGCTTCATCACCCCGGAGGAGATCGACCGCGTGGTGAAGTTCGTCAAGGACGAGGCCGGTGAGGCCCACTACGACCAGGACGTTATCGAGAAGATACAACAAGCCGTGGATGCCAAGGCCGACAAGGGCGGCAAGGGCGCCGCGCCGGAGGTCTCCGCCGACGGCGACGAGGCGGACGAGCTGCTGTCCGCCGCCGTAGAGGTGGTGCTGGAGACTGGCCAGGCCTCCGTGTCCATGCTCCAGCGCCGGCTGAAGCTGGGCTATTCCCGCGCCGCCCGGCTGGTGGACCAGATGGAGGAGCGGGGCTACGTGGGGCCCTTCGAGGGCAGCAAGCCCCGCCAGCTGCTGATCACCCGCGAGAAGTGGCAGGAGCTGCAGATGGCCAAGGGTGCCGCCCCGGCGGAGCCGGACAAGCCCATTGACCGCTACGGCAATATCAACGACGTGTTCGAGAGCCACGATGCATTGGAATAAAAAATAAATATCCCCCCGGCAGAGCCGGGGGATATTTATTTGTCTGTGCGTCGCGCGCAAAGTGGCCCCCACCCGGGGCCATTTTGTGTTTACACCGTGCCGGTGACGATGAGCACAGCCGTGCCGGGGACAAGACTGTACGCGCCGGTGGCCGTATCCTGGGTGTAGGTGGCGGCGGGCACCGTCACCACGCCGGCCACGGTGGCGAACACGCCGGTGGCCGCATCGTAGGTGTACTGGGCGGGGGTAGTCAGCGCCGTGCCGTTCAGGGTCACGGTCAGGCCGGTCAGCCGCGGGTCGAAGGTGTCGGTGATGACGATGGCCGCCGACTCATCCGCCGCGGAGTTGCCTGTGTTCTGCACCGTGAAGGTGTAGGTCAGCTGCCCACTCTCCGTCACAGTGGTGGGGGACAGGGACTTGAGGATGGTCAGCCGCGCCCCGGTCACGGGGGCGACGGTCTCCTGGGCGGTCACCGCGTCCGCCAGACCTGCGCCGGTGACGGTCACCGTATTGGTCACCGTGCCCTCCGCGCTCAGGGGCGCGAAAGCCGTGGGAACGGCCTCGTAGACGATCACCGCGTCGCCTCCGGCGGGCACCGTGATGCCGGTAAAGACCAGCGGCGGACCCGCCGTGACGGTGGGTGCCGTCTGCAGTACGCCGTTCTGATAGTAGCGCACCGACCCGGCGGTGTATGCCAGCGGATAGACGGTGGCGCCGTTGAAGGTGTAGCCACCCAGATCGTCGGTGACGGTCAGGCCGGTCAGCGCCGCCGCGCCGCTGTTCACCAGCGAGATCACATACGTCACGCGGCCGTCGCGCTCATAGGTGGGCACCACGGCGGTCTTGGCGGCGGTAAGGCTCTGCACCAGCTCGCCCACGGTGATGTTGGACGTGGTGGTGCGGTCGTTGTAGGTCAGGGTCGCCTGGTTGGTAAAAGTCGCCATAATAGGACCTCCTGTGTTTAGTCTGCGGGGGTATGGCCCTCCGCAGACCAGTATATGTGGGCGCGTTTCGGCAGGTGCCCGCTTGCCAAACGCGCAGCGACCCGCTATAATATAGAAGTACATACATAGTTTCACGCGGTATGAACGCGGACACAAAGGAGGGTGCGATATGAACATGGAACTGAAAAGGCTGCCCCATATCGAGATCGAGGTGGCGCCCCTGCCCGGCAGAAAGCTGCCCGAGGCGGCCAACGCCCTGCGCAAGCTGGACATGAAGAAGGTGGGCTTTATTGCCGGCGGCACGGTGCTGGCCATGACCGCCGTCACTGTGGCCGGCCGCTACGGCATCTACCGCGGCGCCTTGGCCGCCGAGCTGAAGCGCCAGTTGGCGCCCCTGCACCGCAAGCTGGACCAGCTGCAGGCGGAGAATCGCCAGCTCCGCGTCGAGGTGGAGCGCCTGCAGCAGGCGCAGGACGCGAAGGAATGAAAAAAGCCCCGCGGCCTTTATGGCCGCGGGGCTTTCGTTTACCTGTTACTGGATAGAGATGGAGCTGTTCTTGGGCAGCTGCTTCTTCACGTCCTTGGGCACGGAGATGGTCAGGATGCCGTCCTCGAACTTGGCGGACACATCCTCAGGCTCCACCGCGTCGCCCACGTAGAAGCTGCGGCTGCACGCGCCGGCGTAGCGCTCCTGACGGATGTACTTGCCCTTCTTGTCGGTCTCGTCCTTGTCCAGGCCCTTGACCGCCTGAATGGTCAGCACACCGTCCTTCAGGTCCAGCGTTACCTCGTCCTTCTTGAAGCCGGGCAGATCCACATCCAACTCATAACTGCCCTCGGTCTCGCGGACATCGGTGCGCATCAGGTTCTTGGCATGCTTGCCGTACAGCGGGTCATGGCCGCGGGGTATCATGTTGAAAGCGTCGCCAAAAAAGTCATCAAACAGATTCTCACCAAAAATGCTGGGCAACATACGTCATTCCTCCATTCGTATTGCCCCGGGGGCCCGGACGTCTGTCCGCTGCCGCAGGGCTGTCACCACTGATTTATATATACATTCATCGCCTGTGGGAGGTGCACCTCCATGCCCCTCTCTCAAGGTTCGGCTTCATTATAATGCCGATTTTAGCACTGTCAATAGGAGAGTGCTAATGTTCACAAAAGAAGCAAAGTCTGTTCACAAAATATGCGATTTCCTCTTGCTTTTTTCCGCGGGGGTAGTAAAATGGCCGTGTCACCCCGCGTGTGATACAAATATCAACAGCATGTCCGACGCCGCTTCCGGCCGGACATTGCCCGATAAAAACCCTTTTACGAAGGAGGAACACAACATGACCTATCAGGAGATACTCGCCAATGCCCGCACCTGCATGGGCCCCTATTGCAAGTCCTGTCCCGTCTGCAACGGCATGGCCTGCAAGAACACCGTGCCCGGCCCCGGCGCCAAGGGCATCGGCACCGGCTTCATCCGCAACTATCAGAAGTGGCAGGAGCTGTGCGTGAACATGGACACCATCTGCGAAAACGTGCCGGTGGACACCACCTATGACTTCTTCGGCAAGAAGGTGGCTATCCCCGTATTTGCCGCGCCGGTGGGTGCCATGCAGCTGCACTACGGCGACAAGTACGACGATCTGACCTACAATGATATTCTCGTCACTGCCTGCGCCGAATCAGGCATCGCCGCCTTCACCGGCGACGGTGTTGACCCCGCCGTTATCGAGGCAGCGGCCGGCGCGCTGAAGAAAAACGGCGGCTGCGGCGTGCCCACGGTGAAGCCGTGGAACATCGACCTGATCCGCGAGAAGGTGGCTCTGGTGGGCGGCGCAGACCCCATTGCCATCGCCATGGATATTGACGCGGCGGGTCTGCCCTTCTTGAAGAATCTGACGCCTCCCGCCGGCAGCAAGACAGTGGATGAGCTGAAGGAGATCGTGAAGCTGGCGAACGGCAAGCCCTTTATCCTCAAGGGCATCATGACCGTCAATGGCGCGAAAAAGGCTCTGGATGCCGGTGCCAGCGGCATTGTGGTCAGCAACCACGGCGGCCGCGTGCTGGATCAGTGCCCCGCCACAGCGGAGGTGCTGCCTGCCATCGCCGATGCCGTGGGCGGAAAGATGACCATCCTGGTGGACGGCGGCATCCGCACCGGCATGGATGTGTTCAAGGCGCTGGCGCTGGGCGCGGACGCGGTGCTTATCGGCCGCCCCTTCGTGAACATGGTCTACGGCGGCGGTGCCGAGGGCGTGCAGGTCTATGTAAACAAGCTGCAGGCCGAGCTGGCCGACACCATGGCCATGTGCGGCGCCCACAAGCTCAGCGACATCAAGCGCTCCATGATCTTCGGCTATTGAGCCGGGAGGTGACAGTATGAAAGCGTTGCTTATTAACGGCAGTCCTCATGAGCACGGCTGCACCTACACCGCGCTGCGGGAGCTGGCGGATACGCTGGAGGCAGAGGGCATCGAGACCGAGATCATCCAGGCCGGCAAGACCGCCCATCCCTGCAACGCCTGCGCCACCTGCAAGAAGACCAACCGCTGCATATATGACGACCTGGTCAACGAGACCGCGCCCAAGTTCGCCGAGGCGGACGCGCTGGTCATCGGCTCGCCGGTATATTACGCTTCCCCTGCCGGCGGCGCTATCTCCTTTATGGACAGGCTGTTTTTCAGCACCCCCTACATCAACAAGACCATGAAGGTGGGCGCCTCGGTGGTATCCTGCCGCCGGGGAGGCAACACTGCCACCTTTGACGCCCTGAACAAGTACTTCACCATCTGCGGCATGCCTGTGGCCAGCAGCCAGTACTGGAACATGGTCTACGGCAACACCCCGGAGGAGGTGCGCCAGGACAAGGAGGGACTGCAGACCATGCGCACGCTGGGTCGCAACATGGCCTTCCTGATGAAGTCCATCCAGCTGGGCAAGGCACAGTTCGGCCTGCCGGAGAAGGAGCCGGTGCAGCAGACGAATTTTCACCATTGATGAAAAGGCAGCATCCTGCGGGGATGCTGCCTTTTGCCGCGTGGCCGGGGCATTGCCGGGCGATGGTTTTTGTGGTACAATACACCAGATCATATTCCGGAGGATACGGGACTGCCGCGGCTGAAGCGCCGCGTGGGGAGAGAAAGGAGCGATATATGGGCAGCTATCCGGCTGAACGCAACTGGAGCGTCCGCCCGCTGACGGAGGCGGACATAGAGGCGTATCTGGACATCTATCTGAACGCCTATCCGGCGTACAAGGCGTTGGACGGGGAGTGCAGGCAGCACTACCGAGAAAAGCACCTCACCGAACTGCGGGAGGATACCCAGACCCGGACGGTGGGACTGTTCGAGGGCGATGTGCTCATCGCCACCATGAAGCTCATCCTGTTCTCCATGAACTTCTTCGGCATGATGCAGCCCACCTGCGGCCTGATGGCGCTGGAGGTGCACCCGCTGCACAAAAAGAAGGGTGCGGCGCTGGCTATGGTGCGGTACTTTGAGGACTATGCCCGGCAAAACGGCGCGCTGTTGACGCTGCTGCTGCCGTTCAGTATCGGTTTCTACCGGAAGATGGGTTACGGTTTCTCCGGGAAGATATACGAATATCATCTGCCCACGGCGGCACTGCCGAAGGCCGACCGGGCGGCGCTGGCGCATCTGCGGCTGATGCAGCCGGAGGACTTCGACGAGGCGGTGGCTTGCCATGCCCGGTTCGCGGCGAGAAACCACGGCATGGTGGAGAAGTTCGACGAGGAGGTGCGCGGCACGCGGGGGGACATCCAGGTGCGGCGCATAGGCTATTACGACGGCGGAAGGCTGCTGGGCTATGCGGCCTATCGCTTCGAGAGCGCCAGCGAGTGCAACTACACGCAGAACCGGCTGAGCGTGGAGGAGCTGGTCTATGAGAATGGCGCCGTGCTGCGGGCACTGCTGGGGGGACCTGGCGCAGACGGTGATCCTGCGCACCGGGGAGGAGGACTTCCACCACCTGCTGGACGACCCGCAGGACGTGTCGAAGAACTACATCGACTACGGCTTTCTACAGACCAATGTGTCCGCAGTGGGCACTATGTTCAAGCTGGTGGATGGGGAGGAGTTTGTGCGCAAGACCGGGTACCGGCCGTTCCCGGCGGGGACGCTGACGGCGGCCTTCCGCTACCGGGACGAGATGGCGGGGGAGGAGCGGTGCCTGCGCATCGCCTTCGCCGACGGCCGCTGGACCGTGGCCGCGCCGGGCGCGGCGGATGTGACCGTCGCCTGCCGCCAGGGCGACCTGGCGTCGCTGCTGATGGGCTCCTGCGGCCTGGAGGCCATGCTGCGTCTGGGAGCCGCGGACGCCGACAACGAGAGTGGAGCGCGGGAGCTGGCGCGGCTGCTGCACTGGGGGCAGAAGCCGTGGCTGAACGCGGATTATTGATAAAAAAGAGGCCGTCAGGGCTAAGCCCTGCGGCCTCTTTTTTGCTGCGTCAAGACCGTTGACAAGCGGTGATGGGTGATGTATACTAAATCGATCGGAGAGTGTTCCAGCATAAGTGAATAGGTCCGGTGAAGTCGTGTGGCTGTCCGCTGTAAAGACTCGTTGAGTCAGGCGGCAGTTTAGAAGGAAATGGGTCAGAAACCCATCGCGAACGGCTCTGTGGGCGCAAGGATGCACCGAAATAGTGAGAACTGTGTGACGAAAGTCAGCCATTGGACGCAAGTCTGAGAAGGTAGGCGGCAGACGTAGGGCGAAGGCCCTGTGGCGTGAGACAGAAGAATTGCACGGCGGAGGACCAGGCACAGCGGGCGTTCTCTCCGTGATGGTGATGAGTTGTACGCTGTTTTTGCTATGCAAAAGCTGCGTTTTTTTGAGAAAAAACGCACCGCCTATCCCCTGAAGGGGATAGGCGTCATTCATGTCTGGAGATGCTGTTCGTTTCAGTCAAGCCGAGGCGGCGGAGACCGCCGGTTTTCCATAGGGCGGGAGGGGTTTGCCGGCCCCTCCCGTCCACCCTTTACGAAGCGCGGCGAGTATGGGAATACAAAAAATTCACATAAAGGAGAAAGAGACAATGAAGAAGCGTGTGGTATCGTGGCTGTTGGTCATGCTGATGCTGGCCAGCCTGCTGCCCACCTCCGTTCTGGCGGAGATGGTGGACACAGTGGAGCAGACAGCCGTGGAGGAGCCTCTTGCCGAGGACGTGACCGTCCTGGAGGAGACGGAAACCGCTTTGCAGAGCGTTAATACAGCTCTGCAGGCAACAGGAGAAGAGCCGACATTTGAGAGCTTTTTCACGGCGTGGAAAGACTATGCGACTGTCACGAATGACAGCACATATCCGTTTACCGTGGATAACGGGAGACTGAAGTCGGGACTGGTATCTAAAAGCAAAAAGACCATTTTAACAGTAGCCGTGCAGAAGGCGGCAATATTCTCATTTGATTATGAGCTTAATGGTGATAGTTATAGCGGTATGGATGTTGTAAATGGCACCAAATCGCTGTATACAAGTTCGAGATAGGGAACCGGAACACCGGCATATGGGAGCATGAGTGGCACGGCCACAGTGCAGGCCAATGCTGGGGATACGATTAAAATATCATACTACAGGTCCTCTTCTGGAGAGGAAGGAAATTGTATGTGGCTGTCTAATTTTGCGGCCACGAGACCGAGTCAGATTACTTTCCATGCCAATGACGGTACGGAGACAACTGCGCAGCAGGGTATATTCGGCACCGGAACGCTGCAGGCCAACACATTTACCCGCGATGGCTATCGTTTCGTGGGCTGGGCAGAGACGGCAAACGGTGCGGTCAAGTATGCAGATAAGGCCGGCATTACGATCACGGGCAACATTGATCTGTACGCTGTGTGGACTAAGGCGTCTACCGTGACTTTTGCGGTAACACCTGACGATGCGATGTTCAAGCTGTACAGCGATGAAGCGCGGACAAATCTTGTAACACCGGCCAGCGGTACAGAGTATACGCTGGATGTTGGTGCGACCTATTATTACACCGCAGAGAAGTTCGGCTATGAGAATACTGAAGGTGCTGTGGACGTCACTGACAAGAACGAGACGGTAACGGTGCCGCTGGCCGCCAAGCCGGTGGTGACGGTGACCTTCACCTATGACAAAGAGCCGCAGAGCCCGCAGCTGACTGCTGCGGTTGGCGAGCGTGTTATGACCCCAGAGACGGACGGCACCTACCGTCTGCCCGTGGGATACAGCTACAGCTGGAGCTTCCGCAGCGTGAACTATGCCAAGAAGTCTGGGACGATCGACCTCACCGCCGTGACGGAGGGCGGCGCAAAGACGATTGCCGTGGCGCTCCTCGGCAAGACCGCGTGGGAGGGCGGGGACGATGTCAGCAAGCCCACCGCCGTGGACGGCACCTATTAAATCACCAGCGGCAGCGAACTGGCTTGACTGGCGCAGGAGGTGAATGCCGGGCGCGGTACCAGCTACAATGCGGTGCTGACCAGAGATATTGATCTGGGCGGCGAGGCATGGACGCCCATCGGCCAATATGCACGTTATGCGTATACTGGGAATTTTGACGGACAGGGGTATACTATATCGAGACTAAAAGTCACAGGTAGTTCCAGCAACCACTATGGCCTATTTGGTGTAATAGGCAATGGCGGTGTGATTCGAAGCTTAACTGTGAGTGGTGTGGTTACGATCACCGGTAGCGGCAACGGTACGTATGGTATTGGCGGTATTATAGGCAAGTTGGATGCAGGCAAAATCGAACAGTGTATCAATGAAGTGGTTGTTTCCGGCAACTACAATACCGGAGGCACTGTGGGCTATCTTACCAACGGCGGCACTGTCGGCCAGTGTATTAACAAAGCGAGCATTACGGGAAGTTATAATGTAGGCGGTATCGTGGGGCAGGTCAATGGCGCGGGAGAGATCAGCGACTGCTATAATCGTGGTACAGTCACAGCGTCCGGAAGTAAAGTGGGTGGTATTGCCGGATATCTGTACGCGTCTTCATCGTATTACGCAAATGAGATTTTGAATTGCTATACGACAGAAGCTGTCAGTGGTGTGAGTTCAGCGGCAGTCGCGGGAAATGTGTATAGCACATACAGCTCAAAAGTAAAGAACTGCTATTACCTCAGCGGGTTGACGGCGGATACAAATGCCACGGCCAAGACCGCGGATGCGCTCAAGGTGCTCGCCCCCACGCTGGGCGACGCGTTTGTCACTGCGCCCGCGGGCGTTAACGACGGCTATCCCATCCTGCGCTGACAGGTGCCGACCTACGCGGTGACGTTTACGGTCACTGACGCAGAAGGTAAGACTGTAACGGACGCGGTCGTGACCATAGAGGGCCAGACCGGTACGCACACGGAGGGCCGCTGGGTCTTTGCGCTGCCCGACGGCGCGGGCACGCAGGCCGCACCCTATCAGATCGAGAGCGGCGAGCAGCTGGCGTGGCTGGCTGACATCGTCTCGGCGGGCAGCGGCGACGCGGGCGGCATTGTCGGGCGTGCTGCCGGTACAACGAACATCATCGAAAACTGCGGCAACGAGGCCAATGTCTCCGGTGGCTGCAATGTCGGCGGAATCCTTGGAAACTCCCAGAGCTCCAGCACGACCGTGACCGTCGCGGGCTGCTATAACAGCGGCAGCATCACGGCTGGCGACCGCGCGGGCGGCATCATCGGCCGCTACAACAACAGCAACCCCCGCATCACTGGCTGCTACAACACCCTCACGGATTGTTACTATTTGACCGGCAGCATCCCCGCAGGCGCGCTCGATAACGGTGCAAACGCCATGACACTCACCGAGATGCAGACCACGCTCCTTGCTGCGCTCGGCGAGGAGAATTGGAAGCAGGTGCGCGGCGTGAATCAGGGGCTGCCCATCCTGGGCTGGCAGAAGGCAACCAGCCCCGCCGTATTCGCGCAGCTGGCGAAGTATACCCGTTTTTCCCGTGAGAGCTATATCACCGACGACGGAGAGGAGAGCTCTCTGCCCACTAGCTTGTTGATGTGGGTGCCCGAGGAGAACGCGCAGAGCTACACCGTGACCCTGTGGCAGGCGGTCAAGACCTGGATACCCCTGAACGAGGAGGAGAAGGCCGCCTATGATGCGGCGCAGACGGCGGAGGAAAAGCTGTGGCTCATCGACGATAACCATATTATCGGTCACCGGGTACCATGTGGACCTGTCCACGGTGGGCAGTTCCCTGGTCATACCGCTGAAGGACCTGGTGCTGACATACCAGAGTACCTCCACAACGGCGGCGCGCATCACCATCGCGCCCAAGGATGCCGCCGCGCCTGTGCTGGCGGATATACGCCGCACGTCCATCTATAATGCCGCACCGTTGAGACCTACACGGGCAACGGCATGACCGTTTCAGGCCGCGTGGTGCTGGACGAGATTGTGTACACCAACTCACAGGAGACCCACCGCATGGTGATACGCCAGCAGGCGCCGGACACGAAGCTGTGGTCGCTGTGCGAGGTGTATTCGTTCTTGTCCGCGGCGGGCGCCAGAGTGTCCGTGCGCGTCCTGTGGAGCGAATACGACGTGCGCTACGAGGTGCCGGAGGCATGATAGGCCATTTGGCGGAACAGGGAGAATAACGATAAACAGAGCCCCTCCGGTCAGACCGGAGGGGCTCTGTTTATGCTGTGTCAGATAAGGTCGGTGGAGTGGACGGCTTTGCAGCGCTTCAGATATTCGATCTCCTCATAGGTGGGGACGGGGGAGGACTCACGGTAGATGATCTGCGGCGCCACGATGGTGGGGCGGATGTCGCTGCCGTCCAGATGCCGCAGCGCCAGGTCGATGGCCAGCCGCACGGCGCGGTGGGTGATCTCCTCCATTTTCAGGTCCACCACGGTCATGGAGGGGGTGGACTTGGCGAAGAACTGGGGCAGGGAGGTGCAGGTGTTGATGATCTGTACATCGCTGCCTACCTTGTAGTTGGCCTCGATCAGTGCCCGCATGAGGCCGAAGCCTACGATGTCGTAGGTGCAGATGATGGCCTTGGGGACCTGATGGCTGCGTATCATCCGGATGCCCAGCTCGTAACCGGCGTCGATGTCATTTTCGCAGTAAAAGGTGCGGGAGTGGATGTCCACACCGTACTCCTGACAGGTGCGGCTGATGGCAGTGCCCCGCTGGGTCAGGCCCAGAAACGGCGTGGGGTTGATGACAAGGCCGATGTCATCACCGGCCTTGCAGACGGCTTGCTCTGCGGCGATGCGGCCGGCGGCCTCCTGATCTACGGAAACACAAGGGTAGCCGGGGAGGAGGCGGTTGTGGATAACTACTGGAATTTTTGTTTTACGTTTGGAAAGAGTGGCGAGGTCGCCGGCGCCGGCGGAAATGATGATGGCGGCGTCGTATACGCGGCTGGACCACAGGTCATCCTCCAGGTGCAGGTTGTTGGCCTCGTAGGGGCAGATGGCGATGCTGACAGGCACGGTGTCGAACAGAATCGCGGAGTTCAGGCCGTTCATGATGCTGACCAGCGTGGTTTCAAGACCCTTTTTGGGCCAATAGATGGCGACACGGCTGCGCTTCGGCTTGGGCGGGGCGGATCTCCGCGTGTAGCCCAGTTTTTCAGCAGTGTCGAAAATACGCTCCTGCATGTCGGCGGAGATGCGGCTCTCGGCCCCCTTGCCGCTGAGCACATAGGAGACAGTGGCCACAGATGTGCCGCACTGCTCCGCAATATCGGAAACGCTGATCTTGGAAAAAGGCATCTGCTCCATCAGTTCTTTCATCGCGGCGGCCAGGGCGCGCTTGGTCAGGTTGGAATCGGCCGTAGTGTTCACCCCCGTTCACGCCTTATCTTAGCATATCCTCCCGAAAAAATAAAACCCCCATCGCCAAAAAGCGTTGGACAATCGTAAAAAACTGTCCCAAATGGTTGCGTGGTCCGGTTGCTCCCTCTCGCTTCCCCGCCGGCCCCTGCCCATTTCCGCCTACGGCGAAGTCTCCCCCTGCATGACTCCCCAACGCATTATCAAATTCCCAAAGGAGTGACTCCCATGCCAAAAGAACCTCGTCCCCTGCACGACCTTCATCCCCTGCGGCTGCTGCCGCTGGCTCTTTGTTTGGCCATGGTGGTGTTCTGCATTATCCGGGGCGGCTTCTCGGTGGAGGACATCCTCTCCTACGCCCCGCGGAATGTCTGGCTGGCCGCCGGTTTCCTGCTGCTGCTCTACCTCGCCAAATGCCTCAGCGTGGCTTTTCCCATCATCGTTTTACAGGTTGCCGCTGGGCATCTGTTTGCCCCTGCGGCGGCGCTGGCGCTCAATGTTTTAGGCCTTGCGGTGGATCTCACCGTTCCCTTCTGGATCGGCCGGTTTTCCGGCAGCGGGCTTACCGCTCGGCTTTTGGCCCGCTATCCCCGCCTGGATGGCCTCCTGGAAAGCCAGGAAGGACATTACCTTTTCCTCTCGTTCTTTCTGCGGGTC
>ERZ1034952.2954-NODE-2954-length-11956-cov-5.398118_pt1 | contig 11956 bp, 11 predicted proteins | sample MGYA00520625_ERZ1034952 | MGnify/ENA primary metagenome ERZ1034952 (study PRJEB33766, sample SAMN09781773) | gut metagenome | biome: gut microbiome | host: Homo sapiens | place: Madagascar | study: EMG produced TPA metagenomics assembly of the PRJNA485056 data... | reverse complement strand
GAGCACTCCCGTTCCGCCACAGCGCAGGTCAGGCACAGCTCCCGCTCCTGCCGCCGCAAACGCAGGGCAGGGTCCTCGTCCGCCCCGGTGCACAGCCGCACCGTGCCGCACTTATAGCCGCACACCGTCCATTCCGGCATGATGCGCAGCGCCAGACGCCGGGGTGTCAGTGCCTGCGCCTCGCACAGCAGCAGTCTGCCCGTGGCCCACAGCACTTGGCAGCCCGCCAGTGGGCGGTTCTCCGCTCCACAGGTGAACGGCACGTTCTGCGTCAGGCTCCGCAGGCCAACGCTTTCCTCCGATGTGTACAGCACCGTCACCCGCACGGTGCCCTGCAGCTCCACACCGCCGCCCTGCGCCGTCACCGAGCGCAGGCACAGCTGGCCGCAGGTCTCCACCACGCGCCCCATGTCCGGGCAGTAGTCCGCGATGGACGTTTCCAGATTTTCCTCATGGGTCAGTGTCAGCCGGGGCACATCGTCCCAGCAGGTGATGTCCTTCCATTGCAAGCCACATTCCATTGTTTCAGCCCTCACATTTCCATGGTTTGCTGCCATTGTATGCGAGGGCCTCCCCGGTTATTCCCGGATGCCGAACAGACGGCGCAGCAGCCCGCGCATCCCCTTGGGCGCGCGCCAGACGATGATCTTCATACACTTACCTCCTATCCCTTACACACGCGATGCCGCAGGCGATCAGTAAGAACGCCACCAGGAACATCAGGCACCCCACCGGGAACACGGCGGCGATCAGGATGCCCAGACCCAGCGCCAGCGAACATATCCCCAGAAAACAGCAGCCGCCTCCTCCCCTCACGGTATATCCCTCCCCTGTTCCAGTATATGAGCCGGTGCCGCGCGGGTGCGTCCTCCACAGAAAAAGCACCCGCCGCAGCGGGTGCTTTCACATATTCACTTCTTCTGCCATGCCTGCACGTCCTTCAACTCGTCAAACAGCCGCAAGTAGCTCCTATGGCGGCTGGCGGGGATGTCCCCGTCCTTCACCGCCTGCAGTACACGGCAGCCCTTCTCTTTGGTGTGGGTGCAGCCGGTGAACCGGCACTCGCCCACATAAGGGGCGAACTCGGGGAAGGTCTCCGGCAGGTGCTGCTTCAGCTCCAGGTCCATCTCCTCCGTATCAAAAGAGGAAAATCCCGGCGTGTCGATGACATACGTCCCACCGCCCAGCGGGAAAAGCTCCACATGGCGGGTGGTATGCCGTCCGCGTCCCAGCGCCTTGCTGACCTCACCCACCGGTAGATGCAGCTCCGGCAGTAGCGCATTCAGCACGCTGGACTTTCCCACGCCGGAGTTGCCGGTGAAGGCGTTTAGCTTCCCGTCGATGGCCTGCCGCAGCGCGTTCAGCCCCTCACCGGTCTCGGCGCTTATGCGCAGCACCGGGATGGCCGAACGGCTGTATATGCCGTACAGTTCCTCCGCCGGGTCAAGGTCGCACTTGTTCAGGCACACCAGCACATCGCAGCCCTTCAGCGCGGCGATGGCCGCTATGCGGTCGATCAGATACGGCTCCGTCACCGGGATAGCCGCAGAGGCCAGTATCACCAGCTGGTCGATGTTGGCCGCGGCCGGGCGGGAGAACACGTTCCTCCGCGGCTCCACGGACTCCACAAAGCCCTCGCCGCCGCCCAGCTCCCGCACCTGTACCCAGTCGCCTACCAGCGGGCTGAGCCCTTCCCGGCGGAATTTTCCCCGCGCGCGGCACTGGAGCGTTTCCGTCCCGGTATTCACGTAATAGAACCCGCTGAGGGCCTTCTCAATACGCCCCCGGCTCAAAAGCTTATCTCCTGGATGGCGCTGACCTTGGTGGCTTCCGTATTCAGGCTGGTAAAGTACGCGCACACATACGAGGTAGTCCCGGCCTTACCGGTAAAGGTGTAGGTCACCTTACCCAGTGACGCGCTGAGATACTGGCTGTCCAGGATGGCGCCGTCCTGCTCGAACTCCACCTTCAGCATCCCCTCCATGTCTGTTGGCATACTGAACTCCACCACTTTGGACATCTCGGCGTCGCCGCCGCCGTTCCTGGTGCCGCTGACCGTGAAGTTGATCTTCGTACCGCCGGGCACCTCGCTGGTGGGCTCGATGCTCTGTTCGATCACCTGACCCTGAGGCGCGAAGTTAAAGGCGTCATAGATGATCTCGCCCACGGTAAGGCCCAGGTCCTGGGCATTCTTCACCGCGTTGGCGATGTCCTGTCCGGTGAACGTAGGCACCGTCACCGACTCCGGTCCGGTGCTGTAATAGATGACCACGGTCTGCCCGGCGGTCAGCGGCTCGTCCGCCGCCGGTTCCGTGCGGATGACCGCGTTGGCACCGTATTTGTCGGAGGACTCCTCCCTGCTCTCGATCTTCAGGTTCAGGCCCAGGTCGGTCAGGAACACCCGCGCCTGCCGGTACTCCATGCCCACCAGGTCCTTCATCAGTACCTGTGCCGGTGCCTCCGCCACGTAGACTTGGATGAACAGGTTGCTCTTCCTGGTGCGTCCCGCCGCGGGGTCCTGCTCCACGATCTGTCCCGGCTCATAGTCGGAAGTCACCCGTGTGCCCAGCACCTCGATGTGGAAGATGTCCTTGACACCATCCATTTCCTGTGCCTCTTCCACGGTCATGCCGCGAACATCCGGCACGGGGTAACTCTTATTGCTGCCCGCGGGGCCGAAATCGCCCAGTATCAGCTTGAACAGCAGTATCACCAGCAGTACCGCCGCGGCGAAGATACCCGCGATGATGCCGATGGACTTCTTGTCCATGCGGGGCGACTCGTCGTCCTCGTCTGTTTCTTCTCTGCGCAGCTCTCCCGTATGCTTCTTCACGGCGGAGGCCACCTGCGCCGTGGGAATGGGCATGGTGGGCTCGCTGGTGGCGGCGGGTGCCGACAGCTCCTGCCGGATATAGTCCATATCCACGGAGGGATCCCGGCGGAACTTCTCCAGGTCCTCGATCATGGCGTCCGCCGAGGCGTATCGCTTGTTGGGGTCGCTGTTCATCGCCTTCATACAGATCAGCTCCAGCGGCTCTGGGATGCTGGGGTCGATGTCCCTCGGTGCCAGCGGCACGGAGCTTAGATGCTGTATCGCCACGGACACGGCGTTGTCCCCCTCGAAGGGCAGCCGTCCCGTGAGCATTTCATACAGCACCACGCCGGCGGAATAGATGTCCGACCGTGCGTCGATCCTGTCCCCGCGTGCCTGCTCCGGCGAGATATAGTGCACCGAGCCGAGAGCCTCCTGCGTCAGCGTCTGCCCCGCGTTGGCAAGACAGGCGATGCCGAAATCGGCCACCTTCACGCTTCCGTCCCGCAGCACCATGATGTTCTGGGGCTTGATGTCCCGGTGGATGATACCGCGGCTGTGGGCGTGGCTCAGTCCCCGCATGATCTGCGTGATGAAATGCAGCGACTCCCGCCAGTCCATGCGTCCGCGCCGCTCCATGTACTGCTTCAGCGTAATGCCGTCGATCAGCTCCATGACGATGTACTCCAGATCCGGGTTGGTGGACACGTCGTAGACCGACACGATGTTGGCGTGGCTCAGCTGCGCCACCGCCTGGGACTCGTCGTGGAAGCGACGGCGGAAATCGGCGTTGTCCGCCAGATCGCTTTTCAATATCTTGATGGCCACAAGGCGGTTGAGCCGGTGGCACCGTGCCTTATAGACATTCGCCATGCCGCCGGAGCCGATCAGCTCCAGTATCTCATAGCGGTCGTCCAGCATTTTTCCGATGTACTGATCCATGTGGTCATCTCCCTTCCCCGTTCAGCAGCAGCACCGCCGTGATATTGTCCGGTGCGCCGCGCTGAAGCGATATTTGCAGCATGTGGTCGAGACACTCGTTCACGTCCCCGTCGTGGAGCACCTCAAAGAGCATCTCCTGATCCGATACGGTGTTCACCAGCCCGTCGGAGCACAGCAGCAGGAACTCGTCCCTGTGCCATGTCAGCTCAAAGGTATCCGCCTTGGCGTGGATGTCCGGACCCAGTGCCCTCGTGATAAGGTTGCGGTTGGGGTGCGTCCGCGCCTCCAACGGCGTCAGATCGCCTTTCGCCACCATGCTCTCCACCACCGAATGATCCCGCGAGATCTGGAATATCCCCTCCGCCGTAATGTGGTAGGCGCGGCTGTCGCCGATATTGCCGATCATCGCCCATTCCGGCGTCGTCACCGCGCACACGAGGGTCGTCCCCATGTGCTGATAGTCGCTGTTCCGCGCCGCCTCCTGCCGAATGTCGTCGTTGGCGCAGGCAATGGCACTGAGCATCGCCTGCCGCACCTGCTCCGCCGTCATATCGTCCCGGAGGGTGGCGCACAGCTCCTTTTCAAACCGGGACACGGCGATGGCACTTGCCACCTGTCCGCCGCTGGTGCCGCCCATGCCGTCGCAGACCACCGCCCCATGAAATACCCCCGTCTCGAACACCGCATAGGCGTCCTGGTTCTCACTACGCACCAGACCGGTGTTGGTGATACCCCACATTTTCACGTTATCACATCCTTTTATCCTGTAAAGGCTTATACCATTATAGTTGTCCTTTTTCCATCATTTCTTTCCGCCTCAGCTGCCCGCAGGACGCGTCAATGTCCCCACCGAGGCTCCTGCGGACGGTGGCGGTCACGCCGAGGCTTTCCAGCTTCTGCTGGAAGGCTCCCACCCGCTTGCTGGGCTTGTAGGGGCTCTCCACCACGTCGTTCAGTGGGATCAGATTTACGTGCCCCGGCATCCCCTTCAGCTTCCTTGCGATCAGCTCCGCCTGCCAGTCGTGGTCGTTTACGCCGTCGATCATGGCATATTCAAAGCTGATCCGCCGCCCCGTCTTTTGAAAATACCGGTGGCAGGCGGCAAACAGCGTCTCCACATCATACGCGCGGTTCACCGGCATAATGCGGCTCCGCGTCTCGCTGTCCGGCGCGTGGAGCGACACCGACAGCGTCAGCTGCAGCTGCTTCTCCGCCAGCGCGTCGATCCCCGGCACCACACCGCAGGTGGACAGGCTGATGTGCCGCATACCGATGTTCAGCCCGTTGGGGCTGTTTACCAGCTCCAGAAACCGCAGCACGTTGTCCATGTTGTCCAGCGGCTCGCCGATCCCCATCAGCACGATGTTGGACACGGGCAGGTCGCTGTCCAGTTGGGTGAAAAGCACCTGATCCAGCAGCTCCGAGGGACGCAGATCCCGCACCTTTCCCGCGATGGTGCTGGCGCAGAAGGCGCACCCCATGCGGCACCCCACCTGTGACGAGATGCACACCGTATTGCCGTGGTGGTACTGCATGAGCACCGTTTCGATGCAGTTGCCGTCCGCCAGCTCCCACAGATACTTCATGGTGCCGTCCAGCTTGGACACCTGCATCCGCGCCACCGTGGGCGCGGTGATGCAGCACGTCTCCGCCAGCTGTGCGCGCAGCGGCTTGGAGAGGTCTGTCATCTCGTCGAAGGAGCGAACGCCCCGGTGCAGCCACGTAAAAACCTGCCGCGCCCGGAACGCAGGCTGTCCCATTCCCTTGAAAAAGGAGGTCAGCTCGTCCTCGGTCATGGATTTGATGTCGGTCATAAACTCGCTCCTTGGCGTTATCCCCTGCGCCGCATACGGCAGATATAAAATCCGTCCGTTCCGTACCTCTGGGGCCACAGCGTCACGTCGCCGCCCCAGGTGCCCACGCCCGGCAGGGTAAATTCTTCCTTCGTAAACTCCGGATGCGCCCTTAAAAATGCCTCCGTCACACCGCCGTTTTCCTCCGGCAGCACCGTGCAGGTGGAGTACACCAGCACCCCGCCGGGACGCACGTACCCGGCGGCGTTGTCCAGTATCGCCGCCTGAAGGGGCGGCAGCTGCGCCAGCGGCGCGGGATCCTTCCAGCGTATGTCCGGCTTCTTCCGGATAATGCCCAGCCCGGAGCAGGGCACGTCCGCCAGCACCACATCCGCCTGTCCCGCCCATGCCGCGTGGCGTTCCCGTCCGTCGGCAAGAGCCGTCCGCACGGAGGTAATGCCCAGCCGCGCCGCACCGCTCTCGATCAGCTTCAATTTGTGGGGATGGATGTCGCAGGAGCGTATCTCCCCCTGATCCTCCATCTGCATCGCCATGGCGAAGGACTTTCCCCCCGGCGCGGCGCATACGTCCAGCACCCGGTCGCCCTTCCGCGCCCCCGTCACCATCGCCGTCAGCCGCGCCGCCGCGTCCTGCACGGTGCAGCGACCCTCCGCGAAGGCGGGCAGGCGCTCCAGATCACCGGTGCCGGTCACCTCAAAGCATCCCTCCAACCACGGGTGCACCCGCAGTTCGATGCCTGCCGCGCGCAGCTCTTCCGCCAGCGCGTCAGGTGTGGTCTTCAGCGTGTTGGTCTGTATGGCCGTAGGCACCGGCTTGTTGTCCAGACGCAGGAAAGCCTCTGTCTCCTGCTCGCCCACCAGCGCCGTCAGCCGCTCCACCAGCCACCTGGGGTGGCTGTACTGCACGGTCAGCCGCGCCGCGGTATCCTTCTGCGGCAGCGGCGGTAAAGCATTCTTGCTTGCCACGCACTTCCGCAGCACGGCATTGACCATGCCCGCGGCACGGGTCTTGCCCCGCCGCTTCACCAGCTCCACCGTTTCGTGGACGGCCGCCCGGTCAGGCACCTTATCCATGAACAATATCTGATAGATGCCCAGCCGCAGCACACCGGCCACCACCAGCTCCAACCGCACTGCCCTCTGGCTGCACCAGCTGTCGATGTAGTAATCCAGCAGCGTCCGATTCTGCACCACGCCGTAGGTCAGCCGCGTACACAGCGCCGCGTCGCGCCCGTCCAGCCCTGCCTGCGCCGTGATGCGCTTCAGGCTCCCGTCGGACCAGGCGCCCTTGCGCTCCATCTGCAGCAGCGCCTCCAGCGCGGCGTCCCGGGCATCCCTGGGCATCACAGCCCCAACGGCACCGGATGGCCGCGCAGATAATCCGCCGCTGCCATGCGTTTGCCGCCCTCACCCTGCAGCTCCAGTATTTTCAGGCACCTGCCGTCGCCGCAGGCGATGGCCAGACCCGTCTTATCCGCCGTGACAACGCTCCCCGCCGGGGCGGAGGTCTCCTCCCCCACGGCGGTGCGGTGTACCTTCACCGGCTTCCCCGCCAGCACCATAGTGGCGCTGGGCCAGGGTACCAGACCCCGCACCTGGTCGTGCAGCTGCCGCGCCGGCCTGGAAAAGTCCAGCGGTGACAGTTCCTTGCCCAGCATGGGCGCGTAGGTATGCGCAACATGATCCTGCACCGTCCGGTGCGCGGTGCCGCTCTCAATCTGCACGATGGCCTCGCTCAGCGCCTCTGCGCCCAGTTCCGCCAGCCGCGCCGTCAGCGCCACGGCGTCCTCGTCCGGGTCGATGGCCGTTTCCTTGCACAGTATCACATCGCCCGCGTCCAGTTCCTTGGCCATATACATGATGGAAACGCCCGTCACCGCGTCACCGTTGAGTATCGCCCAGTTGATGGGCGCTGCGCCGCGGTACTTGGGCAGAATAGAGGAATGGACATTGATGGAGCCATACTTCGGCGTGTTCAGAATGTCCTCCGGCAGGATGCGGCCATAGGCCGCCACCACGATAAGCTCCGGCTGCAGGGACTGCACCAGCTCCAGAACGGTGCCGTCCTTCATCTTCAAGGGCTGGTACACCGGTATATCCTGTGTCAACGCATATACCTTTACAGGCGGTGCGATAAGCTTCATTCCGCGGTTTTTCGGTTTATCCGGCTGGGTAAAGACGCCGCACACCTCGTGCCCGTCCTCCACCAGCCGCTTGAGGGACGCCACGGCAAAATCCGGGGTGCCCATGAACAGTATCCGCATTATTCCTTATCCTCGTCTTCCTCGATCTCGTACTCGTCGGCGTGTTCCTCCAGCCACTGCTGCAGCTCATCGCCCTCCATGAGGTGGTCGGTGTGCTCCACGAACAGATGGCCGTCCAGGTGTTCGATCTCGTGGCAGAAGCACCGGGCGGTCAACCCCTCGTCCTCCACCTCGAACCAGTTGCCGTCACGGTCCTGTGCGCGGACGCGCACCACCTCGGGGCGCGTGACCACGCCGTATTTCCCGGGAACACTCAGGCAGCCCTCCAGGCCGGTCTGCTCACCCTCGGTCCGGATGATTTCCGGATTGATGAGCTCGATCAGCTGATCGTCCTCGTCCAGCACCACGCAGGCGCGGCGCAGCACGCCCACCTGGGGCGCGGCCAGACCCACGCCGCCGGACTCCTCCAGCGTGTCGGCCATATCGTCCAGCAGCGTATGCAGACGGCTGTTGAAATCGGTAACAGGGCGGCAGACCTTCTCCAAACATTCCTCGCCCTGCAGGGCGATCTTCCGTAAAGCCATAGTAATTACCTCTTTATCCTCAGATTAATCCATCCTGTCGCAGTCTGTATAGATGTGCAGGCGGCGGTTCTCGCTTCGTTGTGTAAAGGCGCGCATAAAGCCCGCCAGCAGCTCCCGCACCGGGGCCGTGTTCTGTCCCAGCACCATCAGGCGGTAGCGGTAGATGCCGTTGACCTTCACCACCGGCGCCGGCGCCGGGCCGATGACCTGCAGCCCCATGGCATCGTAGGGCGGCTTTCTCACCGCCGTGTCGATACCCTGCCGCAGCAGCTCGATAGCCTGACGAACAGGCGTTTCCTCCTGCCCGGTGACGGTAATGGTAAACTGGTCGGCAAAGGGCGGGTCGCTGCGCAGCTTCCGCAGGGACACCTCCGCGCCGTAAAACCGGTCGTAGTCCTGCGCCGCGGCGGCCTGTATCACGTCGTTGGCCGGGGTATAGGTCTGTATGACGGCGCGCCCGGTCTTTTCACCCCGCCCCGCGCGTCCCACCACCTGCGTCAGCAGGTTGAAGGTACGCTCGGCGGCGCGGTAGTTGTCCACGTATAGGGACAGGTCCGCACTGAGCACGCCTACCAACGTCACATTCTCAAAATCCAGCCCCTTGGCCACCATCTGGGTACCCAGCAGTATAGGTATGCGCCGCTGCTCGAATTCCCGCAGCAGCGCCTCGTGTCCTACGGACACGGTGTCGGCATCCATGCGCAGCACCTCTGTGCCGGGAAACAGCTCACGCAGCTCCTCCTCCACGCGCTGGGTACCAAAGCCGATGTGCTTCAGCGTTCCGCCGCACTCCGGGCACCGCTGGGTCGCCCGCTGTGAGTATCCGCAGTAGTGGCACATCACGCGGTCGTTAGCGCTGTGGTATGTCAGGTATACGCTGCAGCGGGGGCACTCCGGCACGTAGCCGCACTGGGGACACAGCAGCTGACGGCTGCTGCCCCGGCGGTTCAGGAACAGAATGCTCTGCTCCCCGGCGGCGATATTCTTCGTCAGTTCCTCCTGCAGTGGACGGCTGATGATGGTGCTGTGTCCTGCCCGCAGCTCCTCCCGCAGGTCGGCGGTCACCACCCGCGGCAGCGCCTGCCGGTTGTACCGCTCCGTCAGCTCCAGCAGGTCGTAATCCCCCTGCTGCGCGTGGTAGAAAGTCTCCACCGTCGGGGTGGCGGAGCCCAAGAGCAGCCGCGCGCCCTCCAGCGCGCAGCGGTATTTTGCAATGTCACGGGCGTGGTAGCAGGGCGCGTTTTCCGACTGGTACGAGCCCTCCTGCTCCTCGTCCACGATGATCAGTCCCAGGTTTTCCAGCGGTGCGAACACCGCCGACCGGGTCCCCAGCACGATATGTGCCTCGCCCCGGCGCAGACGCTTGAACTGGTCGTACCGCTCGGTCATCCGCAGGCCGCTGTGCAGCAGCGCCACCTCATGGCCGAAATAGGCGGTGAACCGCGCCATCATCTGGGGCGTCAGCGCGATCTCCGGCACCAGTATCATCACCGACTTGCCCAGTCGCAGCAGCTCCTGCGCCAGGCGGATATACACCACGGTCTTGCCGCTGCCGGTAACGCCCCGCAGCAGCGTCACACCGGCCTCGCCGGCGCATATCTGCCCCAGCAGCGCGTCACACACGTGCTGCTGCTGGTCGTTCAGTGTCAATGGTACTGCCTTTACAGCGTACTGTTTCTGCGAGATACGGTACTCCTCCTGCTCCCGATAGGTCACCGCGCCCAGCCTTTCCAGGGCGTTGACCGTCTGCCGGGATATACCGGTAAAGTACAGCAGATCGTGCATGGCGGTCTCGCCGTTCTGCGTCAGAAACTGCACAGTTTCCCTGCGCCGCGCAGACTTGCCGGCCAGCGCCAGCGCTTCCTCACCGGAGACCGCCAGGCGGACGAACAACACCACCTTGTCCTGCACCTTGCGCCGCTGCTCTTTTTCGCAGCGCAGCGCGCCGGACCTGGCCATGCGGCGCAGCATGGGCTCCACATCGTTGCCCAGCGCCTGCCGCAGCTTGTCCGTGGTCAGCGGCCCGTCCTCCAGAAGGCGGCACACCGCCGTCTCCTGCCGGGTGGGCTCCAACGGCGGCTGCACCAGCGTCCACTTCTCGCGGTAGTGATACCACACGGCGGCGGGCAGCACGGTGCGCAGCGCGTCATAAAAGGTGCAGAAGTATCGCTTCGTCATCCACAGCACCAGCCGCAGCTCCCGCTCCGTGAGGATAGGGTCCTCGTCCAGCAGGGAGCGCACGGCCTTCAGGGGCTTGTCCGGCACCTCCTTCCGCAGGGAAAGTATCACCGCCTCGCTGAGCCGGTTCCCCCGTCCGAAGGGCACCAGTACCCGGCAGCCCACCTGCGTCTCCAGTTCACCCGGCACCAGATAGTCATAGGCCTTGTCGATAGCGTAAGTGGCCGCCTGCACGGCCACCTTGGCGACAGTGGCCATATCAGGCTTCGTCTTCCTCAATCACGGGGTCGCTGACGTACTTACCCTCCGCCACCTCGCCGATGGCCAGGGTCACGGGCTTCTCCGTCAGATGCTCGCCGGTGACCTCCGCCTCGGCAGCAATCTGACGGGCGCGGCGCGCCACCACGTTCACCATCATATACCGGTTGGGGATATACTCGGTCAGTTTGTTCATAGCAGGATACAGCATAGACATAATGTTCACATTTCCTTTCTGATTCGTTATATACCTTCGCTTTCGCGTGCTATACGTTTTATTTTCCGCTGAGGATAGTGTCCATCCGCTCAGCGGGCTTGCAGTGCTCGGCGCACATGATGGCGCGTATCTCATTGACGGCGTTCTCCACCGTGTCGTTGACCACAAAATAGTCGTAGTCCCCGGCCATCTCCAGTTCCACCTGGGCGCGGATCAGGCGCTTCTGCACCTTCTCCGGCGTGTCGGTGCCGCGGGCGGTAAGACGGCGCTCCAATTCCTCCCAGCTGGGCGGCGCGATGAAGATGCGCACAGTCTCCGGCCGCTTGGCGCACACCTGCACGGCACCCTGCCGCTCGATGTCCAGTATCACGTCCTTGCCCCGCGCCATGGCGTCGTCCACATACATCTTGGGCGTGCCGTAAAAGTTGCCCACGTACTCCGCGTACTCCAAAAATGCGTCTGCGGCGATCATGTCGCGGAACTCGTCCGCCTGTATGAAGTGGTAGTCCACCCCGTCCTGCTCCCCCTCCCGCGGAGTGCGGGTGGTGGCGGAAACGGAGAAATACAGGTCGTCCCGTCCCTGGAACAGCGCGTGCAGCACCGTGCTCTTGCCCACACCGGAGGGGCCGGAAACGATAAATGTCTTTCCTATCTTATGCAAGGCTTATTCTTCCTCCTCTGTCAATTCCTCCACGGTCATGCCCAGCCGGGGCGCCAGACGCTCCGCCGCCAGGGCGGACAGCACCACGTGGTCGCTGTCCATAATCAGCACGGAGGCCGTCTTTCTGCCGTAGGTGGCGTCAATGAGCATTCCCCGGTCCCTGGACTCCTGCACCAGCCGCTTCACCGGGGCGGAGTCGGGACTGACCACGGCGATGAGCCGCTGGGCGGAGACCAGGTTGCCGAAGCCGATGTTGATAAACTGCATACCGGCCTCCTTACTCCATA
>ERZ1034952.2953-NODE-2953-length-11959-cov-7.583585_pt1 | contig 11959 bp, 8 predicted proteins | sample MGYA00520625_ERZ1034952 | MGnify/ENA primary metagenome ERZ1034952 (study PRJEB33766, sample SAMN09781773) | gut metagenome | biome: gut microbiome | host: Homo sapiens | place: Madagascar | study: EMG produced TPA metagenomics assembly of the PRJNA485056 data... | reverse complement strand
ATATAATATTTATTGTAATTCGAGTATAACACAGTTTGGAGGAATTTACAATGGCAAAAGAAAAGGTTGTATTGGCTTATTCGGGCGGTCTGGATACTTCTATTATAATCCGATGGCTGATCGAAAATTACGACTATGATGTAATTGCTGTCTGCGGTGACGTAGGTCAGGGAAAGGAAACTGACGGGCTGGAGGAAAGAGCTAAAGCCAGCGGCGCCTCCAAGGTTTACATAGAGGATTTGAGAGATGAATATGTCGAGGATTATATTATCCCGACTCTAAAGGCAGGCGCTGTGTATGAGGGCAAATACCTTTTGGGAACTTCTCATGCGCGTCCTATTATTGCACGCCGTCTTGTTGAGATTGCAGAGAAAGAGGGCGCTGTCGCTATTTGCCATGGCGCAACAGGAAAGGGCAACGATCAGGTTCGTTTTGAGTTGACCGTTAAGGCATTGGCTCCGCACCTCAAAATTATAGCTCCGTGGAGAATCTGGGATATTAAATCACGTGAGGACGCAGTTGACTATGCAGAGGCTCACGGCATCAAAATTCCGGTAACAAAGAAGGACTTGTATTCCAGAGATCGTAACATCTGGCACATCAGCCATGAGGGTATGGACCTTGAAGATCCGGCTAATGAGCCGCAGCTTGACAGCTTGCTCAAGCTCAGTGTATCACCGGAGAAGGCTCCGGACAAGCCAACCTATATAAAAATCGGTTTTGAAAAGGGTGTTCCGGTGTCTATCGACGGCGAGAAGATGGATCCCCGTCCGCTGGTGGAAAAGCTTAACGCTATCGGCGGCGCAAACGGCGTAGGTATAGCTGATATAGTTGAAGACCGTCTTGTCGGTATGAAGTCCAGAGGCGTTTATGAAACTCCGGGCGGTACAATTTTGTATGCTGCAATTCAGGAACTTGAATATCTTTGCCTTGACAGAGATACACAGGCGTTCAAGCGTCAGGCTGCAATCAAGTTTGCAGAGTTGGTATATGACGGCAAATGGTTCACTCCGCTGAGAGAGGCTCTGTCGGCAATGGTTGATTCAATGGAAGAAACAGTTACCGGTGAGGTTCGCTTAAAGCTGTATAAGGGCGCTGTTACTCCTGCAGGAGCAACATCACCGTATTCGCTGTATAACGAGGATATTGCAAGCTTTGGTGACAGCCATGAGCTTTACAGCCACAAGGATGCGGAGGGCTTTATCAACCTGTTCGGTCTGCCCCTCAAGGTCAGAGCAATGATGAAGAAGGCTAATAAAGCTGATAAATAGAACATACTTTTTGGCACATATTCAGGCGGCGTAAAAAACGCCGCCTTTTTTATAGTAATAAACGGAGGTGGCATTTATGAAACTATGGGGAGGTAGATTCTCCAAACAGACAGATAAAGCGGTGGATGATTTTAACTCGTCAATACGCTTTGACGCGCGTATGTATGCCCAGGACATAGCCGGCAGCATTGCACATGCAAAAATGCTTGGCAAGCAGGGCATAATCCCCAAAGAGGATTCAGAGCTGATAATAAAAACTCTTGGCGAGATTAAAGAAGATATTGAAAACGGCAATGTGGAATTTGAAATTGACGCCGAGGATATTCATATGAATATCGAAACGATTTTGATTTCCAGAATAGGCGACGCAGGCAAAAAGCTGCATACCGGACGCAGCCGCAACGACCAGGTTGCACTTGACGTGCGTATGTATCTGCGCCATGAAACGGATGAAATTTCCGCAATGCTCAAAGAACTGCGCGGTATTCTGCTCAGTATTGCAGAACGCAATATTGACACCATTATGCCGGGATACACTCATCTGCAAAAGGCACAGCCCATTACACTGGCGCATCACATTATGGCGTATTATGAGATGTTCCGCCGTGACGGAGAGCGGCTTAATGACTGCCGCGGCAGAATAAATGTTATGCCCCTCGGCAGCGGCGCGCTTGCCGGCACGACATATCCCCTGGACAGGGAATTTGTTGCGGAGCAGCTTGGCTTTGACGGCGTTACGCAAAACAGCCTTGACGGCGTATCCGACCGCGACTTTGTATGTGAGCTTGCCTTTGACCTGTCAATGATAATGACACATCTCAGCCGTTTTTCTGAGGAAATTATCCTCTGGAGCTCAAACGAGTTCGGTTTTATAGAGCTTGATGACGCATACAGCACAGGCTCAAGCATAATGCCGCAAAAGAAGAATCCTGACGTTGCGGAGCTGGTAAGAGGAAAGAGCGGACGTGTTTACGGCTCGCTTATGGGACTTCTTACCATGATGAAGGGTTTGCCCCTTGCCTACAATAAGGATATGCAGGAAGATAAGGAACAGATTTTTGATGCAGTGGACACGGTTAAGATGTGTCTGCCGGTTTTCGGCAGAATGCTTGATACCATGACTGTCCGCCGCGACAGAATGTTAAATGGCGCAAAGGGAGGCTTTACCAATGCCACGGACGTTGCGGATTATTTGGTAAAGCACGGTCTTCCGTTCCGTGACGCGCACGGCGTTGTCGGCAGAATGGTGGCATATTGTATAGAAAATGACACCGTCATAGACGCGCTGTCCATGGAGGAAATGAAAACGTTTTCGCCTTTGATTGAAGATGACATATACGATGCAATATCGCTTGAAACTTGTGTAAATCAGAGAAAGCTTATCGGCGGACCGGCTATGGAAACCGTAAAAGCCGTAATCGCTGAGTACAAAAAAGAAGAAAACAAATAATTTTACAGAATTCTATTGATTTTCAGGCGATTTTGTTGTATGATTTAAAAGGTGAAATTTGCCGTAAAATTCTACTATTTTTATTTCCTTTGAGGGGAGTTGTATTTTGTGACCATTGTATTGCAGATTATCAAGCTTTTCGGCGGACTTGGAATGTTCCTGTTCGGTATGAACACCATGAGCTCCGGTCTGGAACGTGCCGCCGGAAATAAAATGCAGCAGATTATGGAAAAGGTAACCGGTAATCTGGTTAAATCCGTACTGCTCGGCGCGGCTGTTGCGGCGCTTACACAGTCAAGCTCCGCTACCACGGTTATGGTGGTCGGTTTTGTCAATGCCGGAATCCTTAATCTTAATCAGGCGGTCGGTATAATCATGGGTGCCAATATCGGAACGACAATTACGGCGTGGATTCTCAGCCTTAATGATATTCCGGGCGGTGTATGGTATCTTGATATAATAAAGCCTACGACGCTTGCACCGCTTGCACTTGTTATAGGTGCATTTATTCTGATGTTCTGCAGCAATAAAAAGAAAAAGGTTATCGGTGAGTTTATAATAGGACTCGGTATATTGTTTATCGGTATGGAGTATATGGCAGCGTCTATGGATGTTGTATTTGCAGAGGTTCCGATGCTTCAGAATTTGTTTGCTACAGACTCCAATCCGATGATCGGCGTTCTGATCGGCGCAGGCGTTACGGCTATAATTCAGTCAAGCGCGGCGTCTGTTGGTATGCTTCAGGCTATTGCGTCTACCGGTGTGCTTACGTTTAATGCGGCGTTTCCGATTATTATGGGACAGAATATCGGTACCTGTGTGACAGCGCTGCTTTCAAGCATCGGTGCAAACCGCAACGCAAAGCGTACCGCTATGATACATCTGTATTTTAACATTATAGGTACAATAGTGTTTATGCTGGCGTTTTATGCCGTTCAGCTTTTGTTCGGTATTCCGTTCTGGTCGGATACAATGAGCGCGACAAGCATTTCAATCTTCCATTCGGTATTCAACGTGGTGACAACCATACTGCTTCTGCCGTTTTCAAAGATGCTCATATGGCTTGCCAATAAAACGCTCAGAGATAAAAGCAATGTTGAAGACAATCCTTTCGGACTGCTGGATTCAAGGTTTTTCTCAACACCGCCTATTGCGATTTCAAATGCAAAAAAGGCAATGGTTGATATGTGCGGCATAGCGCGCGAGAATGTTGCGTATTGCCGCAAGATGCTTAAGACAGAGGATGCATCACTGTCCGACGCCTGCAAAGAGAACGAGGACAAGCTTGATAAATACGAAATCCGCCTCAGCGCATACCTTACACAGGTATCGGAGCTTCCGCTAAGCGAGGGCGACAGCGAGCGCGTTGCCGGTTACTTCCATATGGTTACCAATATAGAGCGTATCGGCGACTATTGCGACAATATCCGCGAATCTACAGAGCGTATGCTGGACGCTAAGGTGTCGTTTACGGATAAGGCAAAGCATGATTTAAATGTTATGCTGTCCGCGATAGAGGAAATAACGGACATGACGTTTGAGGCGTTCTCTCTGTGCGATCCGGTTCTGACAAAAAAAATAGAACCTTTGGAGGAGGTCATAGACGGTCTGCAGGAGCAGCTTGAAAGTGAGCATATGCGCCGCCTTAAAGCAAAGGAATGTAACGTAGAGGCAGGCGTAATCTATCTTGAGATAATAAGCAATGCAGAGCGTATAGCGGATCATTGCTCAAATATAGCGGTGGCGATTTTACAGGCTCAGCGTAATAGCGGAGTAAGCAACCGTCATGAATATCTGCGTAAGCTTCATGCAAAAATGCCCGGAACATACAAGCAGGATTATGATATGTATAAGGAAAAATATTCTTTGGTATAATTGGGGGATTGTAACCCCCTAACGCATAAGCGAAGAATAAAATAAAGGACGGTCAAAAGCGGCCGTCCTTTGTTATGTGTAATATCTGTGTATGTTTTGTAATATGAAATATTTTTCGGGCATCAATTACCGTGTTACCCTATTTTATATTTTCTTTTCTGAATTCCAAAGGGTTTTTCCCGTACTTTTCCTTAAACACCTTTCTGAAAAAACTTTTGTTCTCATAGCCGACGCTTTCCGCTATCTCCTGTACCGACATATCGGTATTAAGCAGCTTATAAGCCGCAGCGGCGCATCTTTTTGTCTGAACCGCTTTGGAAAATGTCTGTCCCGTCAGCTTTTTTACCAATGTCCCGGTATAAACGGCAGAATAACCGAGAAGCTTTGCCAATTCCTCTATATTTGCGGACCTCAGATTGTTTCCGATATAGCTGTCAATACAGCCGAGCTGCTCCTCCGACTTATCGCCGCGCACATTTTCACTCAGGCTCTCAAGCGCGGTCATTACCTCATCTCTGCACGGAATCGAGGTTGCCGCACCCTCGCCTGAAACAGCAACCGCCGCAGCCGCGGACGCAATCCTTAATATATCGCGGCAGTCCGTCCCTTTTGACATTTCTGCCGCAAAATATCCGGTAAAGGTATCTCCGGCAGCGGTCGTATCGACCGTTTCCACCTTAAACGCCGGCTGGAATATTTCAATTCCGCCTCCGCTGTATATACTGCCCTTGCTGCCCAGAGTAAGCACAACTTTAAGATTTGGGTATTTCTTTTTGATATACGCCAGTCCCTCCTGCGGAGTATCACAGCCGGAAACAGCCTCGATTTCGATTTCGTTCAATATAATATACGACAGCGCAGAAAAATCAATTCTGCTGATTTTCTCGTTGAACGGTGACGGATTTAGCATTATACACATTCCCTTTTTATGCGCCTTTTCCGCAATATAATCAACATTGCTTATTTCGTTCTGGAGCAGAAGTATATCGCCCTTGCCGAAGCCGCTCAGTACATTATCTATATAGTCCTCTGTTATCATCTCATTTGAGCCGGGAAAGAGAAATATCGAATTTTCACCCTCCTTGCTGACCTGAATAATCGCATGGCCGTTCTTTTCCGGAGTTCTTTTGATATATGATATATCCGCTCCGCTTTCGGCAAGAATTTTAGTCAGTATATCGCCGTCACAGCCGACACAGCCGGCATGATAAATCTTTACCCCTGCCCTTGCCGCAGCAATTGACTGATTCAAGCCCTTTCCGCCCGGAAAAACACTCATTTTATGCGTTGTTTCGGTTTCGCCTGCCTTTACAATATGGTCAATCGAATATACATAATCAATATTGCACGAACCAAAATTTAAAATCTTCATATTATCACCCAACTAAACTATACCAATTTAATTATTATAAATCAAGAACCTTTTTTATATAAAAACAGACCAAATACAATATGCTTGCAGTCGGCACGCGGTGACACTCAAAACAGTGTTAGTATAGTGTAAACAATCAAAGGGGGAATGTCACATGACAGACGGAATACCGTATTTTCCTCTGGATGTTTGCATGGACGACCAATTTGAACTGATTGAGGCGGAATTTGGGCTGAAAGGCTTTGCGGTAATTGTCAAACTTTATCAAAAAATTTACGGCGGGTTTGGTTATTACTGCGACTGGACAAGGGATGTGGGAGTGTTGTTCTCAAAGAAAGTCGGATGGAATTACAATTCTGTGTCTGAAATAGTGAACGCCGCAGTCAGGAGAGGTATTTTTGACAGTAATCTGTATGAGAAGTATCAGATTCTGACATCAGAGGAATGTCAGAAAAGATATTTTTCCGCAGTCAGCAGGCGAAAGCAGGTTAATGTCAAGCCGGAATACCTCTTGGCTGACGCTGCCCAATATTTAAAAAATGCAAACATTTCAGATGAAAATGTAAGCAAAAATCAAAAAAATGCAGTCAAGTTAAAACAAAGTAAAGAAAAGAAAAATAAAGTAAAGGATAGTAAAGCAGAGGAAAGGAAAGAAGCTGCTGTTTCCGAGCCGCCGGACTCCGCCGTTTTAAAAACTTATGAAAAATATATCGGTGTAACAACACCCAATATATGCAGCTCAATAAACGGTTATCTGGCAGAGGGTGTAGAGCCGCAGCTGATGATTCGGCTGATTGAGTACGCCTGTGAACGCGGAGCACGCAACTGGAAGTACATAGAAAGCAGTATAAGCGGCAACCTTAAAGACGGTATAAAAACCCTTGACGAATACAACCGCAAGGAGGCAGAACGAAATCTGAATGCCTCAGCCGCAAAAGGCATCACAAATCCGCACGGCATTGCAAACTATAATGATACAAATGATATTGATTATTCCGAACTTGACGGCAGGCTTATGGATATGCTTGATGAAATTATACAGTGATATGAGCAACATTTTTGCATATGAAAGACGAAACGGGCAACCACATGGGGTTGCCCCTACCATATCACACAACACAAAATGTGTACGCCAACCGCGCGAACGGATATTGACAAAAGAGGCTGAAAAACGTATAATAAAATAAATTGCGCCATTATCCGAAGGAGGAAATTATTATGACTCATATCAGCGAGCTTTTCGGCTCAATGGTTTTTAACAGCAGAATCATGGAAGAACGCCTGCCCAAAAGCGTTTATAAAAAGGTCATGAAGACCAAGGAGGAGGGAACGCCGCTCACGCGCGAGGTTGCCGATGTTGTGGCAAATGCGATGAAGGACTGGGCGATTGAAAAGGGCGTTACGCACTTTGCACATTGGTTTCAGCCTATGACAGGGGTAACGGCTGAAAAACACGACAGTTTTATTTCTCCTACAGGCAATGACGGAATAATTATGGAATTTTCAGGTAAAGAGCTTATTAAAAGCGAGCCGGATGCATCATCCTTTCCGTCAGGCGGACTTCGTTCCACCTTTGAGGCACGCGGCTACACCGCATGGGACCCGACCTCAAACGCATTTATAAAGGACGGTATCCTCTGTATACCGACAATATTTTGCTCGTATACGGGAGAGGCTCTGGATAAAAAGACTCCGCTTATGCGTTCTCTTGAAACCTTGAACACACAGGCTCTCAGAGTGCTCAGAGTGTTGGGCGATACCGAAACAAAGCGTATATCCACCACTGTCGGACCGGAGCAGGAGTATTTCCTGATAGACAGAAAGGTGGCGGCAAAGCGCCGCGATATTACCTATACCGGCAGAACCCTGTTCGGCGCTATGCCGCCTAAGGGGCAGGAGCTGGACGACCACTACTTCGGCGTGGTAAAGGCAAGGGTGTCCGCTTATATGAAAGAGCTTGACGAGGAGCTGTGGAAGCTCGGAATACTTGCAAAAACAAAGCATAACGAGGCTGCTCCGGCACAGCATGAGCTTGCACCGATTTTCTGCGCAGGAAACATAGCGGCGGATCATAATCAGCTTACTATGGAGCTGATGAAGAAAATAGCCGAAAAACATTCAATGAAGTGCCTTCTGCACGAAAAGCCGTTTGCCGGCGTAAACGGCAGCGGTAAGCATGACAACTGGGCGGTATGCACCGATACCGGAGCCAATCTGCTTGATCCGGGAAAAAACCCACGTGAGAATACACGGTTTTTGGTATTCCTGTGTGCAGTTATCAAGGCTGTTGACGAGTATCAGGATTTGCTCAGAATGTCGGTTGCGACTGCCGGCAATGACCACAGACTTGGCGCGGCAGAGGCTCCGCCGGCAATAATATCAATATTCCTCGGTGACGAGCTTACGGATATTCTGGATGCCGTCGAGGCAGGAAAAAACTGCGGCGGCAGAGAAAAGGAAATTATGGAAACGGGCGGAGTTGACGCTCTGCCGAACTTTGTCAAGGATACCACCGACAGAAACCGTACTTCTCCGTTTGCGTTTACCGGAAACAAGTTTGAGTTCCGTATGCCGGGCTCCAGCCTGTCGATTTCCGGACCTAATTTTATGCTGAATACCGCTGTTGCGGAGGCTCTTGAGCAGTTTGCCGATGAGCTTGAGGGAGTAGACGCGGATAAGCTCGGCGATGCCGTAAACGACCTTTTAAGCCGTACGATAAAGGAGCATAAGCGGATAATATTTAACGGAAACAACTATTCCGAGGAATGGGTTAAAGAGGCGGAAAAACGCGGTCTGCTGAACAACCGCACCGCACCGGAGGCACTGCCTGCATTCATTGCGGAAAAGAACCTCAGATTGTTTGAAAAGCACCATATTCTGACGCGCGGCGAGGCGTATTCCAGATATGAGATAAACCTTGACAACTACAGCAAGGTCATAAATATAGAGGGGCTTACCATGCTTGAGATGGTTCGGCGCGACATTATTCCGGCTGTTACGGAGTATATAAAGAAGCTGAGCGAGGAAACGGCCGCCAAAAGCAGCGTTTGCCCTCTTGCGGTGAATGATATGGAGCTTACGCTTATAGCAAAGCTGTCGGAGTTTAATTCCGAGCTGTTTGCACATGCGGAGCAGCTTGAAATCAATCTTACCGAGGCAAGGAACGAGGCTGACAAGCAGAAGCAGGCGGAGCTTTGCTGTGATATGGTTTTGCCCAAGATGGATGAGGTGCGCGCAGCTGCCGATACGCTTGAAAAGTATATGCCAAAGGATATGTGGCCCATGCCGACATACGGCGATTTGCTTTTTAGTATTGGCTGATTTGACGCATAAATTTAATTTTATTAAGAGGAACAGCAATTATGAATGATATTTTGACAAAAGCGATAACAAAGGACGGTTTTTTTAAGATTTCCGCCGTTACTTCAACGGGGATTGTAAACAAAGCGCATGAGTATCACAAGACTATGCCTGCGGCAACGGCGGCTCTCGGCAGACTGCTGACAGCCGATTTGCTGATGGCGGCGGAGCTGAAGGAGCAGGCGGCAGGCATTACGCTGCAGCTTCGCGGTGACGGACCGCTCGGCACGCTTGTTGCGGTTGCCGATTCGTCGGGCGGCGTAAAAGGATATGTTGCAAATCCGGCGGCGGATTTGCCGCTGCGTGCCGACGGCAAAATTGATGTGGGCGGGGCAGTCGGAAAGGGTACGCTGAGCGTTATACGCGACCTTAAAATGAAGGAGCCGTATATAGGACAAATTCCGATACAAACAGGTGAAATCGGAGATGACCTGGCGTATTATTTTATGCAGTCCGAGCAGATTCCGAGTGTTGTTGCACTGGGAGTTCTGGTTGACAGGAACTATACTGCAAAGTGCGCCGGCGGCTTTCTTATTCAGGTTATGCCGGGATGTGACGACAAAAGCCTTACCAAGCTTGAAAACAGCGTAAACGGCTTAATGAGTGTGACAGAGATGATTGATAAGGGAATGGACAGCAGCGAGATTATAAAGTATGTTATGCTTAGCTTTGATACCGAGATATTGGAGAGCGTCCCTGTCGAATACCGCTGCGGATGCAGCAGAGAACGCATGGAGCGTGCCATAATCTCACTTGGCAAAAAAGAGATTTCCGATATAATAGAAGAACAGGGCGAGGCGGAGATAATCTGTCAGTTCTGCAACACGCCGTACAGGTTTGATAAAGATGAGCTGTCGGCTATGGAAGCCAGGGCTGTCCGCAAGTGATTAAACAAAATGACAGAAAATGCAAGAAAACCAAAGAATAATTACGTATAACCGTATATAATTCGGAATAATCGTCATTTATGATTTTTGACTTTTGGGGACTTGCATAGTATAATAACTTTTGTTGTCGCTGTTGCCATTTGTGCAAAGTGCGGGCGCTTAGCTCAGCTGGGAGAGCATCTGCCTTACAAGCAGAGGGTCATAGGTTCGAGCCCTATAGCGCCCACCATTGTGGTCCGGTAGTTCAGTTGGTTAGAATGCCAGCCTGTCACGCTGGAGGTCGTGGGTTCGAACCCCATCCGGATCGCCAAACTCAGGGATTGTGCCGACGTTCGGCGTCGGTGCAGTCTTTGGAATATGCCTCTGTAGCTCAGTCGGTAGAGCAGGGGACTGAAAATCCCCGTGTCGGTGGTTCGATTCCGCCCGGAGGCACCACGTTCCTTTTTTAAAGGAATGTATGTGCGGGAGTGGCTCAGTGGTAGAGCGTCACCTTGCCAAGGTGAACGTCGCGAGTTCGAATCTCGTCTTCCGCTCCATGGTCGGCAAGCATCATTTGATGCTTGCCGATTTTACTTTATATGCCAAAGAAGGGTTTGCGTTGACAAAGCTTAGATTATCTTCAAAAACAAAAGGTATTATGTGTATAATGTGCTCGGCACTTTGCTTTGCGGTTATGGCGGCATTTGTCAGACTTTCGGGCGATGTGCCGTCGTTTCAGAAAAGCTTTTTCAGAAATGCGGTTGCAATGGTTGCCGCGGCGATAGTGCTGTGCGGAACGGAGGAAAAGTTCCATTTTAAAAAATCAAATTTATTCGGTCTTTTAATGCGGTCAATATTCGGCACAACCGGTCTGCTGTGCAACTTCTACGCCATAGACCATATGCTGCTTTCGGACTCAACAATGCTGAATAAGCTGTCGCCGTTTTTTGCGATAATCGGTTCGTTTTTTCTGCTTAAAGAGCGTATGAAGCCTTTTCAGATAATAGCGGTTATAACGGCGTTTGTCGGCAGTCTGTTTATAATCAAGCCAAGCGGCAGCGGACTTATGTCCTCAGGGGCGATTTTCGGACTTATAGGCGGCTTCGGAGCGGGAACAGCCTATACTTTCGTTAGATATTTAAGCAAGCGCGGCGAGAGGGGGCAGTTTATTGTCTTTTTCTTCTCGACGTTTTCTACACTTGTGACGCTTCCGTTTTTGCTTTTTGACTATCATCCGATGAGCGGTTTTCAGCTTTTGTGTCTTGTGATTGCAGGATGCGCGGCAGCGTGCGCTCAGTTTGCCATTACCGCGGCATACTCGTACGCGCCGGCAAAGGAGATTTCGGTGTTTGATTATACACAGGTAATTTTTGCGGCTGTTCTGGGTTTCTTTATGTTCGGTCAGGTTCCGGATATTTACAGTGTTATCGGTTATGTAATTATAATTCTGACCTCGGTTGCAATGTTTTTTTATAACTCAAAGGCAGCAGAGCAGAATTAGAGGAGCCGTAAGGAATAATGCATACATTTTATAGCTTGGTTTTTCTAAATTGAAAGGTCCGCCCAATAAGGCGGACCTTTCAATAATACCTAAGGAAGATTGAGAATTTTGTTCTTGTTTTTCAAGACAATACCATTATACTATTTGTGGTTTGATCTGTCAATAGATATATTGTGCTGTTTTTTTAAAAATATACTATATATTGTGTGTAAAAACAGTTTTTCAGTGGCGTCCTATAGGTGGTGAGAAACAAGCTGGTATCAG
>ERZ1034952.2951-NODE-2951-length-11965-cov-5.778170_pt1 | contig 11965 bp, 6 predicted proteins | sample MGYA00520625_ERZ1034952 | MGnify/ENA primary metagenome ERZ1034952 (study PRJEB33766, sample SAMN09781773) | gut metagenome | biome: gut microbiome | host: Homo sapiens | place: Madagascar | study: EMG produced TPA metagenomics assembly of the PRJNA485056 data... | reverse complement strand
ATATTATATAATGTTCCCTAATGGCAGGAAAATATGGCACAAATATGGCACAAACTGCTAACAAAAAGGCTCCTGCGTTTTGCGCTTCCCGGATAGTGGGAGACATACTTGCAAGAGCCTGTTAAAAGAGTTTACGGGCGTTTACATAACGCACGAAACTATGCCACAGCCGTTATCGATTTTTTCTTGTCGGTTATGCCACAGATGTTATACAGCATTGCCTTATCTTCTTCGGACAATCCTTTTGCCAAAGATTTAACTTTTGATTTAAGACTATCGTTAAGAGAATACCCCGCTGTCGCAAGAATGATTGCCTTTTGCACTGCCGACAGTCCTTTCAACGACTTAATGTACTTCGTCGCCTTGTTCTTTTTGCTTCCCTTGACGACGTTACCTTTCTTGTCCACATCGTTTTCCGTGGTTTTCAGCGTAAAATAGATGTCAAAGTAATTTTCGTAATCGATGCCGAGAGTGTTCATCAACTTGGCTTTCGCATATACGTTCGCGTCGTATTGCTCGAATGCCGATTGCGCGCCGAACGCGCTCCTGTATGCTGCAAGATATACCGCGTCGTACGTTTCGTCCGTCAGGTTATACCGCGACAACTCGTCTTCAAATATTCCAACGTTTTGCAACGCCGTGTTCTGAATACCGTTGATAAGTACTTGCAACGCGCGAACCTGTTCCTTCTTTTCGGAGTTACTCAATCCGCTGTTTTGTATATCTCGTTTCTGCCGGTTGAGGTCGCTAACTTTCTTTTTCATTTTATTGAGATAAGACAGTTTTGCTTTTGCCAGCAGATCGCCATCGTTCTTTGCGTAAGTTGCTTCTTCTATTTCGTCATAGAATGCCGTGCTTGTTTTGCTTTGCGAAACGCTGTCAAGCGTAAAGTTTTGCTCGATGATGTTACGGCTTGATGCTTTTGTCGTAACGGGCAACACGATATCCCCGATAATGCCGGTGTACTGGTCTAACAGATAGTTGATTTTCTTTGGCGAATAATTTATCGCTTTGCCTATTGCGATTGCAATGGACGACGTGTTTTCGTCGTATCTGTTCTTCGGCGCAACGTTCTCGAACTTCGCGCTTTCGATAGGCGTGCCGTACCACGTGCGATTGCTTGCCGCGTCGGTAAACGGTGACCACACGAACCTTCCGAGATTTTCCACCGGGGACATATTCGCATTCAAATTGCTTAACTCTGATTTCCAGTCCACCTTCTCTTTATTCGCAAGTTGTTTGCTTGTATAAAAGATTTGTCCGATGCTTGCATTGATACGCCCTTTTGGCAGTTTAAGGAATTTCCCTTGACCTATCTTCAAAATATAATAATTTTCTTTGTCTGTCTGCCGAAGGTTTTTATACTCGTCGTCGTCGCCCAAAAGCAAATCATTAAGCAAGCCCGCGCCTATTCCGAGCATTGCCGCGCGGATAATAAGTCGCACCCACTCTTTTGCGGTTTTACGCCCAAAGGCAGTTCTTATGAACTTGTCAAAACCCTGTATCGACGGGTTTAAGAACGGCACCGCAGTTGAGTTCAACTTCCTTGCAAACACACCGCTTCGCCCGAAGTTGACGGTTACGTCCGCCGCATTAAGCAAAGACTGCTCAACACCGACACCCGCCTGTCGGCTCGATATAAATTCCGAAAGACGCGGTGCTTGTTCGACGGCAATGTTTACCGTCTCGATAATGCTTAATGCCTTTTTAAGCCCGCTCGGGGAACGTTTGTATCCGCGTTCGTAATCAAACACAGAAGAGTTTAGTCCGCCCGCCGCACGGTATTCTTGCCAATACTTTCCGTTGGTGGTTATTTCTTTATAGGCAACGGCATAGTTCTTCGCAAACTGCGCCCAACTATGTCGAGTATAAAGCCCGGCATCCTGCAAGTCACGCAAGGCGTTGCGCACGGTAAAGAACGGATTGTACGCAGTAACAAGTTTCTTAAACGCATTGTTCCATTTTGTCGTTGCATTAAGAATAGGATTGTTCCATTCGCTATTAGGGTTAGAATGGAACGCGTCAAAACCTTTGAAAATATCGCTACTTACGGCAAGCGTTACAGCCTCGCCGTTTTCAAAAAACGTTATCTGATTATCCTTCGGACGATACACGTCATAGTCAACGTCCGCATTGACGCGTTCTCTTCCGATGACGGCGACACGAGACATATTTTCGTCCGCGATACCCGCCCGGCAAAGACTTTGCGCAACCGCGTTTATTCGCGATGCTTTGAATATTTGCATCGTCTTCCTTGCAAGCATAACGTCAATGGGCAATATATTGAGGTCACTACCTTTTGCGGACTTTATGGAACGATTTATTTCTATAAAGCCTTTCCCTCGTATTGCACCTATTGTCTGTGCACCTTCTCCGTCACGGAACGTGGGCACATAATGCGGATATCTTGCCGACAACGTATCGTACAATTCTTGCGTAATAAGTCCGCCGTCTTTTTGCATTGTCAGCAACTTTTTCCCGTACTCCCACACCTGTACAGCAAGAGCCTTAAATTCGGGATGAACCTTTTCGATATTTGAAATTCTCGCACGACTGTCTTCCGCGCTTACGCTTTCACCGAACACGGGCTTTTCAATGCCTTGCGCCATACGGTCGGTGTTATGCCAATGCAACAGATATTCCATAAACACCGTTGCATATTCTTTGTCATAACTGCGCCCTTTTTTCAACGATTCAAAAAGCGGGCGAAGTTCTTTTTCAATCATATAATTCGCAGCAGAAGACGACGCGCGGGCAAAGTTGGTTGTTGCCTCGATGTTTTTCTCGCCCAACAACTTACAATACTTTTCAATACCCGCTTGCGCGTTTACCCAGCCTATAAGGAACGAAGTCTTTGTATCCTTCGCCCTTTCCTTGATATCCACAATTCTTTTGGAACGCTCGTGCGCGGGCATTTCCAAAAGCGGATGAGCCTGTTCGAGTTGATCGCTTATGGAGTATCGTATATCTCCAACGCCTTTTTCAACAGTTCCGTTTCCGTCGCGTTGAGATTTGCCTCGATAAAGTCCACCATCTCGTTCATATTGTTTCGATTGTCGTTCATCATTGCCAGAATTCCCCAGCACGTCTCCCTGCAAAGCCCTAAGTCCGCCAATATCTGTAAGAACGCCACTTTCTCTTTGTCTGTAATTGTGTTCATTTACTTCTCTCCATTGCGAATAATAATCCGTTATTTTCACAGAACGTATTTTTCTAAACCCGTCTTCGGTTTTTTCGATTAGGATAGGAACGTCGCCCTTAAAGCGAATAGTCCATTCGCCCACTTTTGTTTTGTCCGAGTGCGCCCACTGCATAGCAAGCGTGGCAAATTCGTCCGCATAAGATTTCTGACTTGCAACTCCGTTTATCGGACGCTCGCCCGTCGAAAGAATGCTGTCCTTTTTACCTGCAAACGGCATTGTCTTTGCGCGCTCTTCTTTGGACAGTTTCAAACGGTCTTCGACGTTCCTTGCTTCCTGCTCTCCATATACGTTTTGGTATGCACGGAAAGCGTCCCGTGGCGTTACCATTACGTCTGCAAAATCTTCCGCCGTATCCGCTATGTTCTTATATGCGGACGGGTTCTTTTTGTAATCCGCAACAGCAATGCGCCTTAACCTTTCGTATTGTTCGCTTGGCAAACTTCCGTTTGCAAAGCCTTCGTACGCCTGTATAATGTGCTGTACTTCGTGCATTAGCGTTTTCTTGAACTCGCCCACACTGAACGCGCCGTCTTTGTAAAACGCTTGCTTCGAGACCTCGATGTATGCCGACGAGCGCACCCCACCTTTTTGCGGAATTGTCGCGTTTGCAAACTCCCCTTTTTTCATATTTTTGTTGAAAACAATTTCAACGTTCCTGATTTGAGGATATGCCTTAAACAGTTCATCGTGCGTGATGATTTCAGACAACTTCGCTTTTGTGGTCGTATCTTTATTATATAACGCATTTACGCCGGCTTTGTCAATATCTATGTTGACTTGCGCCTCGTTAAGCAAAAGTTTTAACCTGTTATCGTTTATGCGGATCTCCTTTTTGATGTCCGCAATTTCTTTTTTGTAGCGACGAATACTCTTTTTGTAGTCCTCTACAACAAAGTCCGGAAGATTATAGCCGTCAAGTCGCGTTTGAAAATCTTCGATTGTCATTTCGTAGTATATGACGCGCTCTTTATAGTGTTCGTTGAGTTTATTCGTTTTGTCTATGCTCGACAACGTACTGCTATCCGACACGGGAATGTGTCGATTGACCTTCATCTTGCTGTCGTCGATTTCGTAACGCATATACCCGTCCGCGCCGATAAACAAGCCTGTTTCTCTGTATATCTCCTCGGGCGACTTCTTGTCCAACATCATATCAATCGCACGGTCTCTGCGCGATTCATCCCACGTCTGCGAATGTTGTCCCGCATACGACTTGCGATTGTTTTCTTTGATTTTCTTCGTAAAACTTTGCTGATATGCAACCGCTTCGTCGTACTGGTCTTTTGAAAAATGCTTTGTCTCAACGTTCTGGTCGGTCAATACCATAAAATGCACAGGGGCTTCCCCATACGTTTTTACAAATTCATCCGCATACGCCTTGCCTCTGTCTTCGGCAATAATGTCATAGTTAAATTCAAGAACAGACGCCGATTGGAAGCCGAGTGTCTTTTTGTATATTAACGACAACGGTTGTGCTATGCTGTCGTAACAATCCAGTGTTTTCGCACCTTGTTCTTTTACATAGTTTTTGATTGTATCTAAAAATCCGCCTTCTCCAAGATTGAAAACCGATATCAAGTCTCCGTTTTTCGTTATGGCAAAACCGCCCAACCCGTCCGAGGTCAGGAAGTTTTTTGTGTCCGTATAATCGTTTACGTTGTGAACATCTACGGCGTCGCCGTATTGAAGATATTTATGAACGATTTCAAAAATATCGTGGAAAGTCTGTGCCGAAACGTTTTCGTATATTTTAACGTCGGCACCGAGTTTAGGATTGTTTAGGCTCCGAACACTATCGCGAATCCCGCCACGTTCGCTCCGTAACCTTCCTGATAGTATGACTGCAAGTCGTCTTCGTAAAGTTTCATCGATTTGCTTACTCCCTCTATGGTATAGTGATATCTCCCTATCAGAAAGTCTCTTACTTGCTTCTTGTAGTCTTCGAAACTGATTTTCTGCGTCTTGTTGGTCGATGCTGTATCTTGCATATTCCACCTCTCCTTTAACTTTATTATTAGCAACGTTTTTGGACTTGTCAACAGTTTTTTTCGACAAAATTTCGTCCAAAATCCTTATGACGTTAGTCATATTGTCGTTGGATTTTTTTACGCCGAACTGTTTGACACGTTCCCTTATTCGATTAAAGAACTCGCGAATAGTGCGGATATGCCCCTTGTCAACGTTGCTAAGGTCTATCTTCCCTTTTTCGTTTGTTCCGAACTCCGAGATAAATCGCTCGGCAACCTTGCACACCGCGTCTTCTGCATAGTATGCGTCGCTCTTGCCGGGCTCTGCTTTTTTATACGCTTCAATAGCGTTATCATATACCTTTTGTAATCCCGCGTTTTCCGCGCATACGCTTTCGATTGCTGTCCTAAGTTTTGCAAAAACCGTTTGTGCGTTCTTTGCTATATTATGTATATATTCGTGAACAACCGTTCGAGAGAACGAATCTACGCCCCGCACGTTAATGGTGATCGTCCCGCTTTCATACGAGCCGTTGACAACATTGCCGTCTTTAATCGGCACGTTCTCCCATCTCACTTTAACGCCACCGCGCTTTGCAAGTTTCTTTATCGCTTCAACTTCCGCAACGGTAGTTTTTCCTGAACTTATTGCGGAAAATATCGCCATATTCTGGTTGTCGCGGTCGTACGAGTTTTCGTAATTATCCGCAAGCATATCCCGCTTTTGCATAAAGTCTGCGCCGTCCTTAAACTTTTTAAGGTCGTCCGCAGTTATTCGGTAATCTTGCGAATACGTATAATCCGCTTCGTCAATCGTGCCACCGTTTCTTTCAACGTTAAGACGTTCCATTTGTCGATAGGCATCAACGATTTCGTTGTTTGTTTCGTCCGATATTATTCCTTTTTTGCGAAATTCTTTTTCCGCCTTATTGATTGCGGTTCCCATTGTGCGCGACGTATAATCGGGCATAATTAGTTTTCCCGCAACGTCACTAATGGCGATGCGCGTTGCAATACCGTCTTTGTCCGCGCGTATATCATCCGCGCTGATGGTCTGACCTTGTTTTGCGTACCAGTCCACTATTGCGTCCGCGTTATTCATTATATTGTCGCGCGAGTTTTGCACGAATGCCGACGCTCTGACGTTCGCTATCCCGCGCTGAACTTCGCCAAGATAAGTCTTTGCAAGCAAACTCGTTTTGTCCGCCGTATTGTTGTATGCGTTAAGGCTTGCCGTCATATCTCGGAACGCAGGCAATACGAGTTTTGAATTTTCCGCTTCCGTGACGTATTTGCTTATAGCCGTTGCTTCGTTGATAATCTCATTGACCTTTCCCGTTTTGATTGCGTTGTCTCCGCGCGCAGCGTTGCGCGCCGACATAGCCGTACTTGTCGTTCCGCTCATAAGCGCGCCGGAAACAAACCCGACAAGACCGGCATATACGACTTCTTGCGCCGTCGCATTTTCCGCGTTCTCGTCGATTTTCAATCCGCGTTCAAGGTACGGTTGGATTATTTCCGAAAGGCTTTCCTCGACAAACTCTCCGCACGCATCGGTAAAAACATCTTTTACAAGACTTTTCCTTACAACGTTTTTTGCAGTTGACCGCGCCGTTTGTTTTGCAACTCTCGCGCCAATCTTTCCCGCTGCACCGGTAACGCCTTCGAGCCCGCCTTCTACAAGACCGCTTGCCGCGCCGTATAAGAACTCTTTCCCACCAAGTTCTCCCGTTTTATTATAAGCATCAGCCGTTGATAAACCTGCCGCACTTAACCCTATCGTTGCCCCGGAGGCAAGCCCGGCAACAAGAGCCCCTCCGCCGGTTGCCGCGGTTAAGCCCGCAGCAACAACCAATCCGACCGTGGATTGTCCTATACCGCTTGCAACTTGTCCGGCAAACTCCCAACCCTTGTTTGGGTTAAAGTCCTCATAAGCCCGCTGTTGCATTCTCCCGGAAATATTGTTTTCCATAAGGCGACGCGCGTACGATTCGTTACCCGCCGCCTTTGCAAACCCGCCTACAATGTAATCATATATACCTTCGCCAACGCCGACAATACCCGCGCCGATGTTTCGCAAAATATACAGAAGTCCGCCGCCAAATCCGCCTTTGTTTTTTTGCGCGTTTGTTGTGGTATTATTCTGTTGTGTCACCGCTACCGGCAACGCCGCTAAACCGCTTTCCATTCTTTTCTCCGTTAATATTGTGCAATTGATTTTGCGCTTAACCTGTTCCCGCCTGCGCCTCCGCCTGACGTTGCCCGGCTTCCTGTCGCAGATTGTGAATTATATCCCCACGTTGCTTTGGTGCTATCATAGTCTTTACTCTTTGATTGCAATGCTTCGATGAACGCGTTTCTATCTCCGCAACCTGCCTTTTCTCGCTTATTCTTGCTTACATCATTGACTTTATAGACGTTGTATTTGTTTCGTCTTTCAAAATAATACAAGTTTCCGTCTTCCGCCATAAAGAACGAGTTCGGAGCCAATTTATTAAGGTTAACGTTTTGGTAATAGCCCAAAGTGGAATCAAGATAATATGACGCCTTCATACCGCCACCTTGCATCCAATATGTTTTTCCGTCAACAACAACCTTAAAGTCTTGTCCGTCAGAAAAGTTGTCGTGCTTATTTTTGCTTTTACCGTTTTCTTTAACAAACTCAAAGTTGATGTCGGTGTTTTTAACAGAAAAACCGCCACCCTTAAACGAGTTAGGATTGTAATTACTCTTCTTTAACTCATCAAGAAGTTCGTTCTTTTGGTCAACAGTGAGCGTTTTATCGTTAAGTATCTGGCTTTGATATTCAAGATACTTGTCTTTTGAATTTATCGCTCCCGAGTTGATTGACCGCTTGGTATGCTCCATTAACAGAGACTGCTTTGTTTCCACAGACAACTTATCGTCCGCAAGTTTATTGTTGAGCCAAGCGTTTACGTTCTCACCGCTATTGACAAGATTTGCGTATTCTTTCTTTAATGAATCATTTGTGATTTTTTGAACCTGCTCGTGCGCCGATTTGTATTCCTCCGAATTTTCACCGAATATGTTTTTAACGTCCTCGTTCGTGATATTCTTGTTCCCGGCGGCAAGTTGTTCCTTTGTCCACGCTTTCATAATGTCGCCATAGGTTTTGTTGTCAACACCCAATATCGCGGCGACCGTTTTCAACTGTTCTACCGACGTCGCGTCGCTTGAATATTCCAAAAAAGACGCCGCCGCGCTTTTTCTTCTGTCTTCCGACTTTTCGGCGATCGCCATTGCCGTGTCCATATAATCTGCCTCGTATTGAAGTTTCTTCGCAGATGCAGTTTGCTTTTCCTGATTTATCATATCTTGCAGAGATTTCAACGCGCTACGCTCTTCCGAGTTCACGCCGGCGATATCGTTTTGCAATGCGAGTTCGCGCATAAGCGACGACGTTTCGGCTGCGCCACTTCTCGGCGCACGGTTAGGTGCACCCCCAAGACCGGCGTTTGCATATAATTCGGCATCGCGTTGTTTTTGCAATTCGTACGCCTGATATAACCCCGCTTTCTGTTTGTTGGCATTAAGCATAGCGTCGTTGCGCTGTTGATTTGCATATTTAATATAAGCGTTGAGTTCGGTGTCGGTTGCCGCATTCAACGCATCCTGCTTCTTCTTCGCCATCTGTTGCATACGATTGAAATATTCATCTTGCGAAAGAGCGTCAGAACTGTTGCCTTCTGTTGTTTGTCTTAATCTGTCGTCAATCATTTTGTTACCTCTTCTATCCTGTACTTGTAATTCTCGTTTTCCTTGATTACAATATTTATCCCTCGCTCGGCAAGGAAGTTCGTAACTACTCCTTTTCTGTTTTCTAAAACTGCGCAATACGTTTCACTGATAGACGAGTCGCCGAAACTGATTCCGCGTAAAGTGTATCTGAGCATAACTCCGAACTGCGCAATAAGTTGTATCATCGTATCAATGTTTGCCTTCTTGCCCGAAAACGTTATCGACAATATGATGCCTTGAAAAATAATACTTCCGAGTAACGAAGGAACAATGGTTTTCGACAACCCCTCGCGCCCGGTGTACACAACTTTCTTGCCGTGTTCCTTCTTAGACGGTAACCCTCCGAAAATCAAATCGGGCGTCAGAATATCTTTCTTCTTAAACCGCGCGTTCTCAATATTGTCGATAGTCGTACTTTCAAGCAACTGTGTGTATTTTTCTTTGCGCTTTTTCGAAATCGCAAAACATATCTTAAACTTCAACCTTTCCTGATACGCTTTGAGTTTTTCTTCTTTGTTACGATTCACAAGATATTCTTCAAACGCCGTCGTCAAACATTCATCTTCAAGATAACTCTTCTGAATGGACAACACCTGCAATAAGTCCGTTATTCTCGGCTGTGTCTTTTGCTTCGCCTTGCCAAACGCAACCGCGAAAACAAACACCACTATACCCAAAATGTTTAAGAGTGCGAAATTTACCCAAAACTCCGAACTCTCAATCTTTGTCCAGTCCACTTTCATATCCGCAAAGTTTATAAGGCACGTGAATATATAAACAATATTCATTGCCACAAAACTCAACAACATAACAAGGTTCTTGCCAACGTAGTTTTTAATATATTTGATTTTGCTCTTTACACTGCTTCCCATTCGTTACTCCTTATTCGCGGTCATCCGCGCCGCTATATTGTCGGCGAGTTTGTTTTCGTCATACTCTTCTCTTAACTTATCCGCCTGCCAAAAACAAATGTTGCACGACACGTTTCCCGCTATAACGCACGCCCCTATTTGTAGCATAATCGCGCCGATAAAATATCCCATCGCTCCTATCGCCGCTATGATTACGCCTATATAGTTAACCTTGATTTTAGGAATTTGTTTCGACACGGCGGGCAACGCCGCAATTGCCGCTATAAGCACATACACCGACACCTGCGTGCTCGCAGCACTTTCGGTTATAAAACCCCATCTGATTCCGACATACGCCGCAGGAAAGGCTATGTTGGTCATCGTCCCGAAGACTTTCCATAATAGGCTTTGCACTTTTTTATTCACTTTGTCTCCTCCGCTTTTGAGAAACTATTTCTTAATAATCGTCCTCACTATTTCTTTTGCAACGGGAACCACGGGCTCGATAATCTCTTTGCTTTTTTCAAGAAGTTCTTTGGTGCTTTGTATGTCGGCTACGTTTTGAACGACTTCCACAGTGTCGCCTTTCGCCAACGCCCTTGCCTTTTCAAACAACTTCGTTTCTTCAAAGGCTGAAAATATCGACTTGATTTTTGCGTCGTTCGTGTTTGCCGTTACAAAGAGTTTCATCGTTTCAAACAAAATTCCCTGCTGTTCGCCAAGTTGGTCAATTGCACTTTTGTATTCATCGATTGCTTCGTTTCGACTCGTTACGTCGCCGGAAACAACGGCGACCTTTTCAGCCGACTCTTCAACCTTCCCAGTGGCGTTCATAATATCGTCTTTGATTTTGTTAAGTTCAATTAAAAGTTGCTCTTGATTCGCTTCGTTGGAATTTGTCGTGTTATATACGGTCATCAACGCTTTAAGTAAAAGCAACAATGCGCCGAGCGCACTCGCCCCGACAATGAGTCCGAACCTTTGTTCAACCCACGACAAAATGTTTTGTGCGGTTTTTATGCCACTTTCTGCACAAATAAGAAGGACTGCCCCCGCGATTAGCACCGCAAGCACGACATACATAAAAATCTTGACAATAATGCCAAGCGTTTTCTTCATCTTTAACTGTTTCAAATATTTTTCTTCGTTCATTTTACACCTCGCATATTTTTATCGTAATATAAAAAACTTGGCTTGCGATTTTTGCGTGCCAAGTTTTTGAATATAATTCAAACATTTGTTATTTCGGACATCCTGCCCTTTAATTTTTCATACAAGTATTCAAGCGATAATGGCGTTTTATCGTCTGCCCCGCAGTTGACGGTAATGTAATCAATAACCAACACGGGATTACTTATGAAATCATCTGAAAACCCGAGGCTGATCATCTCTTGTTTCGTTTTGTCGGAAATCGTTATGGCGGCGGGCGGTTGACTTGATATTATTGTCGAGAAGTTTTCCACCGCGTATATAACCCTTTCAAACTCTTCTTCGTAATCGGTTTCGCTGTCGGTGTTTTGGTCTTGACCTTCGGAGAGTATTTCGGAATATCGCTGTTTTGCGTTTTCCAAAAACGATGACAAATGCTCTTCTCTTGCCTTTTCGCGGTCTCGCTCTTCTTGATTTGGATATCGTACAGCAAACACAAAAACAAACCCGTCTTGTATGTAACTGCTTTCTAAAAGAACTTTATAATATTGTCCTGTTGCGTTTTCACATACAGCCATAACCGTCTCCTAATAATATATTTTCGCAAGTCCCGCGCCACCGGCACTTCCCGGGTTTGTCTTGCCCGCCCTAAATCCTGCGCCCGCGCCACCGCTTCCTTGACTTCCGCTCGAAGACGGTTTTTCTCTCCCGTCTCCGTTTGCCCCTTTTGCAAAAGCCGAAGCACCTCCGCCTCCGCCATAGTTGTTGCCACTTGTGCTACCACCGGCTTGTCCGCCGCGCGAAAAGGTCGTGCTCTCGGGCTTGTCGTAGGTTAACGTAATCGAACTCGTCCCGCTTCCGTTACGCTCCTTCTTCCCGCCGTTACCGCCGTTAACCCCGGTGCCGCCGCTATATCCGCCGCCAGAGCCTCCGCCGCTGTCGCTCGTTTTCCCGCCGCCTCCGCCGTTAGCCTGTAAGATAACACTTCCGTTTGCGTTATATAAGTAAGAAGTGCCACCAGCCGCTCCGTTGGATT
>ERZ1034952.2950-NODE-2950-length-11966-cov-20.358828_pt1 | contig 11966 bp, 15 predicted proteins | sample MGYA00520625_ERZ1034952 | MGnify/ENA primary metagenome ERZ1034952 (study PRJEB33766, sample SAMN09781773) | gut metagenome | biome: gut microbiome | host: Homo sapiens | place: Madagascar | study: EMG produced TPA metagenomics assembly of the PRJNA485056 data... | reverse complement strand
AAAGGAACTTAACATTTCCGCAAACCTCAGAGTTTCTACTGATTTACCGATTTCTGCAGTACCAGTCAATGTTGCCTGCTCATGGTAAGCCGTGCCGTTACAGACATATTCAAGCACCGGTGCAAAGCTGGTAATCCCATAGCGTCCGGAGGAGCTGTTATATCCTCTCCTCCGATCCAATAAGCAAAATTTATGAATTTTTCATTACCCAGGCAAATGCCTTCGCGGTCCGCAGCCCAGGATCTCTGAAATGATTCCCCGGATTCCATTCCAGCGTACTGCGGATCCCACACTGTTGCAGCCACGCATGAGCCTCCCGGATGCAGTCACCCACAGTAGCCATAACAGCATTTCTGGTCTTTTCCTCTCTGTCCCCCAAGCTTATGTAAACTGCCCGGCTCTGATTCTCATGCTCCTTCATATAAGACAAAAACCCGGGAAACCATACCGAGGGCGATGCCGCTGCTATCCCTGCAAACCGGTCAGTCTGATAAGATGCCCACAGAGAAAACAACCCAGCAAGTGAATATCCTCCGAGACAATAAGTTTTACTTTCATCTGAACATAAACGTAAAATCTCTTCCAGCAACAAGGCTGCACCATCTCCAAAGTCCTCTTTTCCGAACACCGCGGGTGATCTCCACGGAGACAGATCAAAGTTCCAGTCATCCACTTTCACCGCAATCATTTGAAAATCCAGTGCTGTCAGTTTCCGAATCTGTGCCACTTCGCCCTCTATTTCGGGCAGATCATGATCTCCCACGGACTGGATCAAAACAATGGGAGCCTCCGGATTCCCATACTTATATTTAGTCATGCCGTCCTCTTTCTCTATCAAGTATCCTTTCTATCAAGTCTCCATTCTATTTTATCAGTTTCAGAATCCTTTGCCTGTTATATCGCTGCATGATCACAAACATCATATCAAACATGGCCGCAAGGATCGATGTAATGATAAATGCCGGATATCCACCCAGCCAATGACCTGCCACAATCGGTACAAAGCTGAGCACTACGATCGTCTCATGCCCCAGTTCCGCCTGACATGTGACCTGCGCTATTTCCTCCCAGGTGTGTTGTCTCGGATCAAACAGGCTGGGATTATAGGTAGGCATACAATTCTTCCATTTTTTCACACGCAGCTTTTCATATAATTTCATTTCGGATTTACTTACCTGATACCAGTGTTTTCTGTAATCTGCCCTGTTATGCATGATAGAATTGTAGATAAATGCTACCACCCATCGCATGATAAAATGATAAGCAGTGGTTCCAAAGGTAATGGCAATCGTCAGCCAGATTTCTAACAAAGTTTTTTGATATAAAATACCCGTGACAATGGTTCCGATCAGGAACACGACAGGCGCTGCCTTTAAGAATTTTATCATAGGTCATTCTCCGTTTTTTCCAATTTCATATACCCATTTTCTTAATGAGTTTTGAATAAATATGTTCCACGAACCATGGTTCCGTAGATTTCTCCAAAGCATCTTCCAGAGAGAACCACATCACTCCGCTGTTCTCATCGGCTTTTACGGATACTTGCTCTTCCGAATCTGCCTCCAGTAAATACGTGATATTCAGGTGCAAATGGCTGGACACATAGTTTCCTTTTTTCACATGTCCGTCCACTGTCAGAGATTCCAGAGAAAAAATCTCCTCTGATACCGGTCTCACATTGGAAATTCCCGCCTCCTCTTTCACTTCCCGGATGGCAACGGACAGCAGATCCGTCTCCCCATCCGCATGTCCTCCCAACCAGGACCAGGAATTATAAATATTATGATATACCATAAGTACCTTGCTTCTGTCCTTATTTACCACCCAGGCAGAAGCCGTAATATGCGCAACCGTATTTTCTCTGGAAAATGCGTTCTCATTGTTCCTGATCCATCCCAGGATCAAAGCTTTATCCTTTTCTTCCTGTTCATTAAACGGGGGGTAATTTTCTATTTGTCTGATTAAATTTTCTTTCATCCTGTTTCCCCTTTCACTTAATAACAGCACCTATCCGAATAACGATTTTAATCCGGTCGTCATCAGACCGTAATTTCGACCTGGTTGCCTTCCATTGCAACAATACAGCTTTCGTAATAGCCATCTCCTGTAGTTCTGGGTCCGCTGACAACTTCATATCCGTCTGCTTTTAATTCTGCAGTCAAAGCATCCACCTTTTCCCTGTTTCCTACACTGAAGGCAATATGTGCATATCCGGTTCTGGCTGCTTCTTTCGGCAAGTTTACCATTTCCGGCCTCTGCATGATCTCAAGTCGGGCACCATCCTCAAAAGAAAGAAAATAGGAACGAAAGTCTGTCTGTGGATTATGGTATCCTTCGTTTGATTTCGCCCCCAGATACTTTATAAAAAAATTTCTGGCTCCTTCCAGATCCTCTACGTAAAGTGCAATGTGTTCTATTTTCATTCTGTTGCCCTCATTCTATGTTCCTCTTTGCCTTTTTCATCTAATATAATTCTTCTGTCGCAAGCCTTGTCTTCGCCACAACATTTTCCCTATGCTTCGGAAAGCTTTTCAAACAACCGGTCAATCTCCTGCCAGTCCGTACATCTCACAAATCTGTCATTGGGAAGCTCTGCCCGGCTGTTCCATGGCCGGTCGAACACGGCTATCCTGCAGTTGTCAAAATGCATTACATGCTCAAACGCCGCCGGAGAATCCTCTACCGCAAAATCAAAGGTCATGTTGTAAAGTTCCGCCAATGTCATATTATATCTATAATCCTGTTTCGCCGTTTCGCGCCCGTATTTGTCTACGCAGAACAAGGGAACTCTTTCCAAATGATGTTCATCAAGCCATTGCCTCGATGGTTCGTAGGAATTGAACGGCCTTCCGGTAATGATAAAAACCTCGTGCCCCTGATCCACCCACTTATTAATTGCTTCGGAAGCCCCCGGCGTCTCCTCGTAATTCAGCAGATTTTCCGGCAAATGCCCCGCTTTCATTAAAGCTTCATACTGCTCATCATTTAAATCAAATGATTTCTGGAGATTGAAAAACTGAACCTGCCGATAAGGGACCTCAATGCCGAACATTTCTTTCGCAATTTTTGTAAAATATTCTGCGGTTTCACATAATACATCGTCAAAATCTATGTAGATTTTCATTATTTCTTTTCTCCTATACCTTCGCATTATTCTTCTAATAGATTTTTAAACACCATTGTGATTTCCGACTCTCCCCCATGGTTCCATTTAAACTTAACATCACTTCCTGCCTTTGGTTTTTCATTAATATCACCCGCCAATTTTGCAGGAATGAGTTTTTCCCAATAACGTACATTATATATATCATTTTCTACAGATTCAACCACACCTAAATGTTGCTCAAAAATCTGCATAAAACTCTCCTTAACTTTTACTTTGCGGTACTCGGGAAACTCTTCACTGATTCTAAGCAACGCTGCTTCATCACCGAGCTTTTCAAAATCAGAACTTTCAATGAGCTTTCCTCTGATTAATGAAAAATCAGCATTTAATGGTAATACCATTATTTCATCAAATGATTTTCCCCTAGCATCTGTAATTTTATATTTGGAAGCTCTCTCAAATCCAAAACGCGGATAATAATAAGGTTCTCCAATAATTACAATTCCAGCTATTCCCTGCTTTTGGGCCAGTTTTATTGTTTCACGCATAAGCGCTCCACCGATATCGTTTCCTTCCCATGTTGGTTCAACTGCTAATGGTCCAAATGTAGCAATTTCATGCCTACTTTTTCCGTCTACGATCCACGCTTTTGTGTAATATATGGCTCCGACAATCTGGCCATCAATTTCTGCAATTCGGCTTATTTCCGGTATGTATTCTTGAGAATCACGAATAATGCGAGTCAATAAATGCTCCGTGCATCCGGGCCAATATTTATTCCAAAAGCTTCTCATTATCATTAATTCCGTTTTTTTATAATCTTCTTCGGTCTCTTGTCTAATGATTAAATTATTTATCATTGTATCCTTTTCCACTCCACAGGCCTCAATTTTCCTAACCATTTAAAACTAAAATTTGTCAGTTGAGTTCATTTTCCTCCTCATCATTGAAAATATACTTCGATGTTTCCTTTGCAAGGATTTTAATCTTTCAATTCTGCCTCAATCTCTTCAATTGTAGGCAAGCTTCCCTTAAATTCTTCTGGTATCAACTTAGATAATTCATAGCTGGATATTCCCAAAGGTTGACTTGTTGATTCCAGTGCATACTGTGCCTCGACTTTATCCATATCTTTACAGATTAACAATCCTAAAGTTGGATTATCATTCTCTGTTTTCATTTGGTGATTAATTGCGACAACATACGTTCCAAGCTGTCCGGCATAAGATGAGTCAAATTTACCTGTCTTAATTTCTACAACTACATAGCAATGTCTTTGGGTATTGTAAAACAACATATCGATGAATTTCTCTACTTCCCCCACTGTGATACGGACTTCGCGCCCCATATAAGCGAATCCTGTTCCGAGTTCTATTAGAAAGTTGTTTACTTTATTAATTAATGCATCCTTTAATTCCTTTTCATCATATTGTTCCCGTAATGTCAAAAAATCAAAATTGTACGGATCCTTTGTAATTGCCTGCGCCAAATCACCTTGCACTGAAGGTAATGTATTTGCAAAATTTGTTATAGCTTTTCCTTGTCTTTCAAATAAATCCGTATCTAAAAAATTTACCAGGACATCACGAGACCAATTATTTTCTAGTGTTTTTCTCACATAAAACAATGCCTTATCCACATTGTTTTTACATTTGTCTATTATTGTTCTATTATGTCCCCAAGGAATTCTAAAAACGATAGTCGAATCGTCCACAGCTTGTGGACGATTTCCGGCACAAGGATATAATTCATAGAAATAACGCATATATTTTAAATTGGTTGGTGAAAATGACTTAACATCCGGTAATACCTTTTTTAAGTCATCACTAAGTATCTTATAAAATCCTGATCCATATCCGTATTGCTTACTCATGGTTGAAATATCTTTTCCAAGTTTCCAATAAAAACGTAGCATTTCATCATTTATTTTTACCGCTGCACGAATTTGGCTCCTTTTAAATTCATTTGATATTTCTGTTATCCAATCTTTGTATGATTCACCATCGACAATAACCAATTTCTCCATTATTTCATTCCCCTCTATAAATTATTTTTTTCCGTTTCACCACAACTTTTATCACCGCATCCACGATGGATTCCCCCGGCTCGATATGACCTCCCGGAAGTGTATATCCCTTCCAGTCATTTTTTATTCTGTCCTGTAACAAGTATCTGCCATTTTTATGTATTAAGCATAAAACGGTAAGTTCGACGCTTTCTGTTCTCATTTACTTTCTCCTGCAATGTTTTCGACAATTTGGGAATCTCCACTCTTCCTACAAAGAATTTCCACTCTGCCATACCATTACATAGTCTTTTTCCCCGGTAACTTCATCCAATCCTTCTCGTTGGATTTCAAAACCTTCTCTTTGATAAAAGTGAATTGCACGTGTATTCTTTTGGTAAACATTTAAGTATAATTTCGTCTTTTTTTCTTTTACAAAATTCAACAGGAGCTTACCTATACCCTGTGACTGCATTTCATCACGGACAAAAATGCCTTCCATATATTCATCATTTAACCCTATAAAGCCTTCTATCTGGCAGTCATTCTCATACACATAGACCTCTGCCTGTGGCAACATTTCTTTCACTAAATCAATATTGTTTTTCCAATATTGACCCGGAATAAAATAATGTGCTTTTAAGTTGGTATCTAACCATATATCAACAACTCGTTCGATATCTGCTTTTTGTAATACTCTGATCATACTTCTTCAAACACCCTGTTCTGCTGCAATTTACAAAACCACCTCGAAGATCGTCCCTCCGGATGGATTGGACTTCACCGTAATACTGCCATCATGCACTCTTACAATTTCACGGACCAGGGCAAGTCCCAGTCCTACTCCACCAAGCTCCCGGCTTCTGGATTTATCTACCCGGAAAAACGGTTCAAATACGCGCTCCTTAAGTTCCTCAGGAATTCCGGCTCCCGTATCCTCCACTGACAGATATACATGTTTTTCCTTCCGGTCTGCGGTTACTGTGACCTGCCCACCCGAATGATTATATTTTATGGCATTCTCAACAAGATTGTATACCAGTCGGTAAATAAGGATATCACTTCCGACCATCGTTATATCCTTACATTTTCCGATCAGTCTTATATTTTTTCCCTCTGCGAGAGGTTCCAGATCCTCCAATACCTCATCCACCAGAGCATCTAAGATAATTTCATCATCCCGTCCTACCGTCTGAAGCTCACTCATGTCGAGAAGTGTCTTTACCATTTTGTTGAGTCTGTCGTTCTGTTCGGTAACCATCTTTATTATCTGTACCGTGTCTGCATCATTGTCCGGATGTCTGTTGGAATGATACAGATCAAGCTGTACCTGCATCAGGGCCAATGGAGTACGAAGCTCATGGGCTGCATTTGCAGTAAATTGTCTCTGTATCTCAAATGCATCCGAGAGACGTTCCAGCATCCGGTTATACGAAACGCTAAGCCGGTTCAGTTCCTTCACCTGGTTTTCTTCTATCCGTGAATCTGCGAGATTTTGTGCCTGTACCTTTTCGATCTTGTCAGAAAACTCTCTGATCGGTCTGAGTGCATGCCCACTTATAAAATAGGTAACCACTCCACCCAGAAGAGCCAATACTGCTGAAATGATCAAGCTGTTTTTTCTGTAATCCGCCTTATTATTATACACCTGGACAGAAAAGTCATTGGCGAACTCATCCCACTTGTCCTCCGGAATGCTGATATATATTTCCTCCGCATCGTCCGGCTGATCATCTCCCCGTGTATCCACAGCCTCTTGCAGGGAATCCATATAATATACACCGTTTTTATAGACAAGCATCGTCACGCATCCACATATCACCGCTATATATAATGTAATGATGCAGGTAAGTCTCCACTGCAGCGACATTTTTTTCATCTATCGGACTCCTCTCGTATTTTATACCCTTCTCCCACCTTGTTCAGAATCGGATCATATCCCAGCACGGTCTTAAGCTTTTTTCTAAGGGAAGACATGTGTACTCTGATCGCTCCGCTAAAGCTATCCACAGATGCATCCCAGACATGCTCCATCAATTCCTCCTGGCTTACCGGTCTGCCCATGTTCAGAAGCAGATATTCCAGAATACCATTTTCTTTTCTTGTCAGGGATACCATTTCTCCTTTTGCATAAGCCTCACGCCTTACGGTATCAAACTTTATCTCACCGCTTTCCAGACATACATCCTTCTGTACAAACTTTCTTCTGGTCAGGCTTCTGATGCGTGCCTCAAGTTCCTGTAAATGGAATGGTTTTTCCATATAATCATTTGCCCCTGCATCCAGCGCCTCAACCTTATCCGCTATCTGCCCTCTTGCAGATAATATAAGAACCTTCGTCTCCTCATTTTCCTGCCTGAGTTCCTTCAGGATCTCCATTCCATCCATGCCGGGCAGATTCAGATCAAGAACGACCAGATCATAGTTCTCCGTCAGGATACCTGCAAGAGCTTCTTCCCCATCATAGCAGGTATCCACCTCATATCCTGCGTCATACAGACTTTTTGCAACTGTATCACATATTTCTTTTTCATCCTCAACAATGAATAATCTCAAAATTTCTTCCTCTCCCTTAACAAAGATTTTACAACAATTATTGTATAATAGCGAAGTCAGCTGGTCAATAAATACCACAATCGAAAGGAGTAACAATAACTTGAAGTGCAGAAAAATATCTCAGATCGTTCTGCTCGTCACCGGGATCACTATGATCGGCTACGGTGCAGTCAGAGGCGAAGCTGCTGTCGTGCTTGGTAAAGCAATAAAATTATGTCTGGAGTGTGTCGGAATTGGATAAGAGAAAAAAATCACTGTCGGGGCTGACAGCCGGAATACGCGGATGGATACAGGCTGCTGCCACACTGCTTACTAATATTCACATCCCTAATTTTTTTAAGGGCAAAATATATCAGGGAAACGCTAAGACCGTATGTGTACCGGGATTAAACTGTTATTCCTGTCCTGCTGCCACGGGAGCGTGCCCCATTGGCGCATTCCAGGCGGTGATCGGATCCTCCCGATTTAAATTTTCATATTATGTCACGGGTTTTTTTATTTTACTGGGTGTGACACTTGGAAGATTTATATGCGGTTTTTTGTGTCCGTTTGGATGGTTTCAGGATTTACTTCATAAAATCCCGGGGAAAAAGTTTTCCACAGCCGGACTGAAGCCGCTGAGATATCTGAAATATATGATTCTTATCGTTTTCGTTATCCTTCTGCCGCTGCTCGTAACGAACTCTATAGGAATGGGCGACCCTTTCTTCTGTAAATATATTTGTCCACAGGGCGTTCTGGAGGGAGCTATCCCGCTTTCTCTGGGCAATGCAGCCATACGGTCCGCACTTGGAAAACTCTTTTCTTGGAAATGCTTTATTTTGATCACAGTTGTCGTGTTAAGTATTTTATTTTACAGGCCCTTCTGTAAATGGATCTGTCCTCTTGGTGCGATCTACTCGCTGTTTAATAAGGTCAGCCTTCTTAATATTAAGGTGGAGGACAGCAAATGTATCGGTTGTGGTCAATGTTCAAAGGTATGTAAAATGGATGTGGATGTGTGCAAGCATCCGGACCATCCGGAATGCATACGGTGCGGAGCCTGCATCAAGGCTTGTCCCAAGGATGCGATCCACTACCGGTTTATGGGAAAATAATCTTATTACTATTACTTAAAGGAGAATTTAATCATGAAAACAAACAAAAAATTGCTTACTATTTTATCACTCTGCATAGCTTTATTGCTTACAGCCTGCGGCGCAACGGATGCAGCCGACACGGACAAAACCAATGAATCTCTGACGGAAACCGGCACAGTATCCACAGACAGCTCCAACACCGCGCTGGATGATCTGTATCAGCAGGAGAACCAGCTTTTTGCAGATCATGAGGCTGTATGGAACAAGGTATTCGGCATGATGAGCAAAAGTAATGCTGATCCCAGCGCAAATTATGCTGATTATCTGGCTGATACCGTCGAAGCAAACAAGGACTCCTTTACAGATGATGAATTGAAAACACTTACGGATGATATTGAAACCATACGGAAAATCGAAGAACAGATAGCAGAACTGGGACAGGGAACTACCACAGCCGATAATACTGCTCCGGGAAACAATTCCGAAGCTGCCTCTCCCTTCCGGAATTTCTCCGGTCAGGATTTTGATGGTAATTCAGTCGATGACAGTCTGTTTTCCGGCAATGCAGTAACCGTCGTCAATTTCTGGTTTACCGGCTGTAAACCCTGTGTTGCTGAGTTGTCTAAGCTGGACGAATTAAACAATACGCTCAAAGCAATGGGCGGCGAAGTGATCGGCATCAATACCGAAACCTTCGACGGCAATGAAGCCGCCATAAAAGAAGCTGCATCCGTTCTTGAAAGCCAGGGTGCAAAGTACCGCAATATTTCCATTGACTCTGCTTCCGATGCAGGTAAATATGCCTCTGAGATTATGGCATTTCCTACAACCATACTTGTCGATAGAAACGGCAATATTGTAGGGGATCCGCTCCTTGGGGGAATTGATAACCAGGATAACTATGACTCCCTGATGCAGCAGATTCAATCGGTAATTGATGCAGACAGTGCAAACCAATAATGCAAAACACCCCCAAGATTTCTTCATTCACCTGTTGACACCGACAATTCTTTTTGATATTATTTATCAAGAATTGAATATTCCATGAGGGAGTAGTTAGCACGAAGGTGTGATTTGTCAACATTCTGATTATAATTTTAGAGTATAATCTGGCAAATCTTAAATAATGAGACTCATGTATATCTATTAACGGTCTGTGTATAATACACACTGGCTGATAATTGATATACATGAGTCTTTTTTATCTCTGTCGGATACTTATCATCGCACAGCTTTCGGCTGACAACACTATAATGGATCACGCAAAGGAGAAAAACATGGAGAAACTTATTAACAACGCCCCGTTTGCCCTTGTTCTTGTATTCCTTGTAATCGGTTTTATACTGCTTATTAAAGGTGCGGATTTTTTCGTAGAAGGAAGCTCAAGTGTAGCAAAGAGACTGCATGTTCCGTCTATCATTATCGGACTTACCATTGTAGCAATGGGAACCTCTCTTCCGGAGACAGCGGTCAGTGTATCGGCTTCCCTTGCAGGCAATAATGAGCTTGCGGTCAGTAATGTCGTCGGTTCCAATATCTTTAATCTGATGGTCGTGATCGGCGTATGTGCAATGATCGCCACTGTTGAGGTTGCGCGGGAAACTATCAGGAGAGACATCCCCCTTTCCCTGATCTGCGCCGGTCTTTTACTGCTTTTGGGAACCATTGGACTTGGTGATCAGGCCAAAATGACACTGGGACATTTCGATGGTGTGATATTCATAGGTCTGTTTGCCGGATATATCTTCTACATGATCAGAATTGCCTTAAAAGCAAATAAAGAAGGAAAAAAAGTAGAGATTGAGGGCGGTTCCGATGAAGAGATCAAGCTGATCTCCGTGCCGCTTAGCATTATTTTCATTATCGGTGGTGCTGCTGCGATCGCCTTCGGTGGGGATCTCACTGTCGATGCTGCATCCAGAATCGCAAGCGACCTGGGAATGACACAGACACTGATCGGACTAACCATCGTTTCCATCGGTACATCCCTTCCGGAGCTTGTGACTTCCATCGTTGCAGCCAGAAAAAATGAAGTCGATATGGCACTGGGTAATGCCATCGGTTCCAATGTATTTAACATTCTGATGGTACTGGGTATCGCCTCCGCCATCAGTCCCATCAGCATCATTACGGAAAACATTATTGATCTGTGTGTACTGATCGCATTTACTGTGTGTGTGTGGATCTTCGCAGGAAGCAAAAAGAAAATCGGAAGAGTCGAAGGCTTCTGTATGGTGGCTCTTTACGCAGCATATGCGGTTTATATCATAATCAGATAAATGGGGGTCGTACAAATGATATTGTTTTTTAAGGTATTTCTCACGGAATTCATCGCAGAAATGGGCGACAAGACACAGCTTATGCTGATCGCCCTTACTTCGAAATACAAATTAAGAGATATTATATTGGGAACCGCTGCCGCAATCCTGGTGCTGAACGGACTGGCCGTTCTCGCCGGCGGGCTTGTCAGCGAATTCATCCCTGCCTGGCTCATCAAAGTCATTGCCGCACTTGCATTTCTGTATTTTGCTGCATCCACACTTGCAGGTGATGATGACGATGAAGAGGAAGGCAGCGGCAGATCCAAGATCCGGTTTGCACCCCTTGCGGTGTTCTGTACCTTTTTCGTAGCCGAGCTTGGAGACAAGACACAGCTTACCGCTATCACCTTCGGTGCCAATGAAGGTATGAGTTCCGCACTGATCGTATGGCTCGGCTGTTCTCTGGGACTGTTTTTAGCAGACATCCTGGGAATGCTTTTAGGCTATCTGTTAAAGAGCAAGACACCGGAAGGGCTGCTCAATACTCTCGCATTCGCTATCTTCTCTGTATTTGGCGTCTTCACACTGTATCAGGGACTGAAGCTCATCAATACAGATATCCGTTCCATACCGGTACTGCCGATACTGATCGTTGCAACGATTGTTTTTGCAGGTATCTGTGTATATCTGTTCTTAAAAAGAGAAAAAAAGGAACGGGGAGCAAACTAAAAACGGCTCCCCGTTCTATCCCTATTCCTCACCATTTCCCGCCTTGCTGTGCTTGTGTCTCTTGCGCACTTCTCTGGCGTGATCTCTGCGGGCGGCGATAGCTTCTGCCTCTTCCTTAGGGATCAGCTTCGTAGTCTTGACAATATATACGCCGCCGTCATATGCCTTGCGTACACGGATCTTGCCCTTGAGGTAGCCGTGCTTCTCGCAATAAGCCACACAATAATAAT
>ERZ1034952.2947-NODE-2947-length-11970-cov-7.479731_pt1 | contig 11970 bp, 4 predicted proteins | sample MGYA00520625_ERZ1034952 | MGnify/ENA primary metagenome ERZ1034952 (study PRJEB33766, sample SAMN09781773) | gut metagenome | biome: gut microbiome | host: Homo sapiens | place: Madagascar | study: EMG produced TPA metagenomics assembly of the PRJNA485056 data... | reverse complement strand
TGATCGTCGGCTGAGATACAGTATAAGCGCCTCTGCCGGCTGGCGGGATGTCATCTTCTGTCTCCGAGAAAGAATGCTCCGTTTCACCTGACAATACATCTTCTTCATTTGTCTGCACATCGTCAAGTGATTCCTCCATCCGGGAGATGTCCACTTCTTCGACATGCTTTTCTTCTGCTGATTCATTCTCTGCAGTATCTGCGAAGTCATGCATTTCCTCCGGTGCGTCTTTCTTCTTACGGGAACTCCACGGTGCGTACTCCGGTTCCGGCTGAATGTCTTTCTCTTCCTGCGCATAATTCTCCACATTCATGTCATTCGCATCACTGTCTGTTCCGTCAGACAGGACTTTTCCATCTGCGTCTACTGCTTCCACATCCTGTTTCAGTTCTTTCAGACCTTTTTTCAGAAGGGCCAGATAAATCAGATCAATGATTCCATTACACAGGAAAATCCATCCTGCAAAGATCACTGTATATTTCACCATCGTAAACGGATTGACCACAAGCGAAATACCAAGCGCAATAAAAATCAGGCTTCCAAACAAAAGGAATCTCCATGTATCGACTCCACGTTTCTTGAGTTTGAAGCTGCCCTTGAGTGTCCAGATGCTGTCAACCAGAATAAATGTACCGAGTAAAATCGGGAGAAGTTTGACCACGATCTGTGGATTCATAAACAGGAAAATTCCGAGTACCATCAGGATACCGCCGGAAAACAGATCGAAGATCGTTGAATTTAATTTCTCGGCAACATAGATCAGGATGTGATACAATCCGACCAGAATCAAAAGGATTCCAAACACAAATTTACAGATGACATTGATCATATTAACCGGCATAAATACGAGACATATGCCAAGAACAATATAGATCAGAGAAGTCACGATCTGACCTTTTAAAAAGTTATTGATTTTTTCCCACATTGGTTTCCGCTCCTTTCGCCCAGTGGATATCTAAGGAACAGTATACCGTCTTTTGGGCTGTTCGTCTATAGGACATTCTGTGCCGGATGTCACTAATTCTACCCATACGGCTTCGACTTTTATCAGGTACAGTAACGGAAGGTTTTGTCGGTCAGTATCCTTGCAAAAATCAGTCCGAGCGGCAGTGCTGCGATGATCAGGATTGCTGCTGCAAACCACGATGCCGCAACAGAAAGTGACATCATACCCAGATTATAAATTCCACGGTACAGATAAAGTCCCGGAACCATAATTACAATAGAAGGAACCGTCAGGGAGATTCTCGGGTAACCTGCTTTGTTTTTTATCAGAGAAGCAAAAATCCCCGCAGTCAGTGCGCCGATAAACGCAGCCACTGCCGGTGGCATTCCTGCCAGATCCACAAGTTCGAGACGAAGTGTATTTGCAACTGCACCGATCAGGGCTGCCATCGTTGCAAGGCGCGCCGGACTGTTAAACATGATGGAGAATCCAAACACGCCACAAAAGCTTGCCATAAGGCGGAACAGAATCCACATTTCCACCGGCATGGACACCTTGATAAAGTCAACCGGTTTCAGGTGCAGGATCAGAGCCATGATCCACGCTGACATAGTTGCAACCAGAATGATGATCAGCGCGTACATCAGACGTTCCATCCCAGAGCGCATATCAAGCTTTGCAAGGTCAATTCCGCTGGTAATAAACGGAAAGCCCGGAATGATAAATAACATCGCGCAGATATACCCCGCCTCATGCTGAATGGAAATACCCCACAGCATTTCTCCGATTTTCAGAAATCCTGCATATACCAGACATGCCAGTGAAACGGATGACACAATGCAAAGGAAAAGTGTGAAGTGATGCTTTGTCAGTTTGCAGCGAAGAAAGTTTCCAAAGCCTGCACCGACAAAAGCACAGAACATTTCCACCGGTCCTCCGCCGAGGAGAAATGTAAATCCGCAGCATGCAAGCGCAGCGGCAAATCCAAGGGCAATCGGAGAGTACAGCCCATGAATCCTTTCGATATCATCCAGAAGAGAATGCAATTCTTCTCCTGACATGTCTTTTCCATCAATTTCAAATTCACGGATAAAATTTTCCAGACGATTCAGCTTTGAAGTGTTGACTCCTGTATTTGTCAGGCACAGAGACTGTGTAAATCCGTCCTGTCCGTCAAAGCAGGTATACTCAATGGACATCAGCCCAATATCTGCCGTACAGGTAATTCTCATCACTTCCGCAAGTGTATTCATAGAGCTTCTGACACGCCACGCTCCTGTACCACAGGACAAAAGCATGATTCCGACTCGCCCGATGATGGATGCCTTTTCTGTCAGGCTTGCCTGCGTAACAGGTATATTCCCTCCATTTTCGTCCGTATATTCATGCCACGCAATATCCATGTGGTTTTTTCTGATCATCTGCCGCATATTTTCCACATCCCTGCTGATTTTTCAGCTGTTAAAATCATTTATCCTGCGCCTTCATTTCCGCCAGAATTGCTTCACGGCATCCCAGTCCGATACCGTTTGCAAGCTCAATATTTTTTTCCATTTCACGTTCAAAATGACAGAAGGGAAGAAAGATTCCGAGTGTACTGGTGTGTTTTTCAACGCCATGTTCGTCCCTTTTTCCGTAGTACATAAGCGAACGAGGAAGTTCTTCCTGCAATTTCATCAATGCGTCCCATACTATGCTATATATTTTTTCTTCATTGATCTCAAACTCTACAGATTCCGGGAAATTAAACATCAGAAGGATTCCTCTGTGTTCGGAAATCTTTCTTGTCTCAATTTCTCCCTCCTCACTGTAGAAATGATTTTCTCTGAAACCGTCTGCCATATACATCTGGTAATCCGGAATTTCATCCTGCTGTTCAAATAATTTGCGGAACATTTTGTATTTTTTCTCCCAGAGGTGAAGTTCGGATTCATCGAAAAATTCCCCGTTTTCATCCGTCAATAAGATTGGATTTTCCACACCTTTGTCATTGAAACGGATCGGAATCAAAAAGGAATTCCGAAGCAGATCAAAGACGCTGTTGTTGCATACTGCCATCATAAATGCTGATAAATCTTTGTTTTCGTATGCATTAAATAAAGCTGCTGCAAAAACTGTTCCCGGAATGTCGGTTCCGGCACCTTCGCTTTCTTCCGCAGATGGAATTGCAGCAAAAAAAGTATTTTTCAGGCGGTCGCATGCGCGGGGATTTTTGAGTATCTCATCGAAAATCTGCTCCGCCTTTTCTTCTCTTGGGAATATTGTGCCCATAATAAAGCCTCCTTTTGAGGCTTATTATAGGAGGATGGGTGGGGAATGTAAAATTCATATCTTCTATATTTAATATAATAGATTGATATATAAAAACAGGCCGGGAGTTGTGTCCCGACCTGCTGTGCATCATAAGCTTCTGTGCTGACAGGCACAGAGGCTTACAGGCATGTTGTGTGATTATTTTACAGTTACTGTAATTACAAAGCTTTCTCTTCCTGATCTTACGGTAATCTTCGCAGTTCCTTTTTTGCGTGCTGTGATGACACCATTACGATTTACAACTGCTACATCTCTGTTGGAGAAAGTATAGGTGATTCCATCCTGGGAGGTAACAGGTCCAAGTACCGGTTTCAGTGCCAGTTTCTGACCAACCCTCAGGGTTTCGCTGGATCTCAGGCCGAAAATCTTTGTTGTTATAACTTTTGTAGGCTGTACTTTTACAACCAGGCTTGCCTTCTTGCCGCTCTTGAGTGTTACAGTAACCTTGGCTGTTCCACTTGTTGTACCGGCTGTGATCACGCCTTTGTTGTTAACAGTTACGATCCGCTTATTGCTGGAGGTCCAGGACTTCACGGAATCGCCATTTGCCATTGTGACTTTGATCTTGTTGGTGCTGTGCTTATACTGCAGTCTGATGCCGGTTGCATTCAGTTTGACTGTTGCTGTAAGCTTCTTTCCATAGTTTCTTGTAACTTTCTTACCACATACAGAGCATGTTCCCTGCTGTTTTGCCGGCGCAAATACAGTTGCTTTCGCAATTGTCTTCCATGTATATTTGTGGTCATTTGTCTTTGCAATGGACTCTGTCTTTGTTGTTTTGCAGACTTTACATGTGTAAGTCTTTTCCCCGGCTTCTTTACATGTTGGTTTTTTCGTTACTTTTCCTTCATCGAAGGTATGCTCTTTTGCTGTAAGCTCAGCAAGTGGCGCAACAATATATTTGTGTGATGTCTTTGTAACTGTGAGCTGGTATTTTCCGGCTTTATCAGCTTTTACATTGGCAATTCCTTCATCATTTGTTACAAATTCTGATGTTTCAGCAGTATCAAGGTTTTTCAGTTCAACGGTGCACTCTTTCTCATTCTCTACTGGTGTCATCATTGAAAGACCTTTTACTGTTACTGCAAATTCTTTACCAGCACAGATTTCTTCCGGAACATTTTCAAAATAAATATACTCGTCTGTGTATCCGCTTGTATCTGCCAGCACATAAAGGCTCAGTGTATCGCCATTCTTTAATGCAGTTGTGTTTGCAACGGTTCCCTGTCCGTTTTCGTCTACCGGATATTTATTATTTACATAATAGCCAAAATTTCCGGTAGTATTTTCAAGCATAGCATAAATCCATCCATTTGATCCTACATTAAGATATTTAGACGGATTTTCATCAAATGCATCTCCATACATTGTTTTGTGCAGAACATAAAGTGCATCAGCTACTGTTACCTGATTCTTCATTGCTTCCGGTTTTTCATATCCGTAAGCGGCTGCATCTTTAGATGTAACATCAAATGTTCTCAGCTGTGCCGCTTCACCAGCCATATTTACTCTGACTGTTACAGTCGCAACAGCTGCATTCTGTGCATCTTTGGCTGCATCAATAGCTGCCTGAAGTGCCAGTGTTGCATCACTTACTTCTTTTTCTGTAAGATTTTCTTTGTTCAGGACATCTTTTGCTGTGGCAATTGCCGCCTGAAGTGTTGACTTTGTTCCTTCCGGATACTGTCCCGCTTCTGTCCCTTCTGTCATTCCATCCAGAAGTGTCTGTGCTTCGTTGATCAGCTTCTGAAGTCCCTCTGTTGCCGGTCTGGTTCCCTTGATGGTAACAGTTACGGAAACAGGCTGTTTGTAAAGTTTCTGAAGAACTGTATTTTCCGGATGCTTTGCAGCAGCATCTTTGTAAAGTTCACTGCTGAGTACGGAAGAGATTGTGATCTGTGTGTCTGTTTCTCTTCTGGTAACAACAAGGTTTTCATGCTGTACTACTGCATTGTTGGAAGATTTAAATAATCTGTAACTTGATGCCATTGGATCGTACTCCGGGAAATCATCCGGGATGATTCCTGTACCGGTTCTGTCAGCATTATCATAAATCCATTTTTCGCCTGCTGTCAGTTCCTGGAATGCATGCAGATTTCCGGTGATAGAATCCTTATCTGCATACAGTCCATCGTTGATTCCATCAAAGTAATGTGCTTTTGCATACTCCATCAGATCAAGCTGAGCCTGAACTTCTGCCTCTGTAATGGCTTTGACCGTAACCGGAATCTTCTTGCTTACGGTTACATTATCACGGGTAAAGGTAACAATAAGATTTACAGCAAGATCTTCATTGCTTGCAAAACGGTCTACGGCTGCTCTGTAACCATTAACCTTAATCACATTCTCATTATCTGAAGTTACTGTAATTTCTTTGTTAGCGAATACGTATTTGTTATTGTCGTCCTTTATTTTGGTGTATCTTGGAAGCTGAAGATCATAGGTGCAGTTCTTAAGATCTGCTACCTGACTCTGATCATTGAAATTTTTAATCTGATCTGCTGTATAATATTTATTCAGAATTGCCTGAAGTTCTTCTTCTGTAGGTCCTGTCTGCCCGGTGCCTTTAACAGTTACTTTGAATTCTTTTGTCAGAGTAGCAAAATCAGATACCTTTTCTACATAAGAATTCAGCAATGTGTCATTGGCGTTAAAGGTAGCTGTCAAAGTTACTTCTGTATCTTCCGGCTGTGGTTTGATCACGCCTTCTTTGGCATCGATCAGGGATCCCCATCCTGTATCCTTGAAGCTGATCACACTTTCATTAGAGGACTCCCATGCAATGCTGGACCAGGTTGTTCTTGCACTGGTGCCCATGCACTGTGGAAGTGTCAGATTGGATGTTACCTCTGCTGCATCTGTGTTTGATCCTTTGATCTTGGCCCAGGTAAGACCGTCCTTATCTGCTTGCATCTGCCTGTTAAAGTATTCGCAATCCCATCCAATTGTAGCAGTACGTTCTTTTGTTTCTGCCTTTGCGCCATTCTTCTCAAATACATAGATAAGACTTACATTCTTAACATTAGAACCTGTGGAAGGAGCCTGTGCCCTGTAATGAATGATTCCATCAGTGCCAACCCAGTCTGTATCGCCACTGTATTTAACAGAAACAGTCACACCGGTTGTATCAATATCTGTGTATGCACCAATTCTGGTTTTTACAAACTCGCAAATATTCTTGTCCGTTGCAAACTTCGGACGAAGTGCTCCCATCTCTGCATCAAATTTCGCTTTGATAGCATTTACGGTTTCTACATCTGCCGGATTAATGCTTGATACCATCTTGACATTTAAGGAAATATTCTCATCATCGCCGGACGGTGCGTAAGTATTTTTCACATCATTGTAATCCGGTGCTGTCACAGTGTAAGTGTAAGTAACACCTTTCTGCATGGTGTAGGTTCCATTGTCATTTGCCTTGAGTTCTACAGTCTCTGTTTCATCTTCATCCCACGGATCTTCCTCTTCGTAGGTTACTTTAATGGATGCATTCTCGACTGCTTTATTGTCTTTGTCTACCGGATTAATGGTTACTGTATAATTGCTGATGTTTTTCTCAAGCTGAACATTGATCGTATCGTCTTTGTCCGGGGTGAACTCCTGATTTGAAACGGATTTATAATTTGGAGCTTCTACGCTATATTTATAAGTAGTTCCATCAATCAGATTATAACTTCCGTCTGCTTCTGGTTTTATGGTATCGTACCAGCCTTTTTTGACGGTTACTGTGGCACCATTGACCGGATTGCCGGATTTGTCTGTTACGTTGAATCTGACGTTTCTTGTGATGATCTTCTTCAGTGTAACGGTTTTTACAGTGTTGAGATCTGTCGGATTGAAGGTAAAAGAGCTTTCTTTGTAATCGTTATATCCGTCTTTTTTGACAGTCAGGGTGTAATTTGCACCCTTTTCCATGTCATAAAAACCATCTGCCTTCAAAGAAACAGTATTCCAGCCCTTCTCCAGTGTTACAGTCGCATCATTGATTGGAGTACCATTTTCATCCTGTACCTTGACGGTCATTGTGTAAGCTGGTTCTGCTGCTTCGATTGTGATGGTAAATTCCTGCTCTGCGAGAGCTGCTGTAGCTGCCTGTGCCTCATTGTTGATTACAGAATCAGATGTATCTGCTGAAAACAGTCTCAGGGTTGCCTTAATACTCTTTGGTCCTTCTTCTGCAGTCGGACGCTTAATAATCGGGGTACTTCCTCTCTTCGCTGCTGTCTTGGTGTTAAGATTTAACCATTTTCCTGCTTCCTCGTTGTCAATATACCAGCCGTTCTTGTATGGACTGGTGAATGTCCTGAAAGCTATAGAAGTAATATTACTTCCAGTTCCATTTGTCTTAAGGCCTATGGTATAAGTTAATCCATCTGCACTCTTGGTAACACCGGTTCCACCATTGGTGATTAACTTATTATTCTGATTAGTAAGATAGTTATCCTCAAGCCATTGGGCTGCAGCAGCTTTTGCATCATCTGTACCAGTTGATTCATCCGCAAATGCTGCGATATCTCCATTCTCTGCTGAAAATGAGTCTGCCTCTCCTTCTGCTTCAAATACCTCTGTATCAACGGATGCATCCTCAGAATCTTCTAAAGTTAAATCCTCTCCCATCAGGTCTTCCGCATTGTCCGTGTCCTCGTCCTGAATGGAAATCTCCGCATTGTCTTCCTCATCTGCCTGTACTTCTATTGCTTCCTGTCCGCTATCAGAAAACTCGATATCCGCTGCAAATGCATTGGAAGGAATCATCGTTACGGTCATCATTGCTGACATAGCAAGCGCTGACATACGTTTCATTACTTCTTTTTTCTTCACTTTGCTCCTCCTTTTGTAAAATACTTTTGACAACAAAAAACAGAGCCTCATTATTCGATGAGTCTCTGTCCTTTATAACGTGTTGGCTTGCCGACTAAAAATGACTTCCGCGCTTGACATTAAATACAGCAAATAACAGTTCCGGATTCGCACCGGATTTCCTCAAACTGACTACCAAATCAGACCACGTCTGGTTATCTTGTTGTCTGATTATTATAGCATTTTTACATAACAACGTCAATTATTTTACGGTTACTCTGATCGTATAGTATTTCCTTCCGGATCTTACTGTGATTCTTGCGGATCCTTTTGCCCGTGCTGTAATGACACCTTTGCTGTTTACAACTGCTACATTCCTGTTGGAAGAAGCATAGGTAATTCCCTCCTGAGAGGTGATCGGATTGACCACCGGTTTCAGGGTCAGTTTCTGCCCACGCTTCAGAGTTTCGCTGGCTTTCAGTCCACTGATGCTTGTTGTTATAACTTTTGTAGACTGAACTTTGACATTCAGACTTGCCTTTTTACCGCTCTTAAGTGTTACTGTAATCTTTGCTGTTCCGTTCTGTCTTCCGGCCGTGATCACGCCTTTGTTATTGACAGCTGCAATTCTTCTGTTGCTGGATGTCCAGGACTTCACAGAATCACCGTTTGCCATTGTGACTTTGATCTTGTTGGTACTGCGTCTCTGCTGAAGTCTGATGGAAGTTGCATTCAGTCTGATTGTTGCCGTAAGTTTCTTTCCATAGTTTCTTGTGACTGTCTTACCGCATACAGAGCATTTTCCCTGCTGTTTCGCCGGTGCAAATACAGTTGCTTTCGCAGTTGTCTTCCATGTATATTTATGGTCATTTGTCTTTGCAATGGTTTCTGTCTTTGTTTCTTTACAGACTGTACAGGTGTAAGTCTTCTCTCCTGTATTCTTGCAGGTTGCTTTTTTTGTTACTTTTCCCTCGTCATAAGTATGCTCTTTCATCGGGATTTCTTCTGTCCTGGTTTCATTACAGTAAGTACAGGTATAAAGCTTTTCTCCTGTTGCTGTGCAGGTCGCTTCTGTCTTTACTACGCCTTCATCCCACATATGCTGCACATGATTTCTCTTTGTCAGTTTATCCGCATCTGCTCCAAGAGGATCATCTGTACGGTTATGATTTTTCTTCCAGGTGCACCATTGAACCTTCGGCAGTCCGGTTGTTCCATTGGCTGTATTGAAGTAAGTTGCTCCGCTCTCTGTTTCATGTGTCTCGCAGCTTGTGTCTACGAATGCAACTCCGCCGATACCTTTTGTAGTACCGCAGTCATCATTAAATGTATTTTCTGCAATATCATCGTATGTATTCAGACTTCTGTAATATCCGATGATTCCACCAACGTTTGTTCCATTTGTTGCGTTCACCTTACCGGTAAATGTATTATTTTTAAAGGTATATGCATTCCATGCCTGCGCTACCATGATGTCACCACCAAAGATACCACCAACATTGTCTGCACCGGTAATGGTTCCTGTTGATGTACAGTTATTAACATTCAGTCTGTAAGCATTTGGTGCGGACATTGTATTGTCCATGTAGCCACCTGCAACGATACCACCTGCATTTTGACCGCTGGCTTCTACTGTACCGCCAAATGTACATCCGGTCACATAATTGTCGCCCATAGAATTATCTCTCATACCCATGATACCGCCGACATAGTTTATACCATATACAGTCGCATTACTGGTACAGTTGCTGATAGTTCCATTAAATCTTCCTGCAATAGATCCGATAATACTCTGATCCTTATTATAACCAATTACAACACCATCTTCAATTGTACAGTTCTGTACGGTTGCAAGAAACTTGGCAGAACATCCTCCATACGGATTTGTTGTTATATTGGCACCGAGAAGACCTGATTTCAGAGTACTTGATCCGCTCTTTAATGTAATATTGTCAAGTAAAACTGCTTTACCGGAGAGTCCGACACCTTCCAGATTATTGATCAGTCCATATCCGGCAATCTTTGTACCATAGATATTCAGATTGCGAACTTCTGCACCCTTTACATATCCCAGAAGCGGAAGTCCACCTTCTGGAACAGTGATGGTGTGATTCTGTCCATCAAGGATTCCACTGAATGCACGAAGATTCTGACCTCTCTTGATGTCATTGGTGCCGTCGATTGTTTCGCCGATCGGAGTCCATCCTTCCGGCAGAGTAATGTCGTCTGTAAGAACAAAATATGTATTTTCAGGAATTTTTGCTGCTTTTACAAGTTTTTTCAGTCTTGTAAGATCTTTTGCTGTTGAAAGCTCATATGGACTTGTTTCTGTTCCCTGACCTTCAAAAGTAGAACCTGTTACATTAAGATAGATACCACCTGGTGAAGAACATATTACATCCGTATGCTCGACTCCCGGCTGCCCCGGAATCCCTACAAAGTATTCTCCATTTGGAATATTGTCAAGATCAACCTTCAGTTCTCCATTTTCCGTTTCTCCGAGACGTCTCCATGATGCCACATCACCATCCCACATATCATCAACCGGGATATAATAGAGCTGATACTTTCCAGTCATCTTATTCTGCGCTGTTTCTCCACCATTCATGCCTGCCTGCGCGCGCCAGGTCTGAAACGTAATACTGTCTTTTTCGCCACGATCTGCAACAACCCTGGTACGGCTTCCATTCTCATCCGTCAGATAATTAAATCCTGCTCCGGGATCTGAATAGAAATTCCAATCAGAATAATGTGCTAACGTTACAACATCACCATCATGTAATAGTATCTGATCAGCAGTACTTCCCCATCCAGTCGATGCAAGAGGATATTCATAATTTAAATAATAATTAAGGTTTTGATCCAAGCCCCAGAGATGCTCCATGTACAGAGATCCTGGACTTCCTGTAATATTAAGTGTTTTTTTATCATCCAAATACCCTTCATCTTTCAGAAATCCCTGTCCGGCTTCGTCATCTCCAAGTCCGAAATACAGAACTTCTGTCGCATAAATTATAAGATGTAATAATGTGACATGATTACGTGCTGTCTCGGCCGTTCCCACCATTCCAGTTGTTCCTTTATCGCTTGAAGAATATTTTTCTGATTTAAAATAAAATTTCTCTAATCCATAATTGGCAAGGTCAAAATACGGAACTGTCAACTGTTTCAACGCAACCGGTCTATCAATTGCTCCATCTTCAAATTCGTTATCCGCAAATCTGTCATCCTGTGAAAACGAAAAATTGACTGTTACTGTTGCTGTTTCCCCGTCTGATTCGGAATCACCATCACTGAATGCTTCAACGGCATTCTGATCGTCTGCATCACTGAAAACCTCTACCTCATCTGCATCTGTTTCCTCGGTATCTGTATCGTCCTGTACCTGTGCGTCCTCAATTGTGATGTCATCCTCATCTGTATCCTCAGTATCCCAAGGACCTTCAAATGAAATTTCTGGGTCTGCTTCGTCCTGCTGAATTTCTTCTGCGTTTTCCTCATCTGTAACCTGTTCTTCCTGCTGTTCCAGCGCATATCCCTCATCAAAGGATATTTCCTGTGCATACGCAGTCACATTGAGACCGGTACACATCATGATTGCCGCCATCATCCACGCAAGAAGTCTCATACGAATTGATGGTCTTTTGTTGTTTTTCATCTTCTTCCTCCTTTTATAAATTTGGCAACAAAAAACAGAGCCCCAATACTATGAGTCTCTGCCCTATACAACGCGTTGGATACACTGACTTAAAACATTCTACGCATTTAATATTTCATACAGTAAAATAAGTTCCGGATTCGCACCGGATTTCCTCAAACAGATCATACAAATGATCCGACCACGCCTGGTTATTTTGTTGTTAAAATTGTAACATTTCTCCACATTACTGTCAATTTTTATTTTTACAATT
>ERZ1034952.2946-NODE-2946-length-11976-cov-11.989934_pt1 | contig 11976 bp, 10 predicted proteins | sample MGYA00520625_ERZ1034952 | MGnify/ENA primary metagenome ERZ1034952 (study PRJEB33766, sample SAMN09781773) | gut metagenome | biome: gut microbiome | host: Homo sapiens | place: Madagascar | study: EMG produced TPA metagenomics assembly of the PRJNA485056 data... | reverse complement strand
ATCATAGGGTCGGTGCGGGAGGCGGCCGCGATCTCCTGCCACGTCATGGGGGCGGGGGCGCTGGGCTCCTCGCCCGGGGCGGCGTTCTCCTCGTACCGTTCCAGCAGACCTGCACCGGCCCAGAAGGACAGGGCACTCTCGGCGGTCATCTTGCTGCGAAGCTTTAAGTCGGCGCAGAGCTTCTCCGGGTCAGTGATGCCGGTGGCCAGCACATACAGAGCCACCCGGACGTTATATTCCTCCGCAATGCCCAGCTTGGAAAAGACCAGCTGCGGCACCGGGATGGTGTCACCCTTGAATTCTTTCAGTCGATAGATCATGGTGCACCTCAGTGTTGTGTTTCAGCATCCGGTTCCGGTGCGGGCGGTGTCCAGGGCTCGCAGTCCAGGATGGACGGGTGGGCACTCCAGCGTTCCGGTTCGGCGTTGTAGGCATCGTTCAGATATTGGGCGACTGCGGTGCGGCCCTCCTCGGTCATTGGGAAGATCTCCCGCCGCCGCAGGGCCGGATCGGTCTTGTCCAGCGTCCACGGCTCAGGCCAGAGATCCACCGTGAGGATGGCCTCTTCTTTTTTGGCCTCCTCGCCGCCGTCCGGGTCGGGGACGGAGCGCTTGCCCGGGGTGATGAGGTAGCGCATCCCATCCTCGTTGCCGCTGAATGAGTTTTTGTTCTGCAGATAGTGCAGCATGGGCACAAAGATCATGTAGAATTCCTTCCATTGTGATAATCTATCTTTCATTATAAAGCAACTGGCGCAAAAAGCAAGTTTTTTCCGCCTGCCGCGTTCCGACAGAAAAAACTGTTGACAAAACCGCCGCACTTTGCTACACTAATGGAGCAATCCTGCAGGGTTAGCTCATCCGGTAGAGCGACTGCTTCCCAAGCAGTAGGCGGCGGGTTCGAGTCCCGTATCCTGCTCCAGAAAATAGCGCTCCAACGTGTAGTAAAGAACATGTTGGGGCGCTTTGCATTTTGATGCACTTTTGGCGGGCGGCTTGTGCTTTGCCGGAAAATATGGTTCAATAGAGGAAAACAGACGGGAACGCACAGTGAACAAGACAAAACGAGGTGGACACAATGAATCTGAAAGAAGCATTCCGCTATCAGAACAAGCTGCAGGCCCTTTTGGACGAGGCCCAGGGTATTCTGGACTGCGATTCCAACGTGACGAATGTGGCCAACACCTATCTGCGCCACAAGGTCATGGCAGAGGCTGAGGACGAGACGATCCTGGACCTGCCCCAGACTGAATATGCCCAGCAGATCACAGACATTGCCCGGTTCATGCTCTATCTGCTGGAGGAGAAGGGCCGCCTGTTCGCTGCCATCCGCAAGGCAAAGGATGCGCTGGACATGGATATGGACAGCGAGGTCAGCCTGAACGCCGCACGCCAGAGCATTGCCCGCACCTTCAAGCGGATGAACGACCTGCGCAGCTCCGAGCAGCTGCTCTCCGGCGGGGGTACGGGCTACCGCTTCAACGCCGAGGGCAACCAGATCTCCTACTGCTGCGATGTGAAGCGGGTGACCACCATCAACTACGACCGCAAGGTCATCCATGCCGCGCTGGGTAAGCTGAACCGGCAGGCAGACGAGACTTCCAACCGGCTGGACCTCTGCCTTGTGACCTCCAAGGTGGACTACACTGTCCCCTTTGATGTGAACGCCAGCTTTGCCGAGGCCTTTGAGACCTATCTGGAAAACGCCAAAAACTAAATGAGCGCTCCACCGGCTATTTTGGGTGCGGCAAGCGCCGGGCGTACGGCTGCCGGTTCAGGTGCAGATGAACTATAACGCTGCACATTTCCGCAAGGAAGTTTTGGTACGGCTCACCTTACGAGCCAGCTATTATGAAAAAATCTTGCGTTCGGCTTTTCCGCCACCGCCAGACGCTTTTTCGCCGAAACCGTCCCTTGCTCCTTCCCGCATTCCTGCTTTTGCGCTTACGTCTCCATGGGCAGGCAGGCAAGCCACCCTTCATGAATTTGCCCCGCAGACTGCTGCGGGAGCATCTTTCCGCCTGCGGGGCGGGTGCACTGCATCCCCCATTTTGCAGGCAGAGCAAATGGCAGAAGCTGCCCTGGATGCTTGCCGTATCCAAAATGGCCGGTGCAGAACCGGAGGGATAAGCGATGAAGTGCTGCAGCCCCGGCGGTAAAAAACTGCCGGGGCTGCAATTCTTGGAGGGAGTCGTTCGTATTCCAGACAAAGCAACCAAATTTCGACAAAGACGAGGTATGATCATGTCAACCAAACCGATTCGTTCCGCTGCCGCAAATTGCATTGACCTGAGTGCAGCAGCACTTCATATCATTGCCATGGCGCTGATGCTGATGGATCACCTGTGGGCGACCCTTCTGCCGGCGCAGGACTGGCTGACCTGTGCCGGGCGGCTGGCGTTCCCTATCTTTGCATTTATGACAGTGGAAGGCTACTTTCATACCCGGAATCTGAAGCGTTATGTCCTGAGGCTGCTGTTGTTTGCGCTGCTTTCGGAAGTGCCCTTTGATCTGATGTATGGCGGGACATGGTTCTACCCGGTGCATCAGAACGTGATCTGGACGCTGCTGCTGGGGCTTCTGGGGGTGCATCTGATGGAAACGGTGCGCAAAAAGCAAAAGCTCTGGGTCTCGCTGCCGGTGTGCGCTGCAGTGGCAGCAGCAGGGGCGCTGCTGGGAACGCTGGGCATGACAGATTACTACGGTGCCGGTGTGCTGACCGTGTTCGCTTTTTACATTTTCCGGGGCCGGAAATGGTGGTGCCTGCTGGGACAGGTGCTGACCCTGTACTGGATCAACGTGGTGCTTCTGGGCGGGCTGATGTACCCCATCCGGCTGTTCGGCATGGAGTTTGAGCTGTGCCAGCAGGGGCTTGCGCTGCTGGCGCTGGTGCCCATCTGGCTGTATCGCGGGCGGCAGGGCTGCCACAGCAAACCGTTCCAGTATGCCTGCTACGCCTTTTACCCGGTACACATGCTGCTGCTCGTGCTGGCGCTGAATTTCGTGAACCGATAAGAACGTAACTGTTATCCCTGCGGGCTATGGGTGTCCGCAATCTGATGGTATCCCAGGGGGAGCTATTCTGCACTTTCCTGAGCCTGCTCTGTGGGCTTGATGGTCTTGACCCGCAAGGTGAAATACAGAAGATGGCAGACCCACACCACTGCAATGCAGATCCTGCCGATGGGAGCATTTTTCATACAAAGAAAACCGATCGCCATGACAGCGGTGACCATTGCAATGATCTTGCATTTTGTTCCTGCTGTCATGGCTTTTTTCTGAACAAAGCTGTCCAGATGCTTTTTGTACAGATTTGTGCTGACGAACCAATCGTGCAGTTTTCTTGAGCTTTTTGCAAAGCAGAACAGGGTCGCCATGTAAAAGGGGACAGTGGGCAGAACGGGGAGCACGATCCCAACGGTGCCAAGTGCCATGCAAAGAAAGCCCAGCACGATCCAAAATGCTCTGAATAGTTTTTTCATCATCTTCTCCTGTGTGTTTTGGTATTGCTGCGCAGCAGCACGGGGCAGGGGCGTTGCCCTGCCGCCGGGACGGAAGGCTTCCGGAAAGGTCAGCAGCATGATTTGTGCCAGAATGTTAGCACTAACTAACTTCTTGCCCTTTGAAAAGCCGCCCGGCGGCGACAAATCTGGGAAGATGATACGATATTTCATAAACTTTGTCAAGATGCATTTTGTGTGTGCTTTTCTGCGGAACGAAAGCGTGGTATACTGAATGAAACACCCGCAGGAGGTAAAATGCCCCATGAAAAAAGATAAATCGTTCCGCCCGGACCGGGTTCTCTCCTATTTCAGGGTGGAGTGGTTCCCGCTGCTCCTTGTGACCCTTTCGGGCCTTGTCTATAACATCGGTCTGCTGGCCGCGCCGTGGTTCGAGGGCCGGTTGGCCCAGTGCCTGGCGGATATCCTGGGCGGCAGTGAGGCCGCAGCCCAAATGGCGCTGCTGGTGCTGGCCTACATTGCAGTCACACTGCTGGTGCAGGCGGCACGCTTCATCAAACGCTTTTATGTGCGCCGCTTCGCCAACAACATCAACCGCCGGATGAAGGGCATCCTGTACGCCAATCTGGTGCGGCAGAGCCGGGCCGCGCTGGAAAAAGAGGGGGCCGGTGAGCTGATGACCAAGGCCATCGCCGATGTGGACGACTGCGTGGAGGGAATGCGCAAGTTCACCACGGAGGTGTTCGACACCGGTGTGGCGCTGGCGGGCTATGCGGTCATGCTGCTGGTATACGATTGGCGGTTGGCGATCCTGGGCCTGCTTTTTACCCCGGTGTCCTATGTCTGCGCTGCAGGGATGAAAAAGCCGGTGCAGCGTGCCGGTGCGGCCTATAAAAAGGCCGCCGGTGCCCTGAGCAGTGCCACGCTGGACCGTGCCCGGAATGCCGTGACCTACCGCATCTACGGCTGCGAGAAGGCCCGGATGGAAAAATACGAGGAGGCCCTGAGCCTTTACGAAAAGACTGCCGTGCGGAACAACGTGTGGCAGTCCGCTCTGCCGCCGCTTTATCTGGCGGCATCCGAGGCAGGGACCCTCTTCATCCTGTGGTTCGGCGCAAAGAATGTGCTGGGCACCGGCTGGAGCAGCTGGGATATCGCCGCCTTCACCACCTTCCTCTCCTGTTTCACCAAGCTGGTGGTCAAATCCTCCAAGGTGGCCAAGCTCTTCAACGCGGTGCAAAAGGCAGAGGTCTCCTGGAAGCGCATCAGACCCCTGATGAAAACGCCCGAGCAGCTGGATGCCCTGCAGATCCCGGCGGCACAGGATGTGACGCTGAAAGAACTCGCCTTCTCCTATGGGGAAGAGCCTGTCTTTTCCGGCCTGAGCCTGACGGCCCACCCCGGCGATATCATCGGCATCACCGGCCCGGTCGCCTGCGGAAAATCCACCCTTGGCCGCGTATTCCTCTGCGAAGCGCCCTATCAAGGCTCGGTCTGCTTTGGCGGCAGGGAGCTTTCCGCCCTGACCCCGCGCCAGATCACCGCCACGGTCGGGTATCTGGGCCATGACCCGGAACTGAGCGCCGACACCGTGCAGAATAATGTCCTCTGCGGCAGCGAACAGGATGTCATGCCGTGGCTTGCCGCCGCTGCCCTGAAGGAGGAAGTGCTGGCCATGGAAAAGGGCACGGAGACGGTCATCGGCAGCGGCGGCACCCGCCTTTCCGGCGGGCAGGCACAGCGTCTGGCATTGGCCCGGACGCTGGCCCATCCCCGCCCGGTGCTGGTGCTGGATGACCCCTTCTCGGCACTGGACCGCAGCACCGAGGATGCGATCTTTGCCGAGCTGCAGGCGTATGCCAGGGATAAGGTGGTGTTCCTGATCTCCCACCGGCTGTACCATTTTCCGCAGATGCAGCAGATCATTTTTATGGAGGGCGGCAGAACCACCGTTGGCACCCACGAGGAGCTGATGGCAGCGGTTCCGGTCTACCGCCAGCTGTATGAAAGCCAGACCGGCCTGAAAGGGGGAGAGGGCGCATGAAACAGAAAAATGATCACGGCGTGTTTGCTGCCGTCCGGATGGCAGCGGCTTCGCACCGCCTTCTCACGGTGGGCACGGTGCTGTGTGTGGCAGCTTCGGTGGCGGCATCCCTGCTGCCGCCCCTGCTGCTGGCCCGGGTCATCGACCGTCTGACCGCGGGCCTCCCGCTGTCCTTTCTGGCCGTGCTGCTCTACTTCGGCAGCCTTGCACTGGAAGGCGTGCTCACCTCGGCGCAGGAAAGCCTGCTGGTGCTCTTTGGCCAGAGGATGACCCATGCCCTGCGCTCGGAGATGTCCCGGAAGCTGAGCCGCCTGCCCGCCGGCACACTGGCAGAGCAGAATCCCGGCGAGGTGGCCGCCCGGTTTTCGGGCGATGTGGACACGGTGGAAGCCCTGTTTACTTCCGGCATCATCAGCATGGCAGCAGATGCCTGCCGCATCGTCTCCATCATTGGGGTCATTGCGGTGAAAAACACCGGCCTTGCGCTGATCCTGCTGCTGGTGCTGCCGCTGTTTGCCGTGTTTACCCGTTACGTCCAGAAACGGATGCTGGCCGCGCAGCTGGACAACCGCCGCGCGGTCGCCGCTGTCTCCGGGCAGGTGCCCGAGACCCTGCACAACATCCGCACCATCCGGGCGCTGGGTCTGGAGGATTACATGGAGCGCCGGTATGACCGGTGCATCGGTGACAGCTATGCCGCCATGGAGCGCACCAATTTTTATGATGCCGTCTATTCGCCGGTGGTGCTGCTGCTGAATGCCGCTGTGGTCGGCATCGTGATGCTGCTCTCCGCTTCGGGGAACGCACAGCTCCTGACCCTGTTCGGCATGTCGGTGGGCACTTCGGTGGCCGTCATCAACTACATCTCCCGCATCTTCGCCCCCATTGAGAGCCTGGGCATGGAGATCCAGACCATCCAGTCGGCCATGGCGGGTGTCAGGCGCATCGATGCCTTTCTCGACCAGCCGGAGCGCACGATCCCGCCCGCGCGCAGGGAGGCTGCCCGGGGCGATGTGGAATTTGCACATGTCACCTTCGGTTATGGGGAGCGGCACGTTCTGAAGGATTTTTCCATGACCGTGAAACAGGGGGAGCAGGTCACGCTGGTGGGCCGTACCGGTGCGGGCAAGAGCACTGTGTTCAAGCTCCTGCTGGGCCTGTATCAGCCGGAGACCGGTACGGTGACCATCGGCGGCGTGAATGTGGGGGACATCACCGACCGAGAGCGCCGCACCTGCATCGGCTGTGTGGAACAACATTTCTCCCGCGTGCCGGGCACCGTGTTGGAACAGATCACGCTGGGAGACCCGCAGATCACCGGGGAAATGGCAAGGGATGCCGCCGCGCTGGCTGGGATCGATGCTGCCATCCGGGCTCTGCCGGATGGCTATGACACTGTCTGCACCGAGGGCCTCTTCTCGCAGGGAGAGTGGCAGCTGCTCTCCATTGCCCGTGCCGCTGCCGCAGACCCCGCCGTGCTGCTGCTGGATGAGATCACCGCCAATCTGGATGCCGAAACGGAGGCCCGCGTGCTGGAGGCTCTGCGCCGCGCCTCCGCGGGCCGCACGGTGCTCTCCGTCTCCCACCGTGTTTATGAGGATCCTGACGGCAGAACGATCGAGATCAGGACCCGGGAATAACACAAAAAACGCCCTCTGTGCGCCGCAGCAGGCACACAGAGGGCGTTCTGGTATGCTCAGTTCTTTTCGATGTAGACGCTGGTGGAGGGGAAGGCGAAGTCCACGCCGTCTGCCTGCATCACGTCCATGATGTTCAGATTCAGGTCGTTCTGCTGCTGCAGGAAGGTGGCATAGACGTTGGTGGTCAGGTAGGCCGAGATGAGGATGTTGATGCTGGAATCGCCAAAGCTGGTCAGCCGGACGATGTTGGTGCCCTTGTTGGTGTAAGGGCTGTTGTCCAGCATGGCCTGCAGGTCAGCCATCAGCTTTTCCAGCTGGGCACGGGTGGTGCCGTAGGTGACACCAAGGGTGAACTTATAGGGCCGCATGGTGCGCAGGGCCGCGTTCTGGACAGTGGAGGAGCAGATCTGGCTGTTGGTGATAATGACTACGCTGTGGTCCATGGAGCGGATGCGGGTGGAGCGGAAGTTGATGTCGATGACCTCGCCCTCCACATTGCCCACGGTGATCCAGTCGCCGATGGAAAAGGGTTTGTCCAGCAGGATGACGATGCCGCTGAACAGGTTGCTGGCGCTTTCCTGCGCGGCCAGCGAGATGGTCAGGCCCACAAGACCGGCACCGGCTACGATGCTGCCGATGGGGAAGCCGACGATCTGCGCGCAGGTGGCAACGCCCAGAATGATGACCAGCACTTTGTAGGTGGTGTCCAGCAGGGAACGCAGGGTCTTGTTGCTCCGGATCTCCGGGCTGCAGGAGGCCAGCAGCAGGTCGGCTACCTCAGAAGCGTTGTACAGGCCCTGGCAGAACAGGAGGGTCGTTGCGATCTTATAGGCCGTGAACAGAAACTTTGTCAGGCCCGGAATGGCCCACGGCAGGCTGGTCAGGGCCAGGTACAGGCCGCTGTAAAAGGCCATCCGCGCCAAAGGGCTCTGTAAGCTGCGCAGGAGGATGGGCGTGGCGGCAAAGTGCCAGCTGCGGGCCTGCAGAGCGGGAAAGATCTTCCGGCGCAGCAGCCAGCCGAGCAGAAGCCCCGCAAAAACGATGACAGCGGCGCAGACAGCCCGGGCAGCCAGCGCCCACCAGCCCTCCAGCAAAAAAGGCCCGATCTCGAACCCGAGGTCACGAACGGTAAAAATCATGGCAAAAAGCTCCTTGTATCAAAAATTGTAACATCCTGTCCCACAGTATACCATATCCGGCCCGTGCAGGGCAAATAAAAAAGGGGTTGACAAGGCGGAGCAGCCGCGTTATACTCTTGGCCAGAAAGTTCGTTTCAGGGCGGGGTGAGATTCCCCACTGGCGGTACAGCCCGCGACCACCCGCAAGGGTGCTGACCCGGTGAGACTCCGGGGCCAACGGTATAGTCCGGATGCAAGAAACGGCAGGCAATACGATTTGTCTACGCGCCCTGTTGCAGTGTTTGCTGCGGCAGGGCGCGTTTTTGATTGTCTTCCCGGTTCCGAACCACGCGAAAGGGGCTTTCCAATCTATGATTTGGGGCCAGAACGCCCCGGGAGGATATTACCATGAAGAAAAACACGACCCGCAACCTGACCGTTGCCGCCATGCTCAGCGCGGTGGCCTTTATCCTGATGTTCATCGAGTTCCCGCTCCCGATGCTCATCCCGTCCTTCGTCAAGATGGACTTCTCCGACCTGCCCGCTCTGCTGGGTGCTTTTGCCCTTGGCCCGGTGTACGGTGTGATCATCAGCTTTATGAAGAACCTGCTCCATGTGGTCATCAAGGGCACCTCTACCGCGCTGGTGGGTGAGCTGTGCAACTTTATGCTGGGTGCGGTGTTCTCCGCACTGGCCGGTTACCTCTACAAGCACCACAAGAGCCGCAAGAACGCCATCATCGGTGCCGTGGCCGGTGCCGTGGCCATGGCCCTGTTCAGTGTGCCGTCCAACTACTTCATCACCTACCCGGCCTACGTCAAGTTCTACCACATGCCGCTGGAAGCCATCCTGGGCATGTATCAGGCTATCCTGCCCTCTGCCAACAGCCTCATCAAGTGCCTGGTCATCTTCAATATGCCCTTCACTCTGGTCAAGGGCCTGCTGGATGCCCTGATCTGCATGTTGATCTATAAGCCGCTCTCTCCCATCCTGCATGGCCGGAAGTGAGTGACAGAACAAAAAAGAAAGGACGCGAAAGCGTCTTTTCTTTTTTGCTTTTATCGATTCGATTTAAGACAGCGCACCCTTTTCCAGCCACTTGCCCCGGGCAAGGCGGATAAGGAACAGCAGGCCCCGGATGCTCAGTTCGCAGCACATGGCACCCCAAACGCCCATCAGGCCCAGCCGGGGAGCCAGCAGGAACGCCAGCGTCAGCCGGATGCACCACATACTGAATATGTTCAACACAAAACAGGAGGTGCTGTCGCCCGCACCCTGCATGGCACCGCTGGCCACGATGGAGGCACCGAACATGGGCTCGGCCCAGGCTTCGATGCGCAAAACCTGAGCACCCAGAGCGATGACAGCCGCATCGGTGGTGAAAAGGCTCATCAGGGTGGGGGCAAAGATCCACAGGCCAACGCCGGAAAGGGCCATGACCCCCATGCCAAGGCCGGTGCACAGCCAGGCAAACCGCTTGGCCATATCCTTCCGGTTGGCACCCACGGCCTGGCCGATGAGGGTGACAGCTGCGCTCTGGATGCCGTAGCCCGCCATGTAGCACAAGCCCTCGGCGTTGACAGCCAGGCTGTTGGCGGCAATGGCCACGGTACCCAGGCCGGCCACGATGCGCACTAACACCACCTGCGCCAGAGAGATGGCGGCGCGCTCTCCTGCCAGAGGGCCGCCGACCCACAGCAGGTTCCGCAGGCAGGAGCGGGTGATCTTCCAGGGGGCAGGCTTCCGGATGCAGAGGGGGCCTTCCCGCAGCAGCAGGATGGCCAAAGCCAGCAGGCCGCCCACCACAGTGGCCAGGGCGGTGCCCAGGGCTGCGCCGGGCACACCCAGCCCGGCACCCCAGACGGTGATGCCCCACAGCGTCCGGGTGGGGTTGATGAGGAAGAAGTTGAAGATGGCATCCAGCACGCAGACCAGCACGCTGATGAGGCTGGCGGTCAGGGCGTTGCCTGCTGCCCGGAGGATGGAGAGGTACATGCCCATGGCCATGGTGAAGGGCAGCGCCGCTGACCAGATGGCAAAGTAGGCTGTGGCGTTTGCCCGCAGGGAGGGGTCAGCTCCCAGCCACCCCGGCAGAAAGGGGCTGATGCCCAGGCCGAAGAGGGCGGCACCCACGCCCAGGATCACATTGAAAAGCATGGCCTGCCGCAGCACGCTGCGGGCATCATCCTGCCGGTCGGCCCCCAGATACTGGGCGATCTGGATGGAGAGGGCAGTGTACAGGCCCACCAGAACACCGTGGAGCAGCCAGGTGCTGGAGCTGACGATGCCGATGGAAGCAGTAGCTTCTGCACCGATGTGGCCCACCATGGCAGCATCGATGTATCCCATGGCAGTGACCACCAACTGCTCCAGAATGGAGGGGATGCTCAGCGCCAGAGCCACCTGGGCCGTCTGGCGGGAGGGGATGGTCTCACCCTGCCGCATCCGGGCCGAAAGCTGTTCAAGTGAAAGTTTCATGTCTTCTCCTTTTTCTCCGATTTTCCTGTGAGACAAAAAAATACCCTCGAAAGGGCGTTTATCCTCCCATTATAGACAGGGGGACGAAAAATGTCAACCCATCAGCCCATGGGGGAGCCATTGCCCCAGAGATTGATTTTTTGGCCCGGCCGTGATACACTTCATTTGTATCCAGCAGTGAAAGAACAGGAACGGCCTCTGCCGCTCCGGGAAAGAGGAAAAAAACTATGCTTCAACTGCTTTCTGGCAACCCGCGCACCGTGGATGCGCTGGGCTTTCTGCTTGCATTTGCGCTGACCGCGCTGATGGACTCGGTGTTCCACGATAAGCTCCCCCACGACCATGGCCGCGCGTTTGCTGTGAACGGCGAACTCTCCAAGGGCAAGGCCCGGGGCTCCGGCCTCATCTTCGTGCTCTGCATCGCACTGGTCACGCTGGCCGTGGTGCCCTTTAAGGCAGAGTATGTCATCTACACCGTCCTGCTCATTGCGTCCATGCTCTCCGGCTATTTTGACGATGCCGCCGAGACCGCCTGGAACGAGTACAAAAAGGGCCTGATCGATCTGGTCATCGCCGTTGTGGCGGGCGTGACCTACCTGAACTTCAACGGCACGGAGGTCAACTTCCTGAGCTGGAGCTTCAGCCTGCCCTATGCCGTCTACCTTATCCTGATCATCGTCCTGATCTGGGCCAGCATCAATGTGGTCAACTGCACCGATGGCGTGGACGGCCTTTCCGCCAGCCTTGCCGTGGTCAGCATCGGCACCTTCCTGCTGGCCTACTGGGAGGAACTGGAGGATTACGCCACCGCAGGCATCGTGTTCATTGGTGCCCTGCTGGCTTACCTGTGGCAGAACGCCAAGCCTTCCACCCTGCTGATGGGTGACGCGGGCAGCCGCGCCATGGGCTTCTTCCTGGCCGTCCTGGCCCTCAAGAGCAGCCACCCCTTCGCCTTTCTGCTGGCCGCGCTGGTGTTCATTGTGGACGGCAGCCTGGGCATCCTGAAGATCAGCTTCAAGCGGTTTTTGCACATCTCCATCCTCAAGAACACCCTGACCCCGCTGCATGACCATGTGCGCAAGCGTCTGGGCTGGAGCGATGAGCAGGTCGTGGCCCGCTGGCTCATCCTGCAGGCTGTGGCATCCGCCTGGCTGCTGCTGTTGGTGCGGTAAAACACAAAAGGAAATGCAGCGCCCGCACAGGAAAGCTCCTGCGCGGGCGTTTTGCTGTTCTGGT
>ERZ1034952.2939-NODE-2939-length-11988-cov-7.412134_pt1 | contig 11988 bp, 6 predicted proteins | sample MGYA00520625_ERZ1034952 | MGnify/ENA primary metagenome ERZ1034952 (study PRJEB33766, sample SAMN09781773) | gut metagenome | biome: gut microbiome | host: Homo sapiens | place: Madagascar | study: EMG produced TPA metagenomics assembly of the PRJNA485056 data... | reverse complement strand
GCTCAGTTGCGTACACTTCGGGAGGCTAAGAGCCTCCCCTACATGGCGTGTGCGATTTTGCAATCGTCCCAAATTTTGAAGCGCCAGCCCCGACCACCACCGCCCCCCTGGGTGCAAACCGGTTTCCGGCTGGCACAGGGGTGCAGCGCCATTAAATGTAAAAAAAATATGAAGCCCTTGAAAAAAATTACGTCGTATGCTACACTTCTAGGCACGTTGAATTTTTACCCAAGGAAGTGATCATTTGAAGCATTATGGGCATATGGTACGGGTTCTCCACTGCACCATTTCCCAATCCGTCACCGGTGCGCTGGCAGAAATGGAGCTGACCTCCGCCCAGGGCAGAATCATGGGATATTTGGCCCTGTCACCGGAACCGCCCTGCGCCAAGGACATCGAGGAGAAATTTCACCTGAGCCACCCAACGGTTTCCGGCCTGCTGGCGCGGCTGGAAAAGAAGGGGTTCATTGAATTCCGCCCGGATGAAGCAGACCGGCGCTGCAAGCGGATTTATATGCTCCCCAAAGGGGCGGCCTGCAACGAGAAAATCTACAACGTCATCCAGGAAAACGAGAAAAAACTGGTGACAGGATTTACGGAGGCGGAAAAACAGCAGTTCACCGACCTGCTGACCCGTGCGGCAAAAAACCTGGGGTGTGACCCCCAGTTTCATCTGAATGACAATAAGGAGGAATCGGAATGATTAAGACCCTTGCCCGGAGCGTCCGGGAATATAAGCTCCCCGCCCTGCTCAGCCCTGTGTGCATGGTGGGAGAGGTTGCCATGGAGGTGCTCATCCCCCTGGTAATGGCAAAGCTCTATGACTTTGGCATTGAGCAGCAGAACATGACCGTGGTGGTGCAGCAATCGGTGCTGTTGATGCTTTTGGCTGTTATTTCCCTGGGCTTCGGCTGCGCCAGTGCAGATTTGGCTTCCAAGGCTGCAACGGGCTTTGCCAAAAATCTGCGCCATGATATGTATTATCGGGTGCAGGAATTCAGCTTTTCCAACATCGATAAATTTTCCAGCTCGTCCATTGTCACCCGTCTGACCTCGGACGTGGCCAACATCCAGATGGCCTTCCAGATGATGATTCGCATGGCCATTCGCTGCCCGGTGATGCTGGTGCTGGCGCTGTTTTCCGCTGCCAGAATCAGCCTGAAGCTGAGCCTTGTTTACTGCGTGGCGCTGCCGCTGCTGGCTCTTACAATCTTCTGCCTGATCCCCACGGTGTTCAAGATTTTCGACAAGGTCTTTAAGACCTATGACAGCCTGAACAACGTGGTGCAGGAGAACATCCACGGCATCCGGGTGGTGAAAAGCTTCGTCCGGGAGGACAAGGAAATTGAAAAGTTCTCCGGCATCTCCGGGGAAATCTACCGCCTGTTCTGCAAGGCAGAGCATATCATTGCCCTGAATAACCCCGTGATGCAGATTTGCGTGTATGGCTGCATTCTGGCAATCTCCTGGTTCGGTGCCCGGATGGTGGTAGCCTCCGGCAATCTGCCCGGTGCAGGGCTGACCACCGGCGAACTCAGCTCCATGTTCACCTATACCACTCAGATTCTCAGCAGCCTGATGATGCTGTCCATGGTGCTGGTGATGACGATTATGTCCCGCTCTCCCATGCGCCGCTGCGCCGAGCTGCTGACCGAGGAGCCGAACCTGGTGTCCCCGGAAAATGCCGTCAAGGAAGTGAAGGACGGCTCCATTGACTTTGAAAATGTTTCCTTCCGCTACAGCGAAAAGGCCAAGCTGGATGCCTTGCAGAATGTGAATCTCCACATTCCCTCCGGCTGCACCGTGGGCATTCTGGGTGCTACCGGCTCCTCCAAGTCCACCCTGGTGCAGCTGATTCCCCGGCTGTATGACGTGACCGGCGGCGTGCTGAAGGTGGGCGGCGTGGATGTGCGCCGCTATGACCTGGAGGTACTGCGGGACAATGTGGCCATGGTGCTGCAAAAGAATACCCTGTTCTCCGGCACCATCAAGGAGAATCTGCGCTGGGGCAACCCCAATGCCACCGACGAGGAGCTGATTCACGCCTGCAAGCTGGCCTGTGCCGATGAGTTTATCCAGGGCTTCCCGGACAAATACGACACCCACATCGAGCAGGGCGGTTCTAACGTGTCCGGCGGTCAGAAGCAGCGGCTGTGCATTGCCCGTGCGCTGCTGAAAAAGCCCAAGATTCTGATTCTGGACGACTCCACCTCCGCTGTGGATACCCATACCGATGCCATGATTCGCAAGGCATTCCTGGAGGAGATTCCCGGTACCACCAAGCTGATTATTGCCCAGCGGGTTTCCTCCATTCAGGATGCCGACCTGATTCTTATTATGGATGGCGGCAAAATTGCGGAGCACGGCAGCCATGAGGAGCTGATGAAGACCTCCGAGATGTATCGCCATCTCTTTGAAACCCAGCAGAAAGGACGGGAAGAGTAATGCCTCCTGTAAGAATGCGCGGCGATGGCCGCATGGCAGAGAATCCCAAGCAGACATTGCTGCGTCTGCTGGGCTACATGAAAAAATATTCCGCCACCCTGGTGATTGTGCTGGCGGCCATTGTGATGACCTCCGTGGCGCAGACCATCAGCAGCCGCAGCCTGGGCACATTGGTGGACGACTATATTCTGCCCATGGTTGCCTCCGGCTCCCAGGACTTTGGCCCCATGGCGGGGTATCTGACCAAAATCGCAATCCTGTTTGTCGTGGGTGCCTTTTGTGCGTTCCTGTATAACTATCTGATGGTGGACGTGTCCCAGGGAACGCAGAAGGCCATCCGGGACGAGATGTTCACCAAGATGCAGCGGCTGCCCCTGCGCTACTTCGATTCCAATACCGCCGGCAACATCATGTCCTGCTACACCAGCGATGTGGATACCCTGCGGCAGATGATCAGCCAGGCCATTCCCCAGTGCGCCTCCTCCGCCATCACGCTGATTGTGGTGACCATCAGCCTGATTGCAACCAGCTGGGTGCTGTTTCTGGTGATGATTTTCACCGTGGCGGCGATTGTCTATGTGACCAAGTACCTGGCGGGCAAGTCCGGCAAGTATTTCATCGGACAGCAGCAATCCCTGGGCGCGGTGAATGGCTATATCGAGGAAATGATTAACGGCCAGCGCGTGGTGAAGATTTTCAACCACGAGGATGCCTGCAAAAAGGAATTTGACGTGCTCAACGAGCAGCTCTGCGCCAATGCCTACTCCGCCGGCAAATTCTCCAACATGATGGGCCCCATCAATAATAACCTGGGCTACATTCAGTATGCGGTGCTGGCCATTGTGGGCGGCATGATGGTGGTGATGTCCAATGGCAAGCTGCTCACCCTGGGCAGCCTGATGGCGTTCATGGTGCTTTCCCGCAGCTTCAATATGCCCATCTCCCAGATTTCCAACCAGATTAACTCCATCATCATGGCGCTGGCAGGTGCCGAGCGTATCTTCAAGCTGATGGACGAGGAGCCGGAAAAGGACGATGGCTATGTCCACCTGGTCAACGCCAGAATTGATGACCAGGGCAACATCCGGGAAACCGCCGAGCGTACCGGCCACTGGGCATGGAAGCACTATCACAAGGCCGACAACACCACCACCTACCGGGAGCTCAAGGGTGACATTGTCATGGAGCACGTGGACTTCGGCTATGTGCCGGAAAAGACGGTGCTGCATGACGTGACGCTGTATGCCCGTCCCGGTCAGAAGATTGCCTTTGTGGGTGCCACCGGTGCCGGTAAGACCACCATCACGAACCTCATTAACCGGTTCTATGACATTGATGACGGCAAAATTCGCTATGACGACATCAACATCAACAAGATTTGCAAGCCCGACCTGCGCCGCTCCCTGGGCGTGGTGCTTCAGGAGACCAACCTCTTTACCGGAACGGTGATGGACAACATCCGCTACGGCAAGCTGGATGCCACCGACGAGGAGTGCATCCGTGCGGCAAAGCTGGCAAATGCCCATGACTTCATCACCCGGCTGCCCGAGGGCTACAACACCATGCTCACCGGCAACGGTGCCAGACTGTCCCAGGGGCAGCGGCAGCTGATTGCCATTGCCCGGGCGGCAGTGGCAGATCCCCCGGTGATGATTCTGGATGAGGCCACCTCCTCCATCGATACCTATACGGAAGCCCAGGTACAGGCGGGCATGGATGCCTTGATGAAGGGCAGAACCGTGTTCGTCATTGCCCACCGGCTGTCCACCGTCCGCAATTCCGACTGCATCATGGTGCTGGACCACGGGCGGATTATCGAGCGGGGCACGCATGACGATTTGATTGCCCAAAAGGGCACTTACTACCGCCTGTATACCGGCGCTTTTGAGCTGGAATAATCCCAAACCCCAACGGGGTGGCAATTCTGCCGTGTGCCGATAAGACAGTAATTTGAGAAAACTACAAAATCGGCATCTGCCAAGCAGGATTGGACAACAAAACAGACGACATTCAACTTCGGTTGGTGTCGTCTGTTTTTGGCGCGCCCGGTGAGCGCACGTTCTCTAGGGTGAAAGTCCCGAAGTCGCCCGGTAGCGGGAAGACTTATGCCTGTGAAATAATAATGAAAGCGTGAACATTGTATGGACAAGAAAAGAAAGAAAGTATTCATCAATATTGGCATAACCATTGCCGTAATAATCATTGCCGCCATACTTGGCATAGTTGTCGGGGAATTATTGCTCGACAATTTGATATAAGGTGGTGGCGGTATGAAGAAAAGAACAAAAATAACACTTTGGAGTATACTGTTCGTTATCGTGTTTACCGTTAGTGCTTTCATCAGAGTAAATATGCTCGGCTCTGCACCTATGAAGCTGATGCAGGTCAAATGGGACGATACCGTAGGGACGATTTACAACGACTTAAACTATGAAAATGATTACGGACATAAATACGATTTGTATGTTCCCGCAAACCTTGATATAGAAAACGCACAGCAGCTTATTCTTTTTATCCACGGTGGCAGTTTTAATTCCGGTGCAAAAGAGGACGGAGAAGTTTGGTGCAAATATTACGCTTCAAAGGGGTATATTGCAGCTTCACTTGACTACTCTCTTCAAACTGTTCAAGAGGACGCAAGCCTTGTGAGAATGAACACAGAAATCAAAGAATGTGTGAACGCAATCAACGAAAAGTGCAAAGAACTCGGTTATACCCTTGATGGTATGGCAACCTGCGGTGTTTCCGCAGGCGGAACGCTTGCAATGAATTATGCTTACACCTGTGCCGAAACCTCCGTCGTTCCTGTAAAATTTGTGTTTCAACTTGCCGCACCTGCTGACTTTGAACCGAGCGATTGGGGTATACTAAAAAAGGTCAACAAGCTCGATACCGATGCTGAATTTCTTTCTATGATGACAGGCGTAAATATTACAGAGGAAATTATCAAAAGCGGCGAATATGAGAAGTATGTCGATATGATTTCTCCCGCAAGGCTGGTAAATGAAAGCTCTGTTCCCACACTACTGGGATATGGGCTGAAAGACCATCTTGTACCGAGAGAGTTAAAGTACAAATTGGTTTCTGCATTAGAGGATAACGATGTAGAGTATGATTATTTTGAATTTCCCAACTGCAATCACGGTATGTATCGTGACCTCGATATGCTGAAGCAGTTTTTAGAACTGTCCCTTGAATACTGCGAGAGATATTTTTAAGTAATAAATAATTTCATACTCTATATAGCAAAAGACCGTTGTCTCCCTGAGATGGCGGTTTTTTATCAAAGAAGAATATATCGATAGATTGCCTGGCTTGAAAGAGTTAGGCAATCTTTTTTTGCAAAAAAATTTATGAAAACCCCTGGTTTTGGGTGTGCATTTTGACACCCCTTGTCCAAATGAGTGAACGATGAATACGCCGAACTGTACGAAATTATAATCAGTCAATAATCCTCTTAACAAAAAATTAGCTCCGCAGGAGCGCAGCCAATTTCCTTGAAATTGTTAAAGGGTTTGGGATGTTTCGCCCGCCACCTTGCGGGCGGATTTTATCCGCCCCGACAACGCAAAAAAGCACCACTCGAATGAGTGATGCTTTACTGGTGGACGATATAGGACTCGAACCTATGACCTTCCGCACGTCAAGCGGATGCTCTAGCCAGCTGAGCTAATCGTCCATATGAAGGAAGTGGTGGAGACTGGGGGACTCGAACCCTCGACCTCATGCGTGTGAAGCATGCGCTCTAACCAGCTGAGCTAAGCCTCCGTGTCGGAACAAGATGCATTATACCACAGAACTCCAATTTGTCAAGCACTTTTTTGATTTTTGACGGGAAGGGGAACTGCTTTGCGAAGAACATTGACTTCCTCCCCGGCATCCGTTACAATAATGAAACAAATACGGCAGAAAGGACGAAAAAATATGATTTTTCTGCATACTTCCGACTGGCACCTGGGTGCCACAGGCGGGGAGCGGGATTTATGGGATGACCAGAAATATTTCATCGATGCCATTTGCAGCATTGTCCGGGAGAAAAGGGTGGATGCGGTGCTGCTGGCGGGAGACGTATACGACCGCTCCGTACCGGCGGCACCTGCCATCGGGCTGTATGATTACGCCATGAACAGGCTCTGCGGGGAACTGGGGGTGAAGGTACTGACCATTGCCGGCAATCACGACAGCGCCGAGCGGCTGGCAAGCTGTGCCGGACTGCTGGACAAGGCGGGACTGTATCTCCAGGGTGCTGCCCAGCGGGAGCCGCGGGTGGTGGAGTTTGCGGACAGCCAGGTGTTCTTTCTGCCCTGGATGACCGAGGAGAAAATCAAAAGCCTGTACCCCGAGGAACGGGACAGCATTAACAGTCTGACCGATGCCTATCGGGTGGCGGTCAACCATATGCGGGAAAAATTCATCCCCGGCAAGCATCATCTGCTGCTGTCCCATGCCTTTATTACCAACGCAGAAACCTCCACCAGTGACCGGGCAGCGGAGATTGGCTTTGCCACCCAAGTGCCTGCCAGCGTGTTTGAGGGCTTTGACTATGTGGCGTTGGGGCATATCCACAAGCCCCAGCAGGTGAATCCCCATGTTCGCTACAGCGGCATCCCCATGGCGTATTCCTTTGGCAAGGAGGAGCGCCAGGAAAAGAGCGTGACGCTGATTGACACCGCCTCCATGACCCAGGAGGTGGTTCCGCTGCCGCTGCTGCACCGGTGGACGACCCTGACCGATTCCTATGAAGCGCTGCTGGCAGGGGAGTACCCGGAGGAAATCCGGGAGGGCTATGTGCGGCTGAATGTGACGGACACGGCGGTGGGGCTGGATATGCTGTCCCGGCTGCGGCAGGTTTATCCCAACGCCCTGGTGGTGGCGGGCAAAACCTATGACGGCGAGGATACCACCATCACCCTGACCATGGAGCAGCTGGAGCAAATGGAATCCGACCCGGCGGAGGTATTCAAATCCTTTTGCCGGGAGGAGATGGGGCAGGAGGCCACCGACCATTTTTTGCAGCTGTTTGCCCAGGCTGTTGAGGAGGCAGATGCGGAATGAAACCATTACGATTGAAAATGCAGGCATTTGGGCCTTATGTACAGGAGCAGATTGTGGATTTTGAGAAGCTGGCACGCAGCGGGATGTTCCTGATCAAAGGCCCCACCGGCAGCGGCAAAACCACCATTTTTGATGCCATGACCTTCGCCCTCTACGGCGGCAGCAGCGGCGATGACAGCAAAAATAAATTCGGACGGAACGATTTGGAGGAGTGGCGCTGCAACCAGGCGGAGGCGGCAATTCCCACGGAGGTGTCCTTTACCTTTTCCGTCCGGGAGAAAACCTATGTGTTTACCCGCCGCCTGGTGCCCAAGCGGAAGAATCTGTCGCCGGAGTATTCCGCCGGAGTGCTGGACGAAAGCGGGGTGCTGCATCCCTTTTTTGAAAATCCCAAAAAGGATGACCTGACCCGAAAAGCAGAGGCACTGATTGGGCTGACCAAGGAGCAGTTCCGGCAGGTGGTGCTGCTGCCCCAGGGGCAGTTTGAGCGGTTCCTCACCGCTTCCTCCACAGAAAAAGAGGAGATTCTGGAAAAAATCTTCGATGCCCAGCGGTGGGACAGCTACGCCCAGCGCTTCTATGACGGGGCGGCAAAGCGAAAAGCGGAGCTGGATGATGAACGAACCGAGATTCTCCGGTCACTTGCCGATGAAAGCGTGTCCACGCTTGCGGAACTGGAAGAACGCATTAGGGAATTGTCCACCCGGCGGGAGCAGAACGAGGCGGAGAAAAAGACCTATGACGCAGAGCAAAAACAGGCACAGCTAAACGCAGACATTGCCCTGGCGGAAAAATTCAAGCCCCTGGGGCAGCTGTTAAAGACCCGGGATGATCTCCTGAATCAGAAAGAGGAAATCGACCGTGACCGGGCGCTGCTGGAACGAGCCAACCGGGCAGAGGGACTGCGGCAAATCATCGCAGACTTCGAGCGGGCGGAGAACGAATATCGCACGCGACTGGGAGCGGAAAAACGGGAGACGGCAGCGCTTCCGGCGGCGGAATCCGCTGCGCAGACAGCGGCGGAAACCCTTGCCCGCCATACCAGCCAATCCCCGGTGGCACAGTGGCAGAAGCAATCCGGCGAGTATGCTTCCAAGCGGACGGCCTATCAGGAACTGTCCGGCTTGCAGCAGGCTTACACCCAGGCATGGAATGACCTGTCTGTACAGCGAAAAGCGGTTCAGAGAGCAGAAGGGGCATTGGGGAAAGCTGTCCAGGATGCCAGGAATGCCTATGAGGATTATCAGAAGTTGGATGCCCGGGAGCGGGATGCCCGTACCCGCTATTATTCCGGCATCTATGGGGAGATTGCGGCGCAGCTGGAAGAAAATGCGCCCTGCCCGGTGTGCGGCAGTCTGAGCCATCCCAACCCTGCCCGGCGGGCAACGGACAGCATCACCAAACAGGATGTGGAGGCGGCAGAGAAGGCTGCCGAAAAGGAAAAGCGCATCTGGCAGACCCGGGAGCAGACCCGAACCGAGGCACAGCAGCAGCGGGAGCAGCAGAATGAGGCGCTGACAGCGGCACAGGACATCTTCAACAGGGCAAAAATGGCACTGAAAACCGCACAGGCCAGCCTGATTGACGGCATCCCAACCCTGGCGCAGCTGGATCAGAAAATCGGGGAGCTGGAAGGTGCCATTGCACAGTATGAACAGCAGACGGAAAAATTGCGGGCAGCTGCCAAAAAGGATGACCAAGAGCTGAGTGCGCTGCAAAACAGCGTAAAAACCGCCCAGGGGGAAACCCAGTCCGCCCAAAGGGTATGGGAAGCAGGAAAGAAAGCCCTGGATGATGCCCTGACGGAAAACGGCTACCGTGAGATGCAAAGCGTAAAGGCCGACCTGCGTACCGATAAGCAGCGCAGCGCCCTGGCAGAGAAAATCAGCAGCTATGACGGGGATGTGAAGCACAACCGGGAGACGCTGGAGCAGACCCAACAGGCGCTCTGCGGTCTGACACCGCCGGACAGCAGCCAATTTGATGCCCGTCAGCGGGAGATTCAGGCGCAGCGCGACAGCTTTGCCGGGACGGAGGTGCAGCTGAAAACCGACATCGACCGCCTGACCCAAAAGCAGACCGCCCTTGCCGGGAAACAGGCGCATTTTGACCGCCATTGCCAGCAGTATACCGATGATTTGGAGTTTGCCAAAAAGCTCCGGGGTGACAGCGGCATTGGCTTGCAGCGCTATGTGCTGGCCATCCTGTTCCAGCAGGTGATTGGGGAAGCCAACCGGATGCTGGGGAAGGTACACGGCGGGCGCTATCACCTGTATCGCTCGGATGACAAGGGCAAGGGCAACAAGCGGGGCTTGGAGCTGAAGGTCTATGACAATCGCCGCCCGGACACCGAGGGCAGAAGCGTGAGTATGCTCTCCGGCGGTGAAAAATTCCTGGTGTCCCTGGCGCTGTCCATCGGAATGTCCACGGTGGCGCAGAAGGGCGGCGTGCAGATTGAGGCGCTGTTCATTGATGAGGGCTTTGGTACGCTGGATGACAGCTCCATCCATGATGCCATGGAGGTGCTGGAAAGCGTCCGCCGTTCCAGCGGCATGATTGGCATCATCAGCCATGTGCAGCTGCTGGAAAGCAATATCCCCACCCATTTGGAGGTGGTAAAGTCGGGTTCCGGCAGCTGCTTGCGGATGGAGTAGCCCAACCCACGCCCGCTGGCATTTCGCACCGGGCAGCGGCGGGGAGATTGCGGAAGCAAGGCCGAAATACCCACGGCATTCCTCAAATCAGGAGCCGCAAAAGATACCCAACCGCATAAAAAAGTCGAACCGCTACAAAAACGGTTCGACTTTTTTCAGCGCTTTTTGGAATTGCCGGGTCTTCCCTTGGGGGATGCACCGGTATGCTTGGGGGCGGGTCTGCCAGCCGGTTTTCCGGCGGTCTTCACCGGCATCTTTCCGGCGGATTTTGCGGTGGGCTTCCCGCTGGGGTTTGCACTGGGTTTCCCGTTGGGCGTTGCACCTGCTCTGGCGGGAGCCTTGGGCGGCGCTTTTTTCGGGGGTGCACTGTAGCTGCCCGCTCTGGGCGGCACGGCACGAATCAGACATTTGGGACCGGAGCCAATCAAATCCTCCCGATGGGCAGCCAGCAGCGCTTCCTTCACCAGATAATAGTTCTTGGGATTGCGGTACTGAATCAGCGCCCGCTGCATGGCTTTTTCGTGGGGGTCGGTGGGGACGTACACCTTTTCCATGGTGCGGGGGTCAAGGCCGGTATAATACATCACCGTGGACAGGGTGGAGGGGGTGGGGTAGAAGTCCTGCACCTGCTCCGGGTTGTAGCCCATGTCCCGGATGTACTCCGCCAGCTCCACCGCCTCTTTCATGGTCGAGCCGGGGTGGCTGGACATGAGGTAGGGAACCAGGTACTGCTCCAGGCCATACTGGCGGCTCAGAGCGAAATACTGCTCCACAAACCGGTTGTACACCGCATTTCTGGGCTTGCCCATCCGGGAAAGCACCGCATCGGAAACGTGTTCCGGGGCAACCTTCAACTGACCGGACACATGATACTGCACCAGCTCCCGGAAGAAGGTCTGTTTCTGCTCTGCCAGCAGATAGTCAAAGCGAATGCCGCTGCGGATGAATACCTTTTTGACCCCGGGGATTTTCCGCAGCTTCCGCAGCAGCGCCACATAGTCGGAATGGTCGGCATTGATGTTTTTGCAGGGGGTGGGGTACAGGCATTGCCGCCCGCCGCAGGCACCCTTGGTCATCTGCTTGGCGCAGGCGGGGTGACGGAAATTGGCGGTGGGGCCGCCTACATCGTGGATGTAGCCCTTGAAGTCCTTGTCCTGCACCATTTGCTCTGCTTCCTTGAGAATGGACTCATGACTGCGCACCTGGACAATTCTTCCCTGGTGGAAGGTCAGGGCGCAGAAGGAGCAAGCGCCGAAGCAGCCCCGGTTGCTCACCAGGCTGAATTTTACCTCCTCAATGGCGGGGACACCGCCCAGCTTTTCGTAGCTGGGGTGATAGGTGCGGCAATAGGGCAAATCGTACACCGCATCCATTTCCTCCATGGTAAGAGGCTTCTGCGGGGGATTCTGCACCACATATTCTTTGCCGTAGGGCTCTGCCAGCCGCTTGGCGGTAAAGGGGTCGCAGTTGCCGTACTGCACCTTGAAAGACTCGGCGTAGGCACGTTTGTTCTGCTTCAATTCCTCGAAGGCGGGCAGCACCAGGGTGGGCAGACTGTCGTCCAGCTGGGCGGTTTTGAACACCGTGCCGTCAATATAGGTGATGTCCTTCACGTCCATGCCGGAATTGAGCGCCTCTGCAATTTCCACAATGCTGCGCTCGCCCATGCCGTACATCAATAAATCCGCCTGGGAGTCCAGGAGGATGGAGCGCTTCATGCTCTCGGACCAATAGTCATAGTGCGCCAGCCGCCGCAGACTGGCCTCGATGCCGCCAATCAGAATGGGCACATCCTTGTAGGTCTGGCGGATGAGGTTGCAGTAGACAATGGTGG
>ERZ1034952.2937-NODE-2937-length-11990-cov-39.130457_pt1 | contig 11990 bp, 10 predicted proteins | sample MGYA00520625_ERZ1034952 | MGnify/ENA primary metagenome ERZ1034952 (study PRJEB33766, sample SAMN09781773) | gut metagenome | biome: gut microbiome | host: Homo sapiens | place: Madagascar | study: EMG produced TPA metagenomics assembly of the PRJNA485056 data... | reverse complement strand
ATTATGGTGCAAAGGTACGAATAAATGAGAAGTCTACAATGGTATAAACGCGGAGCCGCTTACGGAGAGATAATTACCTCATTATCAAACGTTTAAAGATTTAAAAAGAGGAAACGTGAGGGATGTGAGGGATAAAAAGAGGAAAAACTTATAAGGGCGTATACAGAAATGGTTTGCCAGCGTATTATGCTATCTTGGCCCCTCATCATTGATATTAACGTAAAAAACATTAAAAACGACAAGAATCTCAGGGAAAAGCATCTCCTTATCCTAGGAAATGTGTAATTTTGCACCAACGGAGACCTAGGAAACGTGTAAAATATAAGATTACAAAACCTAGGAAACGTGTAAAATCTAGCACTTTAAAAGCTAGGATACGTGTAACAATAAGTATATCAAGTAGTTATGAAACGTAAAATCTATAATCAATTATTAGAATGGAAATCAGACGACAATGGGCAGAATGCATTGCTCATTGATGGGGCACGACGTGTCGGTAAAAGCTATATCGTTGAGGAATTTGCCAAGAACGAATACGAATCGTATATCTTGATAGACTTCAACAATACGATGCAGCAAGTATTAGATCTGTTTAGGGATTACCTATATGATCTTGATACTTTCTTTATGTACTTGCAACTCTACTTCAATGTAAAGTTAACAGCGCGCAAATCGCTAATCATCTTCGATGAAGTACAGGCATTTCCTGAAGCGAGAGCCGCCATCAAGTATCTTGTCAAAGATGGACGATACGACTATATTGAAACAGGTTCACTTGTTTCAATCAACAAAAATGTAAAAAACATCATGATTCCATCCGAAGAAATCAGAATCAACATGTATCCGATGGATTTTGAAGAATTCCTTTGGGCTATGGGTGAAGAGGCAATCATACAACTCATCAAAAACCAATTTGCCAAGCTTAAGCCTCTTGGCCTCGACATGCATCGCAAGGCTATGACCTTATTCCGCCAATATATGATAGTAGGAGGTATGCCTAAGGCTGTAGATACCTATGTAAAGACTCGCGATTTTACAAAAGTTGATACAATAAAACGTGCGATAATAAGCCTGTATCGAAATGACATTCAGAAATACGCAGAAGGCAACGAGGTAAGAGTGACGAGCATCTTTGATCTGATTCCAAGCCAACTTCAGAAACACGAGAAGAAATTCCGCCTGTCTGAAATAAAGGCTGGTGCCAGAATGCGTGAATACGAGGGCGCTTTCTTTTGGCTGAACGAAGCTATGGTTGCAAATATCTGCTACGGAGCAACAGAGCCAAACATCGGGCTTAATCTCAAGCTGGAAAACTCGAGCTTGAAATGTTACATGGCAGATACAGGTTTGCTAATCAGTATGGCTTTTGACGAGAATCGAATCATGCAGGAATCACTTTACAAGAAACTGATGATGGACAAGCTGGAAGTAAACGAGGGGATGCTTGTAGAGAATATCGTAGCACAGATGTTGAAGGCAAAGGGGCACAAGCTGTTTTTCTATTCCAACTATTCACGTGAGGCAGAAGACAGAATGGAAATCGACTTTCTGATAGCGAAGCCTTCGATTACGAGCAAGCACAACATCTCGCCAATAGAGGTAAAGTCTACCAATCGTTATACCATTTCATCTTTGGAAAAGTGTGTCAGAAAGTACAAGAATTACCTATCGACTCCTTACGTCATTCACACCTCAGACTTAGCGGAAAAAGATGGGATAGTATATCTGCCACTCTATATGACACCCCTGCTATAAACCAGAGCTAGAAGAGGGCGTGCAAAGACTATATCTTGCACACCCTCTTCTCTTTTTACCACTAATTATCAATAGAAAGCCTTTCAACCGTACAGGTTGAAACATTTTTTATGATAAAAAATCGAGGCGATATGAATATTTATCTGTATCTTTGCAGGCGAATGGTGAGGACATAACAACTTTACGTGAGGGCTACAAAAACTATACGTCAAAGATAGGGACAAGTTTACCTCAACTTTACCTCAGGTTTACTTCAACTTTACCTCAAGTTTACCCTCTAGACGATGAAACTACGAGATGAAGACGAATAAAATGGAGAATGATTAAATACTAAAGATATGGCAAAAATAGGACAAGGAATATTGGATCCCTTCTCGGGAAAGGTGAGAACGGTGACAGGAAGCAGCTGGAACGGCATTCCTTACATCAAGAGTAAAGCGACGACATTTAAAAAAAGCGGAAAAACAAACTATTAACTCTACAGCTTGTTTTTCAGCCCATAATACTTAATCCTTACCAACATTTATTGCATACGAGCCAGTTCACTCACAGCATACAACGGGATGTTGGTCATCCAATCTTGCTCTTGATAATCCGCCATAGAAAAGCGCAAACCTTTAAGCGAAGGATTTGCCAATATAAAATGACGAAGCGACTTTGCTCGAACATTTTCCTCAGCCTTTACCTCTATCGGAATGATGCGAGCACCCTTTTGGATAAAGAAATCCAGTTCTCCATCGCTATGCTCGCTGCTCCAATAATATATGAATACATCCGGCATAGATACCATCTGCTGCAAAACAAATTGCTCGGTAAACATCCCCTTGAATTCTGTGAATGCATCATTGCCCACCAGCATCAAGTCGGCAGGAGCCTCACTGAGTGCGCCCAGCAAGCCCAAGTCAAGGAAAAACAACTTAAAGGCTGATAGGTCCTCATAAATCCTGAGAGGAATCCCAGCCTTCTTTACACGTGGCACCTTTATCAGTATGCCACAATCCATCAGCCATTGTATAGCCACCTCAAACTCAGCCGCCCTTGCACCTTTCTTCACTACACCATAGATAAACTTCTTGTTCTCCTTGGATAATTGAGACGGTATTGACTGCATCACCATCATGATGCGCTGGACATCATTCTTGGGAGCATGCTTTGACACATCATTGGAATAAGTTTCAAGTATCGTATTTTGCAAGCGTCTCACCTCTTTCAAGTCATGATCTTCGATAAATGCACTCACCACCTCAGGCATACCACCCACATAATAATACTGACGAAGCAACTCGATATACTTCTCCTTCAAGACGGATATCATACTCCAATCATGAGATTTCAAGAGATTCACCATACCCTCTCCAGCAACAGCAGCCAAGAATTCCTCGAAGTCAAGAGGATGTACAGCCAGCATATCCACCTTGCCCACGGGAAAAGATGTACCAGGATGAAGGGCAATGCCCAGCAAGGAACCAGCCACCATCACATGATATTCGGGCGCATTCTCACAAAAATACTTCAGCACCCCAAGTCCACGATTCACCTCTTGTATCTCATCAAAGATAATCAGGGTATCACCAGGAGTAGCCTTTACGCCTGTCAAGGCTTGCAAAGTCATAAGAATACGAGGTATATCGTAGTCATGGTCGAAGAGTCCTTGCAGACGCTCATCCAAGTCGAAATTGACATATAGCGTCTTACTATACTCTCGCCTACCAAATTCTTGCATCAGCCAAGTCTTTCCAACCTGCCTTGCACCCGTAAGGATCAGAGGCTTACGCCCTTTCTTTTGCTTCCAAGCCAACAGCTCTTGATATACTTTTCTTTCCATATTTACACTTTTTCGGACATAAATCCGCTGCAAAGTTACATTTTTTCGGACATAAAAACAAATAAATCCTACAATTTTTCGGAGATAAGGATGAATTTAACAGAAAAAGGCGGAAAAACAAACTGTTAATCATAACTAATGGGGGTTAAATATTGTGGTGAGGACATCATTCCACCTTTTATTATAATTTTCCTTTATTATTATGCAAAGATAAGTTTTTTCCGTGGATAAACCAAGAAAAAATGCATTTTTCTAGAGCATGTACAATATATTCTTTTATCAGGTATCTATTTACATCTTTTTAATTGCCAAAAACTTGCATGATTCAAAAATTAGCCATATCTTTGCGGCTAAAGATAGGAATAGGAGAAAAGATTATGGCAAACAATGAATTCAGAAAGCTGCCGGTAGGCATACAGTCTTTCAATGTTATCAGAGAGGAAGGATACCTCTATGTTGACAAAACAGACATGATTTGGAAATTGGCGAACAACGGCAAACAATATAATTACTTGAACCGCCCTCGCCGATTCGGCAAATCTGTGCTTGTTGATACACTCCAGGCTTACTTCGAAGGAAGGAAAGAGCTCTTCGAAGGACTGAAAATCATGGAGTTGGAGGAGGAATGGAAACAGTACCCGGTTATTCGATTCGACATGAGCCGAGGGGGAGCGACTGCAAATGAAGTTAAGGCATACCTGGATCGAACTTTTGATGTTTATGAGCAATTATATGGCATCCATATCAAACCAACAGATTCACTAGGAAACCGCTTCGACCTCATCATTAAAACCGCCTATGAGCAAACAGGGCTCAAGGTTGCCATTCTTATCGATGAGTACGACTCTCCTCTCCAGCACTCGTGGAAAACTCCCGAGCATGAGGGTTGCACAGAAGTATATAGAAGCGTGTTTGCCATTCTGAAAGCTGATGATGCGTACCAACGTTTCGTCTTCATTACGGGTATCACCAAGTTTACGCAGATTTCTCTTTTCTCAGTTCTCAACAACCTGACCAATATCAGTTTCCTTCCTGAATATGCAGCTATCTGCGGTATTACAGAAGAAGAAATCGGGGAGAACTTCAAGCCGGAACTGGAAAGAATGGCTGAAGTGAACGAGTGGACCTTGCAGCAAACTCATGATAACCTGAAGGATTACTACGATGGATACCATTTCAGTCGCAGAAACATGGTGGACATCTACAATCCTTTCAGTCTCCTTAATGCACTCGACGCACAAGACTTGAGCTGTTTCTGGGTTTCATCAGGAGCAACCTCCATGCTACCTAAGTTTGTGGACAACATGGAACTGCGCTTACGAAATTTCGAAAATTGTCCGATTTTACGCAAGACTCTTGAGAGTTCTGATGTCATAAATGGTGGTGCCGAACTCTTTCTCTATCAGACGGGTTACCTTACCATCAAGTCGAGCGATGAATTTGGCTATTTCTTAGGTTTCCCAAACCAAGAAGTGAAACAGGCTCTTTACGAGGTTGTGCTGCCAAGCCTGACCATGAAATCGGAAAGCGATATTGTCAGCCTGCAAGGCAGTCTGTTCCGCCAATTGGGTACCGGGCAAATCGCAGATGCCATGAAAACGTTGAAAGCATTGGTTGCCGATGTGCCTTACAGCAACAAGAAACTTGCCTCGATGGATATGGAAGAGCGCTACCGTCTCATTATCAGTACTATTCTGAATGCCATCGGTCTGAAAGTGGAGGTAGAGCATATGCTTGCAACAGGAAGGATCGACCTCATTGCCCAAACTTCACGCTATATCTACGTGATAGAACTGAAACTGAAAAATAATGGTGGTAAAAAGGCTGCAATTCAGCAGATACTGGATAACAAATACCTGGAGCCTTTCCAAGCAGACAAGCGAAAGGTGATAGGCCTCGGCATCGAACTGGACGAGGAAGGCAAAGGGCTATTGGATTGGGGAATTACTGAAGAATAAAAACATAGAAGAAGAGGGCGTGCAAAGACTATATCTTGCACACCCTTTTCTTTTTTCCGATTCCTACAATATCTCCAACTGATCCTTTACCGCCTTATAACAGCGGCGGGAAACCGTGATTTCCTCCTGGTCGAAGGGAGGAGAAAAAATGCAGCGGAGCGTATAGTTCTCGATGCAGAGAAGATAATCGAGATTGATGATGCAATCCTGACGCACCTGAGCCAGAGAAGGCGACATGGAAAGGATGGTTTTTGCCGTGGTCTGCTTCTTCAACTTATAAATCTGACCGTTTGACAATTTCAACTGCCAAAGATGGGTATCTTCATCGAAAATACAGCAAAACACATCATCGGGCTTCAACATTAATAAACCCGAAATAGTCTGAATGGCAAGACGCTTGGCTGATGTTTTCAACAGTCCATTCACGCCCGACAAATCCTGAGCTTTCAGAGAAGCCATCGCAGATACCGAAGGCCAGGAAGAGGCCTCAAGAGCTACAGAAGAATCTTTTTCATCTCCATCCACCATCTTCTGCCGGATACGGTCTACTACCTGTTCTAATTCCTCCTGCTGATAAGGTTTCAACAGAAAATCGAAGGCAGAGGCTCTGAGTGCCTCAATCATATACTTATCGAAGGCGCTATAAAACACTACGATAAGTTCCATCGGCATTTCTTCTCTCAAAGACTGCAATACTTCCAAGCCCGTCTGTCCAGGCATTTCAACATCGAGGAACAGCACATCGGGCTGCATGCTCATCACAAGGTTCTTTGCCGAAACCGCCGAAGAGGATGTGGCAATCACCTCAAAATCTACCAGAGTTGCCAAATCATCTTGCAACCTGTGGATGCTCTGTGGCTCATCATCCACAATCACAACCTTGATTTTATCTTGCATTGCTTGCATATTAGTATGTTTTAAAATCTTATGAAAAGTTTTCTACTTAAAGACATCGTAATCGTAATCACATGGAACTCCAATGCTTACGTGCATACCCTTCTTCGGAGCATTCTCCTCCCCAGGAATTCCTCTGTTGCTCTGCATCTTGAAGAACATCTTGCGTTCGTTGCTTGCATTAAGCATTTCGATGGTGCTGTTCAGGATTCTCAATCCGGTTCCCGTACTGGCAAAACCATTCTTCTTTTTTCTGTCAATAGCCCCCGCTTCCCCACATCCGTTGTCAGTTACCTCTATCCGGAGCATCGCGTCCTCTACCCAGATATTAACATCCAGCGAAGGCGTCTCACCAGTTTCTTCCATGTCCACAAACGCATGCTTCAGGGCATTCTCTACAGGAATCTGGATAATCATAGACGGCAGCATCAGCTTCATATCTACATCCTTGGCTATATGGAACCGAGGTTTCGGGAGGAACGGATTGGTTTCATGGCGAAGGGAAGAATAACCCATCACCATCTGCAATTCTTCCTCCAGACTTACCGCCATCTTATCGCATGTAAGCAAATAGGAACGGAGTATCTGTATCAGGAGATGAAGCGGCTTGACATCAACTTCCTTCGGAAGATTAGAGACAAAGATATTGAGCACATTAAACACGAAGTGAGGCGGGAAACGATTGCGCACATTCTCCATCTTCAGCGCCATCATCCGGTTCATCTCCTCCTGATGCTGTTGCCTGTCGCGCAACATTTTGTATCGGAGAAAAGCGATAAGAGCCAACACGCTCATTAGCAGCAAACCGATGACCAGTAACAGGATAACGCTAAAGGATCTTACCTCTGCCTGCGTGGTGTGAAGGGAGGAGCAAGCAGCAAGCAACAGCATAAGAGCGAAAATGCACAGAAGGCATACTCCGTTCTTAATCTGTATCGCCATTATCTTTCTATATTCACTTGCCATGATAGACTATTTTAAGATGAATTTAAGTTCTCGCTGGCGAAAGTACGACAAAAAATCCAAATAAACAAAAAAAATAACAGAAAAAACTCATTTTTTCTATAAAAAAAGAACAGAAAAGCAATAAAAGGTGTACCTTTGTAGTATGGAAATGCATTTATTTAAAAATATCGACCCCCAAAACATGCCTGAAAGGATGAACAATCCATTCAGCTACGAACCTCATCCGCTCTGCATCGAAGCATGCAAGGATCTGCAGGCAGAACTCTCACAGCGAAACGACTGGCGAGAGGAAATTGACCGTGGAAAGATGTTCGGCGTACTTATCGTAGAAGCCGGCAACGGCAAGATTGGCTATCTGAGAGCCTATAGCGGACAGATTGGCGACAGAAGCGACTGGGAAGGTTTTGTGCCAGCCGTATTCGATTATCTACAACCCGACGGATATTTCAAGGTACATGAGGCTGAGATTTCGGAAATGAACCAGCAAATCAGACAGATTGAAGCCAACGAAACCCTGATAAAGGGGAAAAGCCTGATTGATGATTTGCAGCAAAAGCGCCAGGAAGTTATCGCAAACTATCAGACAAAGATAAAAGAAGCAAAGGAAAAGCGAGATGCAAGGCGCCAGGAAGCCCTTTCGGCTGGAACGCCCCTGAGCGAGGAAGAGGAGAAAGCGATGATAAAAGAGAGCCAGTTTATGAAGGCAGAACTGAAGAGGCTGAAAAAGTCGATAAACGAAAAGACGGCGTACGAAACGCTATATGAAAACTACGAAAAGGATTTGAAAAGTGCGAAACAGCTCCGCAAACAGTTATCTGAAGAACTTCAGCAATGGCTGTTTTCGAAATTCCAGATGCTGAATGCGGAAGGAGAAACCAAGGACCTGCTGGAGATTTTCAAGGACGAGGCGGTTAAGATTCCACCTGCTGGAAGTGGAGAATGCTGCGAACCGAAGCTTCTGCAATACGCTTACCAGCATGGCTACAAGCCTCTGCAGATGGCGATGTTCTGGTGGGGAGAGAGTCCGAAAGAAGAAATCAGACATCATCTTCAGTTTTATCCTGCCTGCAACGGAAAATGCAAACCGATACTACATTGGATGCTGCCTAAAACAGTCTTTGAAACCCAACAGACCGAAACTACTATATATAATAAGGTGGAAACGCTCTACGAAGACCGCGAGCTGGCAGTCATCTATAAACCCGAAGGTTTACTCTCGGTTCCGGGGAAAGATGCAGCCCAGCCTTCCGTCTACGCTCTGATGCGCAGGAAATATCAGGAAGCTACCGGTCCGCTCATCGTCCATCGTCTGGACATGGCAACAAGCGGACTGATGATTATTGCCAAGACCGAGTTTGCCTATCATCGCCTGCAGAAGGAGTTTCTGAATCATCGGGTTCAGAAGAAATACGTAGCCATCGTTTGCGGAAAAGACAAGGAATCGTGCAACCGGATTCTGAAAGAAGCTGAAAGCGGAAGAGGTTACATCTCGCTCCCCCTGATAACAGATTTCCTAGACCGTCCACGCCAGATGGTAAACCGCGAACAGGGCAAGGAAGCAATTACAGAATACGAGGTTCTAGAGCGTATTGACGATACCCATCTGCGCCTGGCGCTCTATCCTAAAACGGGCAGAACGCACCAGCTGAGAGTGCATTGTGCTCATCAGGAAGGTCTGAATGCCCCTATCATCGGCGATCCGCTCTACGGCAACGAGCCGGCAACGAGACTGCATCTTCATGCTGAAGAAATCACATTTGAGCACCCGATGACGGGAAAGAAAATGACTATAACAAGAAAGGCTGATTTCTAACCGAAACCAGCCTTTCTTCATATCTGCGGATGACAGAATCCGCAGAAACAGATGAAAACATCGTAACATCAGACAAAGAACATCACGATAACCTGAGCTATCACCACTCTGATAAACATGCCGAGCGGATAAACCGTAGCATAACTGATACTTGGCGTATCGCCATCCAGCGTCTCGTTGGCGTAAGTCAAAGCCATCGGATTCGCCATACTTCCACAGAGGATTCCGCAGATACTGCCGAAGTCATACTTCTTGGTCTTCAGGATGATGAGACCTACGATAACCACAGGCACAACCGTGATAAGGAAACCGATGCCTACCCACATCAAACCTTCCGGACGGACTACCGTCTCGAAGAACTGTCCACCAGCCGCCAATCCCAGGCAACCGAGATAGAGGGCAAGACCCAGTTCTCGCAGCATCAGCCCCGCACTTCGCGTCATGTAAGAGATGAAATGCACACGAGGCCCCAGCGCACCAATCAGAATACCCATCACGATAGGACCACCGGCAATACCCAGACGCACAGGAGCCGTCATTCCAGGAATATCCAGAGGAATGGTTCCTACGGCAAGACCGAGAATGATTCCGAGGAAGATAGCGCCGAGGTTCGGCTCGTTCAGGGTCTTTACGGCATTACCCAGAAACTGCTCTACATGGTCGATACTCGTAGGGTCGCCAACTACCGTCAGTCGGTCGCCGTACTGCAGACGGAGGTCATCTGTAGCAAGCAGACGGATATCACCACGAAGCACTCGGCTCACATTCACGCCATAGGAATTTCGCATCTGCAGACTGCCCAGGCGCTTGCCGTTCAGTCCCGGACGGGTAACAACGATAATGCGGCTTTCTACCTTCGCATCAATCGCATTCCAGTCTACCTTATCATTATTCCACTCCTTATCCACCTTCTTTCCGAAGAGAATCTGCATCGCCGAAACCTCATCCTTATTGGTAACCACGAGTACATTATCATTCGTATGAAGTACCGTATCAGCCTGAGGAACTATCACCTGTTCACCTCTCCACACACGGGAGATGATGAACTTGCGATGCGTCATCATCGTAATCTCTGCTATGGTATTGCCGTTCAGGGCAGGATTCACGATTACGTATTGTCCGATAGACGTATGGTCGTCATCATCATTATTGCGAATCTCCAGATCTTCCGGTTTCACAAAGAGTTTGCGCAAGAGCATCATCGCCAGAATAACGCCCACAACACCCAAAGGATAAGTAACGGCACAGCCCAGAGCCGCACCTTCGCTAGGCAAGCCCAACTGCTGCAACGCCTGCTGGGCAGCACCAAGGGCAGGCGTATTGGTTGTGGCGCCACACAGGATGCCCATCATATCAGGCAGACTGATTGGTAGAATCCAGCACAAACCGAGCGAGAACAAGGTTCCCACCAGGATGACAGCCAGACTCCAGAGATTGAGCGAAATGCCTTCGTGACGCATCGAACCGAAGAAGTTAGGACCCACATAAAGACCCAGCACATACACAAACATGGTAAGACCGAAGCTTTCTGCAAACTCCAGCATGTTCTGGTCAATAGAGAGCCCTAGATGCCCCGCTATAATACCCACGAAGAATACGAAGGCTATGCCAAGGGAGATTCCTTTGACATGAATCTTGCCGAGGGCAAGACCCAAAGTACAAATCAAAGACAGGATGACGATGCCTTGCACCGCCGAATGCACGTTGATTAAATTATCAAACCACATAATGTTTCTTTATATCTGTTCTAGATAATATTTTAAAAATTGCTTTTTATCGATGCAAAGGTACATTAAAATGCGAACAAAACAAAATAATTCTCATTTTTTTTTGTATTATTCCCGATTTGCAGTACCTTTGCATCCGCAAAATGAAATAAGAATGAAAGATATTTGTTGTATTGGGCACGTAACAAAGGATAAGATCGTGACCCCGAACAGTACGGTTTACATGGCTGGCGGCACCTCTTTTTATTTTGCCTACGCCATCAACCAATTGCCAAAAGATGTAAGCTTCTCGCTCATCACGGCGATGGACCCTACAGAGAAAGAACCTGTAGAAAAGATGCGTGAAGCCGGAATCGACGTTACGTTGAACCCATCCCGCAATACGGTTTTCTTCGAGAATATTTATGGCGATAATCCTAACGACCGTAAGCAGCGTGTGCTTGCCAAGGCAGATCCTTTCACCATCCAGCAACTGGAGCATGTAGAGGCGAAGGTCTTCCACCTGGGCAGTCTGCTGAGCGATGATTTCTCGCCAGAAGTGGTTGCCTTTCTTGCCAAGAAGGGCAAGGTTTCCATCGATGTGCAGGGCTATCTGCGCGAGGTGAGAGATGAGAAAGTTTACGCCATCGACTGGAAAGACAAGCTCGATGTGCTCAAGAACACCTATTATCTGAAGGTGAACGAGACCGAGATGGAAACCATTACCGGACTGAAGGACCCGAAGGAAGCCGCCAAGCTGATTCATACCTGGGGCGTAGCCGAGGTTATCATCACCCTAGGTAGCGAGGGTTCGCTGGTTTATGTAGATGATACGTTCTACGACATTCCAGCCTATCCTCCTCATGAAGTAGTAGATGCTACCGGATGCGGCGATACCTATTCGGCAGGCTATCTCTACAAGCGCCTGCAGGGAGCCAATCCGGTAGAAGCCGGCAAGTTTGCGGCAGCCATGTGTACCATCAAACTGGAGCACAACGGACCATTCAACCGCAGCATTCAGGACGTAGAACGCATCATGAAATAAATTTTAGATAATTTATCCTATTATCTTC
>ERZ1034952.2935-NODE-2935-length-11995-cov-6.806616_pt1 | contig 11995 bp, 11 predicted proteins | sample MGYA00520625_ERZ1034952 | MGnify/ENA primary metagenome ERZ1034952 (study PRJEB33766, sample SAMN09781773) | gut metagenome | biome: gut microbiome | host: Homo sapiens | place: Madagascar | study: EMG produced TPA metagenomics assembly of the PRJNA485056 data... | reverse complement strand
GGCAACGAGTTTCTCAAATTCCGCTTCGGTGTATTTATCGCTCAACGGCGAAATATCTCCGCTGATTTTCAGTTTCATATCTCTGCCGCGGAACTTTTCCTCAACCTGCATAAGATAATCGTACAGCAAATCCATAAGTGCGTCAATTTCCTTTTGAGGGCGGGACCAGTTCTCGGTGGAAAAAGCATAAACGGTAAGTACACGTACGCCCAGGGCGTTGCAGCAGTCACAGATGTTTTCAAGAATATCCGCACCGCGTTTGTGGCCGGCAGAACGCGGCAAGCCGCGGCGCTTTGCCCATCTTCCGTTGCCGTCCATTATTACGCCTATATGTTTGGGAATATTGGACATATCAAGCTCTGTGATGTTGGGTTTCTTTTTAAAAAAGAACATGTATGTACCTCCCGTGTACTATTATTAAGCGTTTTAACGCTGTATTTTCATAGGTTTGCCCGTTTGGGCTATATTGAGTTCATAGCCGAGCGCAATATCCGCCCCTCAAAACCGTAGTTCGGATTGCTCCCTCTCTGTTGACAGAAAGGAAGCAATCCGATATGCAGCGTAATTTATAAATCATCTTCTTTTGAACAATGCCAAGCCGATTTTCAGCTTTTCTGGCTTATACCTCAAGAATTTCTTTTTCCTTTTCGGCTATAATACCGTCAATTTGTTTTACAAATTTATCGGTCATTTTTTGAATCTGTTCTTCCATATCCTTCAGGTCATCCTCGGTAATTTCATTTGCTTTTTTCTGTTTCTTAAACTGTTCTATCGAATCCCTGCGGATATTGCGTACGGCAACCTTTGCCTCCTCACCGCGCTTTGAAACGCTCTTGTTAAGTTCTTTTCTGCGTTCCTCCGTAAGCGGCGGAAAGTTAAGACGTATAACCTTGCCGTCGTTGTTCGGGTTGATGCCTATGTCAGAGGCAAGTATAGCCTTTTCAATCTCTTTGAGGACAGAAACGTCCCACGGCTGGACAATTATTGTCCGTGCCTCCGGTACAGAGATTGTGCCTACCTGTGCAAGCGGAGTCTGAACTCCGTAATACTCAACCGTAATTTTATCCAGTATTGCAGGGTTTGCGCGGCCTGCGCGTATGGATGCCAAATCACCCTCCAGAGAGTTGATTGCTTTTATCATTTTAGATTCTGTATTTTTCATATAATCCGCCTTTCTGTCCGCCGTTGCAGGCAGACGGTTATTTATTTGCGTACAACTGTTCCGATTTCTTCGCCCATAACGGCGCGCTTGATATTTTCCGGATCATCAAGGCCAAAGACAACAATGGGAATATCGTTATCCATACAAAGGGAGGTAGCGGTGGAGTCCATAACACCCAGTCCCTGGTTTAAAACGTCTATAAACGAGAGTGAGGAATACTTCTTTGCGTTGGGGTTGAGGTTTGGATCGCTGTCGTATACACCGTCAACCTTTTTGGCAAGCAGGATAACCTCTGCGTCAATTTCTGCCGCGCGCAGCGCAGCAGTCGTATCGGTAGAGAAGAACGGGTTTCCCGTGCCGCAGGCAAATATAACAACACGTCCTTTTTGCAGATGTCTTGCCGCTTTAAGGCGGATATAAGGCTCTGCAATCTGACGCATCTCTATTGCGGTCTGGACGCGGGTTTCAACGCCAAGCTGTTCCAGGGCGTCCAAAAGAGCAAGCGAATTGATTACCGTTGCCAGCATGCCCATGTGATCCGCGCGGGAGCGATCCATGCCTTCGCCGGTGCGGCCGCGCCAGAAGTTTCCGCCGCCGACAACAATAGCAATTTCAACGCCCATGTCATAACATTCTTTAATTTTTTGAGCGATTGCATCGATTGTCGGCTGGTCAAGACCAAAGCCCTTGTCGCCTGCCAGAGCTTCGCCGCTGATTTTTAACATTATTCTCTTGTACTTTGGTTTGTTCATTTAATTTGCTCCTTTGGTATATTTTATTCCCCTGATGAGGAGTTTGATGACGAAGATTTTGAAGATGATGATCCTACGGAGGATGAGCTGCTCCCCGATGAGGATTTTGTGGTCGAGGCAGAGCCGGATTTTGCGGTTGAGGTCGGCTTTGCCGATGATGAGTTTTTATCTCTTTCGGACTCAAGTATAGTCAGCTGATCCTGCAAAAGCTGAACATTCTCTTTGAGGCGCTTGTTTTCCGCCTCAACGGAGGTCTGGTCGTTTTTGCTTTCGTTTTCAGCCTGTATCATTATTTGAAACGAGCAGGTAAAGGAGGCGAGAAACACGCCGGTAAGTATAAATATCAGTCCAAAGACAACAAGCGTTTTTCTGCCTTTGCCCGTAGATTTTTTTTGCTTTTTCGGTTTTTCTTCTCTCATAACAGGTGTTTCCTTTCAAATTTACTTGGACATCAGCCATGTGCCCAGTGCACCGAGGTTAAGTACGCCGGTAAGCAGCATAGACATAATCAGACCGGAAATTATAATTCCGCCGAGTATTGCCGGCAGAGCATACTTAAACCGGATATCAAGAAGCGAGGCAATCATAGAACCTGTCCATGCCCCGGTTGTGGGAAACGGTATTGCGACAAATATCATCAGCGCGCCCGCACTTGCACGGCTCAGTTTACCTGCCTTGCGGTGGGTGCGATCCTCAAGCCAATGCGCGAATTTTCCGAAAAGACGTGTCTTTTTAAGCCATTTTACAATAGGTCGGAAAACCAACATTATAAACGGTACGGGCAGAAAGTTGCCGAATACCGATATGATGTATGATATTAAAATATGTGCAAAGCTGCCGTCAGTATTGGCAAAGGCGTAAATCATAGAACCGCGTATCTCGGATACGGGAATCGCGGACAGAAAAAATGTCCATAAATAATTTGCTGCGGTGTTGTCCATCTGCATACCTCATTCTTTTGCTTTGATACAGTATAACATAAAATATTTACAGTTTCAAGAAAAATTTACTCCGTCCGAACCGTGTGCCTATCTTCTGCGCCGTCTGCGCTTTGCACGTTTAAGCTCCTGACTGAAGCTGTATACGGTAAACGCCGCAAAAATTATAAAGGCGGCTAATAAAATATACACTGCCCAGCGTATCAGAGCAACGCTCCATAAAGCCTCGCCGGCTGCCATAACCGGCCAGAAAATGCTGCGCTCTATATCCGCGTCCACACAAAGCTGAACCGTTCCGATTTCCTGTCCCTGATATATAATGGAGGCATCAGATACGGTCTGTCCTTTTTTGAGCGGCGCATACAGCGCGTCCGGGGTATTAAGCCGGAATTCAAGCTGATCCGCCGAAACGTCCTTAGGTACTACGACATAGGTTTCCGCCGCCGCTGACAGAGTAACGCTGTCCTTTGAGCGTCCGCGCTTTACTTTTATCTCACCAAGAATTTTATCCTTTGAAACAGCTCTTATACTTCCAAAGTTGTTAAAACCGTAATCTAACATACGGATAGAATCTTTATGCGAGTCGCTTATGTCCTTACCGCCGAAAAGCACGCCGATAAGCTCCATCCCGTTACGCTTTGCTGCGGAAACAAGGCAGTTTCCGGCTTCTTTGGTTCTTCCGGTTTTGATTCCGATTGAATTTTTGTAATAATAGTCCCTGTAACGCATGGTGGACAGCAGACCGTTTGTATTGATATAGTATCTTTCCTTTTCTGTCTTGTTGGTCGGCGGAATTTTTACATGTGCAATGTCCACAATATTTCGGAAAGTATCATGCTTCATTGCCTCCCGTGCTATTTTAGCCATATCTGCCGCTGTGGTATAGTGATTCTCATCATGAAGTCCGTGCGGATTTGCAAAATGCGTATCATTCAGTCCAAGCTGCTGTGCGCGGTCGTTCATACGCTGTGCAAAAGCGTCCGGGCTTTGGCTCAGCCTGTATGCTATAGCCAGCGCAGCGTCATTTCCGGAGGGAATCATAAGTCCTTTAAGGAGGTTTTCAAATGAAATAATTTCCCCCTCTTTAAGAGCCATATTGCTGCCGTCCGGATCAAGACCTTCAAGCATCTGAGGGGTTATTTCGATTTGCTCGTCCATACTGACCTCACCTGCGGCAACAGCTTCTACCGCTATAAGGGCGGTCATGACCTTTGTTGTGCTTGCCGGATACATCCTTTTGGAGCTGTCGGATTCAAACAATACCTGTCCGGTTGAGGACTCTATCAATATTCCTGTTTCGCCGCTGCCGAGAATCGGACGTCCCTGACTGTCGGTTTTCGGCTGTTCCTTTTCCGCTGAGGAATCCGAACCGTCCGATTTTTTGCCGGCTTCCGTTTCGGTACTCTGCGAGCTTTGCGTTTCGGTTCCGACCGCAAAGCCGAACGACGGCGCTATAGCCGAGGCGCCCATAATCAGCGCGCATAAAACGGTGGCTGTTTTTGTTTTATTTATTTTTATCACGTTTTTCAGTTCCTTTACAGTTGTTTTTGTCTTTCAAGGCGTTCTCTTTCAGCCTGAGAAAGCCGTATATATTGCGGTACAAGCTCTCCGTACGGAACGGTATTTCCGCCGGTAAACGCCTTTAAGCCAAGCTCTGCAACCGAGGCGGCAAGATTCATGTTGTTCATACGCTGTGCAAAAACTGCCGTATCGCCGAGAGCGCTTATGATTTCTTCTTTAAACGGATATACTCCGTCGCCGCAGAACAAAACAGGCATGCTTTGCTGTTTAAGCTCGTCAAGCAGCGCTGTCAGCGCGATTGCTCTGTCATCACAAAGACGGTTAAGCTCTCTGCCGCCGCCAAACAAGGCGTTATAGACCTGACCTCTCCTTGCGTCCAGTATCGGACTGATTATTCCGTCAAACAAGGCGTTGTTGTTGGCAAGTGCCTTCAGTGTGGAAATCGCAGCGCAGGGATTTCCGAATGACTGCGCCAATGCCTTTGCCGTTGCAATACCTATACGCACACCGGTAAACGAGCCGGGACCTGCAGCGGCGGCAAAACAGTCAACCTCGCTGACGTCACGCTCTGTCATCTCAAACATTGCCTCAATCTGCGGCATCATTTTCTGCGAATGTGTGCGGTTGTGATTGACAACGGTCTGGGCGATAAGCTTGTCCTCGTCCATAAGGGCGGCGGTTGCCGCCATACAGCAGGTATCTATTCCGAAAATCAGCATATTTTTATCTCCCTGTAGTTTTCATCTATATCCGGGTTTTTGCAAAACTCGACACGTATTGTATTCTCCGGCAGAACCGCGCCGATATTGTCCGCCCATTCTATAAGGCATATCCCGTCGCCAAAAAGATAGTCGTCCATCCAGTCGCATTCGTCGGGATTTGGGTTTTCCAGCCGATATACGTCAAAGTGGTAAACAGGAACCCTGCCGTCATACTGGTTCACCAAAGTAAATGTCGGACTGGTTACGCTGTCACCGCCGCCAAAGTAATCGACAACACCCTTGACAAAATGCGTTTTTCCGCAGCCAAGTCCGCCGATAAGCGCCAGAATATCGCCCGGTTTAAGGCTTTTGGCCGTTTCAAAGCCAAGTCTGCGTGTTTCTTCGGGCGAGTGTGTTTCGTATTTTTTCATAATTTAACTCCATATATAGTATCTACATATTATTATATAAATTTAAGACGCTAAAGTCAATACAAAACTATTGAATTTTATGTCGGATTCTGTTACAATATTAAAAAAGGCAAAAGGACTGATAAAATGGAAAGAGTAGATAAAAATAATTATTATCTTGATATAGCCGAAACCGTAATAGAGCGCGGCACTTGTCTGCGCCGCAACTTCGGTGCAATAATCGTCAAGAATGACGAAATCGTGTCAACCGGATATTCCGGTGCACCGAGAGGGAGAAAAAACTGTTCAGATTTGGGATTTTGCATGCGTGAGCAGTTAAAGATTCCGCGCGGCGAGAGGTATGAGCTTTGCCGCAGCGTCCATGCTGAGGCAAACTGTATAATCTCAGCAGCACGCCGTGATATGATCGGCGGCACGCTTTATCTTGCCGGCAAGGACGCCAAAACGGGCGAACTTGTCCCCAATGCAAGCAGCTGTGCAATGTGTAAGCGTCAGGTCATCAATGCCGGGATAGATAAGGTCGTTATCCGCAACACGCCGACGGAATATACGGTTGTTGATGTAAAGGAATGGATTGAAAACGACGATTCGCTTGACGGAAGCTTTGGATATTAAAGCGGATATATAAAATTTGTACTCAATCACGCGCCGGCGGAGGTGCAGCCGCGTCGTGGCATATGTATGTGCCATTCCGTAGGGGCGGCTGTGTATCCGCCCGCAAGATATTGAACAATAATTTTACATAAGAAAGCCGCACCGGGCAACCCCATGTGGTTGCCCGCTTGAATTATTAAAGCTTACTTTATCCGCCCGAAAACATAGGCGTGGTAACGGATGCTCACATGAAAACAAACGCTCATACAAAATAAACATTATAAAAATAATGATTTAAAAAAAGGGGTATTTTCTCAGACTTATGAGAAAGTACCCCATTATTTTTTGTTTACAGCTTTAGTATAGCCATTGCTATGCTGAAGAATATCATAACCGAGCAGGTGTCAAGTATTGTCGAGAGCAGCGGCGCTGCCATCAATGCAGGATCAAGACCGCATTTTTTTGCAAGCATAGGCAGAATACAGCCGATACATTTTGCAAGAATAACTATTCCGATAAGACTCAGTCCCGATATAAGTGCAAGGTTAAACAGGCTTACCTGTGATATAACGTCTGCGTTATGGCTATACATAAGATAAATTCTTCCGGCGTTTACCAAAGCCAGAACCAGGCCTGCAAGCAGACCTATGCGAAGCTCCTTGAAAACAACGCGGAAAAAGTCTTTAAAACGGATTTCGCCCAGGGCAAGACCGCGGATAATCATGGTGGAACTTTGCGAACTGCAGTTACCGCCCGTTCCCGTAAGCATGGGGACAAATGCAACAAGAATCGGTATTGCGACAAAGGCGTTTTCATACTCCTGCAGAATACTTCCGGTAATTGTCGCTGAAAGCATAAGAAACAGCAGCCAGAATATACGGTTTTTGGCGTGCTTCCATGCCGGAGTTTTAAGATAGGTATCCTCACTCGGCACAACGGCTGCCATCTTGGTAATATCCTCGGTGTTTTCGTCCTGCAGGACGTCAATAGCGTCATCGACGGTGACAATTCCGACAAGGCGATCCTCGGCGTCAACAACCGGAAGCGCCAGAAAGTCGTACTTGTCAAACATGATGGCAACATCCTCTTTATCCTCAAGGGTATTTACATAAGTGATGTTGGTTTCCATTATCTCGTCTATCGCCTGATTATAATCCGAAAGCATAAGATCCTTTGCCGATACAAGGCCGATAAGCTTGCGGTTTTCGTCCGTGACATAACAGGTATAGATGGTTTCCTTGTCAACGCCTATGCGGCGTATGCGGTCAAACGCCTCTGCTACCGTCAGATGCTTTTTAAGATCGACATACTCGGTTGTCATAATGCTGCCGGCGCTGTCCTTGGGATACCGCAAAAGCTGATTTATGTCCTTACGCATCTCCGGATCGGTATGGCGCAGAATTCTTTTGACCACGCCTGCCGGCATTTCTTCTATAAGATCCGCCGCGTCATCGGCGTACATTTCGTCAATGACGTTTTTAAGCTCGCGGTCACTGAAGGCGGAAATCAAAAATTCCTGACGGTCATTGTCCATCTCGACAAAGGTTTCCGCGGCAAGTTCCTTAGGCAGAATTCTGAAAAGTATGAGGAACTCCGATTCTTCGGCGTCCTGTAAAATCTGTGCAATATCCGCAGGATTAAGAGAGGTCAGAAGCTCGCGCAGCTGACCGAATTTTTTTTGTTCAAGCAGCTCCGACAGCTGCTCCATCTCCGGTTCTTTTAAATTTTCTTCCATTTTGCATGCTCCTTTCGCTCAGCCGGACAAGAACAACCCCAATCCGCTCGTAAAAGCGTAATTGCGGTGACCTTCGGCTGATTAGATGTTGTACGGGAAGAAAACCTGCCGGACGGGATGCGGCTTGTCCGCACCCCGAAAGCGCATAATTATTATGCGCACAGCCGTATGTCCGAAAGCAGAATACTTCGGACAGAGCTGCTTCGCCCGCCGGGTTTTGCTCCGTTATTACTGCTGTTACTGCCTGCGTCCATACGACCACCTCTTTTCATAAAAGTATATACATATTATTTTGTTATTATTATTTTTGCACTGCGTTGATTTGGTTTGAGTATAAAGTCTATCAGATAAGCGGTTTCCAAATCCTTCATTGAGGATTTGACTATATTATTGCGCGGTCTGAAGCTTTCTTCGCTGATCTTTATGCCGCATGCCTCCGGACACTCAATTTTCCGGCCGTCAATCATAACATATTGATTACTGCCGACGCCGGAAAGCTGCGGCTTTATCCTGGTGACAAGCCGCTCCCTTATATCTTCGGAAAACTCATCGGTTATTTCAATTCCGTTTTCATTAAGTTCAAAGCGTCTGACAATTCTGTCCGCGTTATATGCACCGCTCAGGTCAAGTTCAAAAACGGCTTCGTCCGCGCGTAAAACCCTTGCTGTGCCGCTTTCGCCCGGTATCTGCTCATAATCGCACGGCTGCGGCAGATTATGACCGCGTGCCGAGGCACACAAATTCTTTTTATAGCGGACGCTTTTGTTAAAATAGTCCCTCTCATATACCGGCCAGCCCAAGTCATCTATTATATATTTTCCGCCGGAATAAAAAATAAAGCTGCCTAAATCATTATGATTGTGCGGCTCTGCATTGCAGCCGCCCTTTGCGGCAAAAGCATAGCCGGACTTTTTGTTTATATACCACATGGAATCGGTATAAAAAGTATAGCCGGTATCGTCTGTGCCTTGCTTTGCCTTGTTTTCGTCGTACCAATAAAAATCCCTCAGCATATTGCACATACGATAGCGCAAATCATCATCAAAAAGATTTTCGTACTTTTCCGGAGGAATACTGTAGCCGTATTCCTCAGATAAAAACATGAATAATCCTATATTAAAGCTAAGCTCATGCGGTGCGTCCGAAAACGGAACGGTATTATTTTCGCCGATATACATATTCTGTCCGAAGCCGGCAATATTTTTGACCTTTGGATTTTTAAAATAATCCGTTTTGCCGTTTGTGTATTCACGCAAAAGCCGCGCATAATAGCAGAAGAAGCCGAAGCCGTACATCCAGTACAAGGCGCCCTCCATACAGCAGCCATCGTTTTCGTAGCTGTCAAGAAAGTCCGCGACCGACGCCTCCAGCCGCGGCAGGGTTGTGTTTAACTCCTCGTCCATGTCGAGGTAAATCATTGCTGCGGCTACGCCTGCAGGGCATACTGCCGACCAGTTGTTTTTTACCCATTGTATGTCGTTGTTCATATACGGATTTACAATCCTGCGTCTGATTTCAAATTCTACCCTGTCATAAACCATTTTGCTGATACGGTTCTTTGTAAGATAGACTGCCTCGGACAAATAAAATGCGGTTTCTGAGGCAAAAAGGTCAATGGTCGTTACATAATCCTGTATATTTTCACATTTGGAGATGTGGGCGTGTGCAGGAATACACCATGCAAATTCATCACATGTTGCCCAGATTATATCCTCAAGCTCCTTTAAATATACGTCATTGTCCTCGTAAAGAGTCATGACTAAAAAGGCATTGAGCCTTCTGCGGTGTTCAATGTATTCCGCCTCAAAGTTCAGTCTTTCGCCGGTTCTCAGCCCCTCGGCGTAAAGCGAATACTTTAAGGCTTTAATAGGTGTGCCGATATACTTGTCTGCGGCGTCCCTCACGCCGGCAATAAGCTTTTCGGTATGCCCGTTCCGCGGAAGATGCCCGGAAAAATTATTATACATAACGCCAACTCCTTTAAATAGTATTTTAGCACAGGACAATTCGTTTTTCAAGAGACAAAAAAAGATTTTACTTTTTTTACTGTTTTACTTGACAAAAATACCAAATGGGTGTAGAATATTGAAATGTTACAGAAATGTTACAGAATTATTTTTCGTTTGTAACAGTATAAAGGAGTGCTTTTGATTTTGAAGTTGTATAAAAGGGTTTTGACATTATTTGTTGCGGCATGTATTGTTTGGGGATGTTCTTCCGCATATGCACTTAGTATTTCCGCACGCGGCGGCTTTGTTATGGATGCCGATACCGGCGAGGAAATCTACAGCCAAAACGGTGATACGGCGCTTGTTCCGGCAAGCATGACAAAGGTTATGGCGGTTTATGCGATATATGACGCGATGGCACAGGGAAGGATAAGCAAGGATACTGTTATAACGATAGGGCCGGCTCTTGCCGAGTATTCGCGCAATCCGGGATATTCAAATGTATATCTCAACGCATATGAGGGCTATACGCTGGATGAGCTTTTAAGCGCAATCTTTGTGGTTTCCGCAAACGCGGCGGTTATGGCTGTCGGTGATTATCTTTACGGAAGCGAAGCAAATTTTGCCGCAAGAATGAATCAGTTTGTAAACGATTGGGGAATAGACGCACATTTTTATGATTGCAGCGGCGTTTCGGCAAGCAACAGAGTCAGCCCCAGAGCAATGGCGACAATAGCCAAAAGACTTGTGCTTGACTATCCGGACTGCCTTAATTATTCCGGCAAAACGTATATTAACTTCCGCGGGCAGACCTATTATTCAACCAACAAGATGCTTCCGGGCAGAGCGTATGACTACAGCGGAACGCAGGGACTTAAAACCGGTACGACCTCCGCGGCAGGCGCATGCTTTACCTCTGTGGTGCAGCGCGGCGGCAAAAGGCTTATATCCGTTATTATGGGCGCTCCGTATTCCGACGCGCGTTATACCGACAGCATAGCAATGCTTGACTATGCGTTTGATAAGGTAGGACAGGAGGCACCGCAGCAGGCGGTTGTTAAAGAGGAACCGAATGCGGCAGCGGCAAGAGTTTATATAAACGACATGCCGATACCGGGATTTTATGATAAAGACGACAGTTCTGTTATACTTGTCCGCGTAGAAGACCTGAGCGAAAACGGATTTGACATAACATATGATGACGACAGCAACACTCTGACGGCTGTAAACAATAAGTCAAAGCAGATAAACGGACATTTTGAGAATACCGACACCTCTGATTTGGTTATCAAACCCGGAAAGCACATAAATATAATTTTAAGAAATGATAAAGCCGACAGCGGCGTTTATACGGCAGGCGCATATGACATAAACGGCAGTGCGGCAATAAATGTAAAGGAACTTGTATACCTCGGCTGGGTGGTTCAGAGAGATACCTCCGCAACGGTAGTGACAAGATAAAAAATCAGAACAGGCATATGGGATTTGATTCCCATATGCCTGTTTTTTATAGATTCTTTTGACGGAAATTCAATACTGTTTTACAGATTGTTTGCCGCTGCGGCTATAAGCTCAACGCATTTGTCATAACCAAGCTCGCCGCTGTTAAGCGCCATTGTATAATGGCGTACATCTCCCCACTTCTGGTCAGTATAATAGTTATAGTTGATACTGCGCTTTTTATCCATATCGCGCATCATCCTTTTTGCCTCGTTCGGCGATTTTTCGTATACACGCTGAATTTTCTCAAGCTTATGCTGTTCATCGCTGCAGATAAACACGTTAATGCGCTTGGGGTGGTTTTTCAGTATGGCGTCGGCGCATCTTCCGACAATAACGCAGGATTCTTTCTCTGCAAGCTCAAGAATTATTTTGCGCTGAACCGAGTAAAGATAATCCTCAAGGGATTCGCCCATGCTGTTGCGTGCAACCCAGCCGTAGGCAAACATACTTTTGGAGGGGGAATACTCGCCCTTTTTCTCGATAAAGTCCTCTGCAAGTCCGGTATGCTCGGCAACCTTGGCGATAATAAGCTTGTCATAAAACGATACTCCCAGGCGTTCCGCCAGCTTTTCGCCTATAATTCTGCCGCCGCTGCCAAACTCACGGCTGATGGTAATTATTTTGTTGTCCATAAATATTCCTCCGTTTCCTATATTGTTTCTTTCCTTATTATATAATATATCCAAAAAAATTGCAAGCAGCTTTTTGT
>ERZ1034952.2932-NODE-2932-length-12008-cov-8.685267_pt1 | contig 12008 bp, 11 predicted proteins | sample MGYA00520625_ERZ1034952 | MGnify/ENA primary metagenome ERZ1034952 (study PRJEB33766, sample SAMN09781773) | gut metagenome | biome: gut microbiome | host: Homo sapiens | place: Madagascar | study: EMG produced TPA metagenomics assembly of the PRJNA485056 data... | reverse complement strand
TTAGGGATAGTCTGATATACTTGATCCAGATTCCTGACATTGATATTTCTGATCAATTCACATTGCTCTTCCAGGTCATAATAAGTAACACCGAGCAGCTTTGTATTCACGTATCCAAGCTTTATCAGTTCTTCTCTGAGTGATTTCTGTCCCATATACTTATCATAATTATCCTCAGCACTTAAATAAGACTCTGCCACGTTTCCAATAAGTCCACTAGGACTCATCTGGTTGACGATACTGATCATATCATAATAAGCACTATCCATCTCCTGCGTTATCTGTTCCAGATATATCTGCATGCTTTCCTGAATACTGTCATTCCGGATCATTCGAATCGTCATATATGACACAATCACCACTGCAAGGATACTTGACATCGCACTGATCAGCATAACAACCATCATCTTTTTCCTAAGTGTCTGTTTCCCTCTCTTTTCTCTTCCCATACCGGCTTCCCCACTCATATCCTGCACTATTTGTTATTTTAAAGCATACATACTTTTTATCGAATGTCAACTGTTTATGAAATGTCTTTTTTACTAAAAAGCCCATCATTATTATTCGTAGCAAAAAATATATACCACGATACTGGTCAACATGGAAAAGAGCAATCGAGATAACCTCGATTGCTCTTCTTAAACTCATGTTGATTCGCGCTCTATAATAGAAGGTAATGTAATATACGATTGCAGATACAGATTATTCTTTCTGATTTTCTGGATGACATACTTACCAGCCTGCACTCCCATTCCAAATACATCTATATTTACTACCGTAAGTCTTGGCTTCAATATCTGAGAAAAAGGAAAATCATCAAACGTAATAACCGCCATTTTCTCAGGTATTGGTATATGGTGATCATGCAAAGCAGTTACACAGCCATAGGCAATATAATTATTTGCACATATAATAGCATCCGGCTGATTCTCCATTGCCAGTATACTCTCCATCATCCGATATGCTGCATCACATTCAGATTCACCATGCAGCACATAACCTTTGGGCAAAATTACATCATGTTCATTTAAAATAGATAATACTCCATCCAGTCTGTGCATAGATATCTGATCTTCTGTAGTACCTCCGACAAAAGCCAATGACTGATATCCTTTCTCTAACAGATGCTTTGCTGCTAATTCACCTGCCAGACGATTATCGACATCAATCCAGCAAAAATGGCTGGTAAAATCAGGATTGCCAATAACCAAATGTGGAATAGACAATTCATAAATCAACTCATCCAATTCTTTTGATAATACAGAAGCATGAATTACAAAGCCGTCTGCCTGCTGCATTTCATAAGCCTGTCTGATAAACTCACATACTTTTTGTGGTTGAACACTTTTTACGATCAGGGAATATCCTTTGTCTGTCAATGTGTTTTCCAATCCACACATAATTTCAAACATATGGGGATTGGAAAAACCCATATTCATTCCAAGACTTGTTACAAAAATAACGGTCTTAGTTGACTGATTGGCAAAATTTCTCGCTCTCTGATTTGGCAGATAATGCAGCTCTTCCATTGCCTTTTTCACACGCAGGGCAGTTTCTTCAGATATGGAATATGAGCCATTCATAACTTTTGAAACTGTTGCTGTTGAAGTCTGTGCAGCCCGTGCTACATCCTTAATTGTCACTGCCATATCATACCTCTTTTCTACTGCTTTATTCCTGAACCAGCACTACTACATATCCATATGGATCAAGTATATTATCCTTCCATCCTTCCTGCATTAATATTTCTGCATTTTCAGGTATTGGACAAGTCATTTTTACTTCTTCCATATTTAAAAATATCATAACACGTTGTTTCTCATATGTCCTTTCAAATCCATACAATCTGCTGCCTGCCACAGCATTTATAGTGTGGTAATCGCCCTGTGTCAACGCCTTTTGCTGTTTACGCATCCTGATTGCCTGTTCAAAAAAGGCGTACAGTTCATCCTGCCTGCCCCAAGGCATAGGTTGACGATATTCCTCTTCCCTGATTCCTGTGACACCAAGCTCATCTCCATAAAATACTGAAGGTATTCCCGGAAAACACATCTGAAAAATAATAGCCAGCTTATATCTTCTTCTGTCTTCCCCACATACTGAAAGGAAACGGCTTACATCATGGCTGTCAAGAATATTCAGCTGTGCATATACCGTCTGTCTTCGGTAACGCATTCTCATGTCTGTTACCCGTCCATCAAACTCTGCAGCATCAATAGAACCTTCTGCAAAGAAGCGTTTACAATGCTTTCTAAAATCATAATTCATTGCTGAATCGAAGATTGTTCCATCCAGCCAGTGATTAGCGCTTTCCCATACCTCACCAATCAGTATCGCTTCAGGATTTACTGATTTTACTTCTTCATGAAATTTTCTCCAAAATCCATCATTTACCTCACTGGCAACATCCAGTCTCCATCCGTCTGTATGAAATTCTTCCACCCAGTATCTTCCAACTTTACAGAAATACTCCTGAACCTGCAGATTAGCAGTATTAAGCTTTGGCATTAATCTCTCATATCCAAAACATTCATAATTGGGATAATCCTCGCCATTGTCAGGGCGAATAACTGGAAATTGCAATCCATAGAACCAGTCTTTATAGGCAGACTGTTGTCCCTTCTGGACTACATCTTCAAATGCAAAGAACCTCCAGCCGCAATGATTAAATACGCCATCTATTATTACTTTAATCCCATTTGCATGAAAAGTCTCCACCAATTCCTTAAAATCTTCATTTGTTCCAAAACACGGATCAATATGAAAATAATCTATCAGATCGTATTTGTGATACTCCCCTGCTGTAAAAATAGGATTGATATAAATAGCATTAAGTCCCAACTTTTTAATATAGGAAGCATTCTCCGTTATTCCTTTAATCGTGCCGCCCAGTTTGCCACGGACTGTCTGCCCTTCCCATTGTTTCTGACTTGCCTGACCACTGATTTTTCCCTTACCTGTTGCAAAACTATCAGGGAAAATATTATAAATAACTGCGTCCTGCGCCCACTTGGGAGGATTAACAATATCTGCTCTGTGATTAAATGGAAGCTGATAATATTCTGATCGGTCATCTACTGGCGCATCGCAAAAACAATCTCCATAATATAATATTTTTTCTGTCCCATCATCCAATTCAAAGTAATAACATAGTCTTTTATATGGATTTTCTAAAACCACTTCGTAATAATCATATAAGGGTGCCTGCGCCACTATCTTCATTTCAACCCTTGTAAAAATAACAGGTGTTTTTCGACACGCCCTGTCTCCATAATACAATATGCATTTCTTCAGATCATCTTTTGCGGTTCTTAATCTTATCACCACATGCGATTCATCCATACCATATGCATATTGTGACATGGGAATATGTAAAATAGCACTTTTATTCATAATCTGCTCCTATTGCCAAGACTGTCCTAGCCCTTTACACCGCCGGAAGTCAGTCCTGTTGTCATGTTTTTTTGTAATGAAAAGAATACTATCAATATAGGAATTGATACTACAATAGACGCTGCTGCAAAGACAGGCCAACTGCCACTCATTTCTGTTGCCTGTAGAGAATATAATCCCGCTGCTAACGTATATGTATCAGAACCTGTCATGAAATTTACTGCAAAAATATATTCATTCCATACATATACCAATACCATCATTGCAGTTACTGCTATTGTGGGTTTCGCTAAAGGCAATACAATTCGAAGAACAATCTGTGTCTGAGATGCCCCATCAATTTTGGCAGCTTCTTCTATCTCCGTTGGAATCGTATCAAAATATCCTTTCATATTCCATAACGCGAATACAGCCATAGTCCCTGTATAAACAATAATCAATCCAGTCTTAGTATTGATCAGTCCCATCGGAGTCAGCAGCTTATATAATGCCGTCATGGACAGCAACGATGGAAATGCATACAAAAGAATCAATAATTTTAAAATAGGATTTCTTCCTGGAAAGTGCTTTCTGGAAAAAGCATAGGCTGCCGGAATTCCTGTTCCCAGTGAAATTACAAGCGTAATCACTGCCAGAATCAGACTGTTTTTTAACCATAACAATATTGGTTTTTCAAAGAATACCGCTTTATAATTATCTAATGTTAACTGTTTCGGGAGAAACGAAAAATCAGAACTAAGCAAGCTATTATCCGCATTCAATGAAACTGACAGTGCATACAGAACAGGCACCAGTACCAGAAAGCACACAATGATAAAAAATATATTTGCAACAGCCAGAAGAATATTTTCTTTTTGTCTTTTTTTCATATACTTTATACCTCCTGCCTCTTGCTCTTTATATTTGAAATAGAGGAAAATGCAATCAGTACCACAAATATGATCATAGATACTGCTGAACTATATCCATAGTTATTGGTAATAAATGCTTTTTCATAGGCATATGTCAAAATCGTATGTACATTCGCTCCTGTCTTAGAACCTACCTGCTGTGTCAACAGATAAATTACATCAAACTGTTTAAACGTCGTAAATGTAGTGATGATAACGGATGGTGCTATAATAGGTTTAATCATGGGAATCGTAATATACCGGGTTCTCTCCAGCCAGGTAGCCCCGTCAAGCAATGCACTTTCATAATAGCTTTTATCCAGACTCTGTAATGCCCCATCAATAATCGTAATCATAAAAGGCAAAGCCAACCACAAATTTACTACCGTACAACTGATAAAAGCCATTACATTGGAGTTCAACCACCGCACCGGTTCCAGTCCAAGCTTCTGCAGCCACTGATTCAAAAGTCCAAACTGCGAATTATACATTCCTGTTTTCCACAAAAGAATAGAAACATATCCCGGCATTGCCCATGGAAAAATCAATAATGTCTTATATACATTTCTCAGCCGCAGACGTTTGATATTCAACAGACTTGCCATGATAAATGCAATGATAAGCTGTAACACCATATTCACAATTGTCCATAAAAAAGTCACACCAAATGCTGCTATAAAACCGTTATCAAACACCAACAGCGCATCTTTATAATTCTCCAGACCGATCAATTCATAATTGTTCCAGTGATATACATTCATATTTGTAAGGGAAATATATCCTGTATATATAATCGGGAAAATAACGATAAGCAGAATAAGTATCAGGGAAGGCGCCGACCATATATATGCACTAAGAGTTTCCTTTCTTTGTTTCCTGTCCATTTTCCATGTCCTTTCTTCCTGCTATTTCATATTTGAAATAAGCTGCTGTGCCTCTTTCTGCGCCTGTGCTGCACTTTCTGTTACATCTTTGCCACTCATATCCACATCTGTCAGCAAATTTCCAAGAACTGTCCACATAACATCCATCTCCGGAATATTGGGCATTGGTACTGCATGCTGTGCGGTTTCCCTCATAGCCATAACAATCTCATCTGATGTTATTTCCTGCTTTTCATAACATTCTTCCAATGCAGGCGCACATCCACTGGCTTTTGCCAAATCAATCTCTAACTGAGGATCCATTATGGTACGCAATACTTTTTCAACAGCATCTGTTTTCTTTTCTGCTGCATTTTTAAGGACCTGTATTCCCTGTACTCCCATATATGGCGCTATCGGATTTCCCGTTTCATCTATGGTTGGCATCTTTGCGATTCCTACATCCATTCCTGATGCCTTTACTGTAGGAACAAGCCACGGACCCGCAATGGTTGCGTGTGCCATTCCTTCTTTAAATAATGTATTTACAGTTGCATATTCTGTCTCACCCGGCATCAGGTCTACGAACTTTTTATGATATTCCAAAGCTGAAATTACCTGAGGTGAATCAAGCTGTGGTTCGCCTTCTTTGGTCAAAATCTCAGCTCCAAATCCATTAAGCCAGCCAGCCGCATAATAAGGAGTACTATGCTGTTCTACAAAACCATAATGGCCACCTTTTGTATTGTCCTGCATATAGGTATACAGTTCATCCGTAGTCTTTGGCACTTCCTCATCTTTCATATATAGTCTGTTATACATAAACAGCAATGTTTCATAATAAATAGGAAGCTGGTAGATTGTACCCTTATAAGTAGCAGCCTGGATTGTACTGTCCATATACCCTGACAATTCATCCTGAGGAATTACATCCGTGATTGGCGCAAGAATACCCATTTCTGCATAAACTCCTATTTTATCGTGAGCAAAAAAATACATATCAGGAGCAGCATTTGGATTATTTCCAGCCATCTTTAAACTTTCCGTCAGATCACTTTTCTTCTCAAGTGTAACATGTATATCCGGCTCTAATGTTGCAAGCTTTTGTTGCAAAATCTCCGCAACTTCGTCTTCCTTATCATGCCAAATCACTATATTAGTAACTCCATCTGCACTCTGATCCGTACCAGTTGCTCCACAACCAGTCAGGAATCCGGATACTAACGTCATAGATACTAAGATTGATAAAAATTTCTTCATGCTGCCCTCCTGAATATTACTTTAAGTTCTTCTTTTTCTTCATAACAATTACTACAATAACTACAACTGCTACAATGATAAGTACAATTACAATTTGCATAATCGGAGTGCCAGACTGCTCTACAGATTCTTCTGCTTCTGTACTTACTGGAGTAGTCTGTTCCTGTGTATTTATGCTTTCTGTTGTCTCAGCTTCCTGTGATATTTCTGGTTCCTCATAACTTACTGTATAGTCTTCCGGTCCATTCACTACTACCCAGACATCCTTCTGTGTCTCAATGGAAATATCAGTTGTCTGAACGCTTCCTTCATTGCCATTTACAATGATCGAATTTACCCAGCCTGGAATTTCCTTCGTGAGCCATTCACCATTCTGTTCCAATGCATCTCCAGGCCATGTAGCATAGACATTCGTTCCATCAGGTGCTGACCATGCCCACAGACAAGGATTCTCCCAATCATTCGGTGTCACAACATGTACTGTAACATTTGGAATTGCTTCCTTATCAGGATCTGTATAACTAAAGTCAGCTGTTCCATCTGCTTCTACAGTAACCCAGATCTCTGCCGGATCAATACTAAGGTCTTCTGTCTGTACCTGTCCCTCATTTGCATTAATTATAATTGAATTTACCCATACCGGAGCTTTGGCTGTATACCAGCCATCTTCGACCTCTGCCATGGCTTTACCAGGCCATGCTTCAAATGCATTCGTTCCATCAGGTGCTGACCATGCCCACAAGCAAGGATTTTCCCAGCTAGCGTCCACTTTTGCATGAATCAAAAATTTATCAACATACTCAGGAATATCGCCTTTTGTCTGTGCATCATAAGATATATCTGCATGATCCGCATCCTGAACAGATATCCATGCATCCTTGCCCTCTGTAATCAATTCTGATGTCTGTACGCTTCCTTCATTGGCGTTTACAATGATATGATTCGCCCAGTCAGGAACCCATACATAATACCAACCATCATTATCCGGCAATGCCTCGCACTCTTCTCCGGGCCATGCTGCAAACGCATTATTTCCAGCTTCATCCCATGCCCAGACACAGGGATTCTGCCAGTCCTGTGGAACATTAATACATATAGCAGCCTTCTCTTCCCCGGTTTCTGCTGCAAATGCCATAGAAGGAATCAGCATGATTAACATAGCTATCATACCCAGAAACGCATATACTTTTTTAACAGACCTTTCCATGATCTTACCCTCCATTCAATCTCAAACACTTCATGGTGTATTACCTTCTCAATGAATGTATGCGCATATTTCATTTGATAAATTTATTATAAAACATAAAAAAGAACGGTCAACTTGATTTTAGTTAACCGTTTTCCTTATATTTTAGCAATTATACCCTGTTTTTATTCTATAGTTTGTGTATATTTACCATACTTTTTGAGTTTAAGAAACTTTTTCCTTTATTTTTGTGAAGTTTTAACGAAACATTTTCCTTTATGGCATTTATCTTTACCCTTTTATAAATAATCGGAACACCATTATATATTACAGCTTTTAAAATAAAAGCTGCAGTCCCATTGCAATCATCCACATATATGCACAGGTCTTTGGAATCATTAACAGGCCGACCTTTGGTTTTGTTTTGCTGAATAAAGTTACCGGAATATAACAGCCAAAGGATATAAGGATAGCCACAGCCATCCTTGCCATATGATATCCATTGGTATTTCCGGAGATCAGATACAGGATGATCACACCTATACCGGTAACTGCAAAGACTGCATTTCTGATGATAGATAATTTCATATTCCCTTCATCTGTACACCAGTTATTCTGCGGAAACATACATATCACAATTCTGACAATCGCCGATATCCATACAATTGCTTCAATCGCTGCCGGCATTTTGATTTTGGGGAATGTGGATTGCCAGATATACATCAGAATAATGTAAAATACTGTCATTGTAATAGACGATATCTGTAATCCGATTCCCAGCTGTCTCTTTATTTTATCATTACTTCCACGTACTGCCCTGATAATTCTTGGCACCAGATGAAAAGCATCTCCGCCACAAAGTGTCAATGTCAATATTCCATAAAGGATAAATAACATATTTCCCTGGGAAAATATAAAAAATAAAATTGCTGCGATTAAATCAAAAATCAAATATGCTGCATCAAATATTGCTTCCATTACATCCGGAATCTGTGGTTTATAATTGTTAGTTTCCATTTGCTTTCTCCTTTAAAAAATGTTCTTCTGCATTATTACAGATTTTATCAAATACATTGATGCACATGCACTTTTCTTCTTCTGTCAATCCGCTTAAAACATTTTGCGCAAACCGTTTTTGTGCGTTTATTCCTGCTTCCACGATTAACTCCGCCTTATCTAACAGAACAATCTCAATATGCTTTTTATTATCCTTGCTTTGTATTCTTTCAACAAGTCCCTTCTCTTCTAACTTTTTCAACGAAGTTGACACATGTGATTTTGTTGATTTTCTGACCTTTACTATTTCCGCAGCGGTATTGTGCTGCGGGTCATTATGCAGGAACATAAGTATATCGTATTCCATCTGCGTTAATCCATACCGGTCACATACCTCGCCAGAAAGCAACTCATAATATCCTGTAATTGTTTTATGCTTATCCCAAAAGTACATTCCTTTCTCCTTTATCGTTCTTTTTAGAACGATTATAGGGCAATACTTCCGTTATGTCAATGCTTTTTGCAAACTACGTGTACCACTTTTATCTGATTACATTACAATGTTCATACCTGCCAATTATTAGTTTTCTATTTCCACACATAAAAACAACAGTGTCCTACTTGAGAAACACTGTTGTAAATTTTCCCGGTCAAAAACGTATTGACAGCCCGCTAAATATTTTTCTTTAATATTCCGTAACTACTCAGAACCCCTACATATTCTCCATTATTATAAACAAACGGTCCGGCTTCTGCAGCTTCTCCGAAATATTCCAGTCTTAATGACATGATTTCGAGCAGCTCATCCATAGTGTTCACCCTTGTTGCCTGATATGGTTGTTCAAAGGCAATCTTTTCTACAAATAAATAGTGATCACTGCACTTTATCAGTACCCCTGCATGTCCTACGAAAACAACGTCAGAATAAGGATCATATATTACTATGCTCAGAAGAGACATGTTATCACTATCTATCCTGAATCCATACTTGTCCCAGCTATCAGAAAACACAGTTTCCGGGTGTTTATCATCCGTTACGCTTTTTTCACCATATAGTGTAGTAAATATATCTCTGTCTTCTTTTATGGTCTCATATCTTCCTACATTATCTATCGCTTCTGTGTCAAACATTAAATAAGTACCCTCGTACTCTTCTTCCGTTGATTCTGCAGACAGCACCTCATCCAGCAGAAGAAAGGCTGTCATTCTGCAGTCAGCATCCGAATAGTCATGCTCTTTCTCCCAGCCATCCATGCATTTACCTACATCTGCTTTCAGCTTATACGGATCTGACCAGGTGTCTTCAAGCATTGCATTTTTGCCGGCAGTATCAGCAAAATCGGCTGCCCATTCCTGAAATATATCTACATGGGAAGCTCCCGCAGATTTCAGTTCCTTAGATACCTCTTCAATGGTATTGCTGCCTCCCATGTACGTTGCAGCCGGTATCTTTTGCCCATGCCCTGTCTGAGTGCCCATACAGGCATTCAGCAACATGGACGGAAGCAAAATAACAGCAAATATTTTAATTGCCGTCTGCGTATTATTTTGTCTTTTCAACAGAGATTACCTCTCCCTCAAATGGGTCTACCTCAGAAACTGTTCCTGTATATTTTACAGTCACGGTATCACCGTTGCTGACATTCTCCAGGCCTTCCGGCTTTTCTTCAAAAGTAAAGCCATATGAAGTGCCATTCTTATCTGTAACAACAAACATGAAATCTTTTATCTCATCTATCGTTCCTGTCAATTCTTTTCCCTCTGCTGTTTCTTCCTGTTTTACGGACTCACTGCTATTATTTGTCTGTCCGCAGCCTCCTATCAGTCCGGCACTAAGCATTAAACCCATTAAAATCGTGATTAATTTCTTCTTCATTATCAATATACCTCTTTCCCATGTATTCTTAATACTTCCTCTTCAAAATACCTTACTATTTTATTTGTGTAAATAGTATGCTCCTAAAATTAAAGAAATATTTATTATTTTACCAACATGTCATATTGAACTTGCACATCAGCAGCTTTCTTTAATACAGATCCTAATGAAACACCCTCCTTAGACAAATTCTGAATTAAAAATGCACCCACAAACTTCAAATGCAAAATACACTATACAATGGCACTGACTTTATCCCCTTTACCATTCCAAAATTTCTTGTTGAAATTCTCATTGCATAAACCGGATCATATTTTTCCATATAAACCATCATACTTTTAGCTTTCACATGATTTCCTGCCTTACATTCAACTGGAATTACATGACTGTCTTTTTGTATCAGAAAGTCTACTTCCGCAGTATTATCCGATTCCCAATAATGAAGATCATAGCCTTTCGTTTTCAATGCAATTGCAACATAATTCTCTGTCAGTATGCCACGAAAGTGCTCTGTTTCCTTACCCCTCAACGCTTCAAGCGTCATTCCCATTCTGGCAGACATAATACCCATATCGCTATAATATAATTTGAATGCACTCACATCCTGATATGCCACAACCGGATAAAATCCCTGACTACATTTCATACACTTATTTACAATTCCAGCTCGAATCAACCAATCAATCGCATCTCCGTATTGAGATGCTCTTGCACCTGATTTTATCAACTTATACTGGAATTTTTTTGCATCTTTTGCCAACTGAGCCGGAAGGGAATCATATGCTTCAAAAATGCGTATCGTATCTGACTGATCAGCATATTTGGTCATATCCGCAATATAGGAATTTAATAACATCTGTCTGATTTCTGTCTGCTCTATAGGACTGTCTTTTGCAAGATCAGCCTTTACTGCTGCCGGCATCCCACCTACGATACAATAATGATAAAATTCCTGCATAGCCTCTTCATGAAGTATCTCATCCAACAGTTGATTATTTTCATAATGTTCCCGGATTGTATCTGCAAGCATCTGTTTTCCCTTTGCCCACAATACCTCTTCCAGATCCATTGGGTACATGGTCAGCATCTGAACTTTCCCCACTGGAAATGAATATTTTTCGCGGTTCACTGCCACGCCAAGCAGACTTTCTGCTGCCATTACATAATATTCAGGAGCTTCTTCTGAAAAATATTTTAACGAAGTTAAAGCTCTTTCACACATCTGAATTTCATCAAAAATAATAAGTGTATTTTCAGGTACAATCTTTGACTGATAATATTTTTCTAAAACAGATATAACATGATCTGCATGAATGTCTGTTTCAAAATATTTTCCAATCCTTTCGTCTGTTTCAAAATTTACATAGATAGTATTCTTGTAATACAATGCTCCAAACTCACGCATCTCAAATGTTTTTCCAACCTGACGTGCACCATAAATAAGCAAGGGCATTCTTCCGCTTAACATATTTTTCCACTCATATAACTTAAACGTTATTTTACGTTTCATGTGTATACATTCCCTTCCTTTAAAATATTTTAAT
>ERZ1034952.2930-NODE-2930-length-12016-cov-6.836636_pt1 | contig 12016 bp, 11 predicted proteins | sample MGYA00520625_ERZ1034952 | MGnify/ENA primary metagenome ERZ1034952 (study PRJEB33766, sample SAMN09781773) | gut metagenome | biome: gut microbiome | host: Homo sapiens | place: Madagascar | study: EMG produced TPA metagenomics assembly of the PRJNA485056 data... | reverse complement strand
GGTAATAGCAGAGCATCTGGATATGGATCCGGCAGAGATAACCGAATCAACTTCATTTGAGGATCTCGGAATAGACTCTCTTGAAACAGTAGAAATCATGATGGAACTTGAGGATGAACTTGAAATTGAAATTTCTGCGGCAGAAGCAGGAAAGACTGTAGGTTCTTTGGTATCTTATATTGAAAGCATAAAGGAGTAATAATAATGTTGACCACACCAATCTGTGAAATGTTAAATATTAAATATCCTGTTTTTCAGGGTGGAATGGCGCATATCGCCGATGGTAAGCTGGCTGCTGCCGTTTCGGAGGCAGGCGGTCTTGGAATAATTTCCGCAATGAATATGGGTGCGGAGTATCTGAAGGAGCAGATAGATATAGCCAGAAGTTTGACCGATAAACCGTTTGGTGTGAATGTTATGCTTATGAGCCCTCACACGGATGAAGTCGCAAAGCTGTTGGCGGATGAAAAGATAAGCGTTGTGACAACCGGTGCGGGAAATCCGTCAAAATACATGGAAATGTGGAACGCGGCAGGGGTAAAGGTTATCCCTGTCGTGGCATCCTCAGCACTGGCTAAAAAGCTTGAAAACATGGGCGCCTGTGCAATAATAGCCGAGGGCGGCGAGTCCGGCGGACATGTCGGAGATATGACCACAATGGCGCTTGTGCCGCAGGTTTGTGACGCGGTGAATATTCCTGTTATTGCTGCCGGCGGTATAGCTGACGGCAGAGGAGCGGCAGCGGCATTTATGCTTGGCGCATGCGGAATACAGATGGGAACGAGATTCCTTGTTGCAAAGGAATGCGGAGTACATCAGAATTACAAGGATAAGGTGCTGAAAGCATCAGATATATCGACAATCGTTACCGGAAAGCGTTTGGGACATCCGGTACGAAGCCTTAAAACACGTTTTTCCAGAGCGTATTCAAAGGCTGAGTACAGTCAGATTTCCGACGAGGAGCTTGAACAGCTGGCAGTTGGGGCATTAAGACTTGCGGCGGTAAACGGTGACGAAGAAAAGGGATGTTTTTTGGCAGGACAAATATCAGGTCTTGTCAATAAAGAACAGACAGCAAAAGAGATAGTGGAAGAAGTATGCACTCAGACTGAGGAAGTGCTGAAAGGGGCGTTAAAATGGGTAAAATAGCAATAGTTTTTTCCGGACAGGGAGCACAGTATCCCGGAATGGGCAAATCATTGTATGATTGCAGCGCTGCGGCACGCAGCCTGTATGATTATGCTGAGGAATATCGTCCCGGAACAAAAAAACAGTCGTTTGACGGTACTGCTGAGGAATTGAGTCTGACCAAGAATACTCAGCCGTGCTTGTATTTGGTTGATTTGTGTGCTGCTGCGGCGTTGGAAGAAAGAGGAATAAAGGCGGACGGTGTTGCCGGGTTTTCTTTGGGAGAGATTGCCGCGCTGGCTTATGCAAATGCATATTCTTATGAAAAAGGTTTTGAAATTGTAACAAAGCGTGCGGAGCTTATGCAGGCTGCAGCTGAGGAAAATGATACCGCTATGGCGGCAGTCCTGAAGGTTGACAGCAAGACTGTTGAGGCTCTGTGCGAGAATATAGATGGGATTTATCCCGTAAATTATAATTCTCCGGTACAGACGGTTGTATCCGGAACAAAAGAGGCTCTTGCCGAGTTTAAAATCAAGGCGGCAGAGGAAAAGGCACGTGTTATTGATTTGGCTGTAAGCGCGGCTTTTCATTCACCGTATATGAACAATGCGGCAGAGGGATTTGCAAAATATTTATCAGACTTAAAAACGGATAGTCTGCGTATGCCGGTGTATGCAAATTATACTGCACAGCCGTATGATTCCGACATTATGCCGGTTTTGACAAAACAAATGAATAATCCTGTGCGTTGGTGTGATACGGTAAAGAACATGATTGCTGACGGTTATACGGACTTTATCGAAGCCGGGGCAGGAAAAACTCTTTGCGGACTTATCAAAAAGATTTCATCCGATGTCAGAGTATACTCGGTTGAGAATGAAGAAACGCTTAATCAAACAATAGAGGCGGTGAAGGCAAATGCTTAACGGAAGGGTTGCTGTGGTAACAGGAGCGTCCGGCGGAATAGGCAGAGCTGTTGCGCTGAAACTTGCGGAGCAGGGCGCTGACGTTGCCGCCTTATATTACGGGAACGAAGCGAAAGCAAATGATTTAAAAAGCGTTATTGAGCAAAATGGCGGACGCTGTGAGATATACAAATGCGATGTAGCTGATTTTAATGAGAGTGCCGAAACGGTTAAAGCTATTATTTCAGACCTCGGAGGAATAGATATTCTCGTTAATAATGCCGGAATCACGTGTGATAAGCTTGTTTTGCAGATGACAGAGGATGATTTTGACAAGGTTATAAACACAAACTTAAAAGGTGTTTTTAACATGATAAAGCATTGCTACAGAAACTTTATGAAGAAAAAATACGGAAAAATAATCAATATAAGTTCCGTTGCCGGACTTATGGGAAATCCGGGACAGGCGAACTATGCTTCGGCAAAGGCCGGTATAATAGGTCTTACCAAGACCGTTGCCAAGGAGCTTGCAGGCAGAAATGTATGCTGCAATGCCATAGCGCCGGGATTTGTTGAAACAGATATGACGGAAGCATTTAAAGAAAACACAGCTGTGCTTGACTCTATTCCGATGAAAAGAATGGGAAAGCCGGAGGAGGTTGCTGCTTTGACAGCATTTCTGGCGGATTCGGTATCGGATTATATTACAGGCGAGGTTATACGGATTGACGGCGGAATTGCAATGTAGCTTATGACTGAAAGCAGGATGCCATTGCCTCTGCAAGCGGTGGACTCTATTCGCTTTTTTTCAATGGCGGATTGTATCGCTGCTGAAGCATTGAATGACGGGGCTTTCACCCCTTATTGAAGAAAGGATTATACGATATGAGTAAAAGAGTTGTAGTAACCGGAATGGGTGTTGTTTCACCTATAGGTAATGATGTTAAAAGCTTTTGGGACGGACTCGTATCCGGCAAAAACGGTATAGATAAGATAACAAGATTTGATGCATCTGAATTTAAGGCAACGCTTGCAGCTGAGGTTAAAGACTTTGATGCGTCTGAATATATGGAAAAAAGCGAGGCAAGAAAGCTTGACAGGTTTTCTCAGTTTGCTTTGGCTGCGGCGGCGCAGGCAGTATCCGAAAGCGGCATAACTGATTCTGTTAAGCCGGAACGCTTCGGCGTTTATTTCGGCTCGGGTATCGGCGGTTTTGATACTATGGTTGCAGAGCACAGCAATCTTATGACAAAAGGGCCTAAGCGTGTTTCGCCAATGATGATACCTAAAATGATTTCTAACATAGCTGCCGGTAATATTGCTATAAAATACGGAGCAAAGGGACCGTGTATTTCGATTTCGACTGCATGTGCTACAGGCTCAAGCTGTATCGGCGAAGCCTACAGAGCGATTGCGGGCGGATACGCTGATGCAATAATAGCAGGCGGCTCTGAGGCGTCAATAAATCCTTTGGGAGTTGCGGGATTTATAAACTGTATGGCTCTTTGCGAAAGTTCTGATAAGGACAGAGCATCAATTCCGTTTGATAAGGAACGTTGCGGATTTGTAATGGGTGAGGGTGCAGGCGCGCTTGTCCTTGAGGAATACGAGCATGCAGCGGCGCGCGGTGCAAAAATATACGCAGAGGTTTGCGGATACGGCAGTACCTGTGACGCATATCATGTAACTGCACCGGCTCCGGGAGGACAGGGCGGAGCTGACGCCATTGCGGCTGCACTTGAAACCTCCGGTGAATATTCTTCGGAAAAGGTTTATATCAATGCACACGGTACAAGTACACCGCTTAATGATAAGACAGAAACTGCGGCAATTAAAAAGGTTTTCGGCGAGGATGCATACAAAGTACACGTAAGCTCTACCAAATCCATGACAGGTCATATGCTTGGTGCAGCAGGCGCTGCGGAGGCTATAGCGGCAATTCTGGCTGTAAACAACGGAGTTGTTCCGCCGACAATCGGATATAAGGTTCCGGATGAGGAGTGCGACCTTGATTATACTCCCAATAACGCTGTTGAAGCAGATATTAAGCTGGCTTTATCGGTATCACTGGGATTTGGCGGACATAATGCATGCGTCGCATTTAAGGAGATTTAAGGGATGAATAAAGAAGAAATCATGAAAATACTTCCGCACCGCGATAATATGCTGCTTATAGACGAAGCGGAATTGAAGGATGGTATTGCGTACGGTAAAAAAAAGATAACCGGTGATGAATGGTTCTTAAAGGGACATTTTCCGGGTGCACCTGTTGTTCCGGGAGTTATTCTGTGTGAAATTCTGGCACAATCGGTATGCGTTTGCCTCTCCGGAGAACTTAAAGAGGGAACGCTGCCATACTTTACCGGACTTGATAAGGTTAAGTTTAAAAATCCTGTCAAGCCGGGAGATGTTCTTGAAACAGAGTGTAAAATAACACGTGTGCATGAGCCGTTCTATTTTGCTTCCGGAAAGGGAAGCGTAAACGGCAAGACAGCCGTTACCGCTGATTTTTCATTTGCGGTAGTAACAAAGAAGTAGGTGATACTATGTTTGATAAATTATTAAAAAGCAAAAAACAACCGACAGTTAAAATGTGCAAGAAGTGCAGCAAGGAGGTTACTCCTGATGATAATATGATTTGTCCTGAATGTGGCAGCTATTTTCGGATGAATGCAGATGAAAGAATAAATCTTATATGCGACAGCTTTAAAGAAAAAGATGCAGGATTTACAAGTAAAAACATTTTGGACTTTCCCAACTATGATGAAAAACTGTCAGCAGCGCTTAAAAGCAGCGGCAGCAAGGAGGCTGTAGTTTACGGCATTGCAAAAATCGGCGGATACAAAGCGGTTGTGTTTGTAATGAATTCTGAGTTTATGATGGGAAGCATGGGCAGAGTTGTAGGTGAAAAAATTACACGCGCCTTTGAACTTGCAACGGCAAAGAAACTGCCTGTTATTGGTTTTACTACGTCCGGCGGTGCAAGAATGCAGGAGGGAATATATTCGCTTATGCAGATGGCAAAGGTCAGCGGCGCGGTAAAAAGACACAGTGATGCGGGCCTGCTGTATATAACCGTTTTGACAGATCCTACTACCGGCGGAGTAACTGCAAGCTTTGCTATGGAGGGTGATATAATTATTGCGGAGCCAAATGCGCTTGTTGGATTTGCCGGAGCAAGAGTTATACGCCAGACAACAGGACAGGAACTGCCGGAGGGATTTCAGCGTTCTGAGTTTCTGCTTGAGCACGGCTTTGTTGATATAATAGAGAAAAGAGAGAATCTGAAGTATACGCTTACAAATATACTCAGACTGCATAGTTGAGGTGATTGATATGAATGCATACGAAAGAGTAATAAAGGCAAGGGACGGAAAACGTCCGTCCGGTGCATATTTCACTAATGCAATAACAACGGGGTTCATTGAGCTTCACGGGGACAGAAGATTTGCTGATGACGGAGCAATAGTAAGCGGTATCGGATACCTGGACGATATGCCTGTTACCGTTATTGCAATGGAGCGCGGAACAAGCATAGAAGAAAGAATGAAACGCAGCTTTGGATGCCCAAGTCCTGAGGGCTACAGAAAGGCTTTAAGGCTTATGAAGCAAGCCGAAAAGTTTAAAAGACCTGTAATTTGTATTATCAACAGTTCCGGTGCAAACTGCGGTATAGGAGCAGAGGAGCGCGGACAGGGACAGGCAATAGCCGAGAATCTTATGGAGATGATGACGCTTAAAACACCGATAATATCTGTTGTTACCGGTGAGGGCGGCAGCGGCGGTGCACTTGCACTTTCTGTTGCAGACTCTATTATCATGCTTGAAAATGCAGTGTATTCTGTAATTTCACCGGAGGGTTGTGCAAGTATTTTGTGGAAGGATTCAGCGAAAGCCGACGAGGCAGCAGAGGCTCTTAAGCTTACTGCCGACGATTTACTTAAATTTGGTGTAGCCGATAAGGTGATTCGTGAATCAGGCAAGGACTATGATGAAATATGCCGCGATTTAAAAGTTGAAATTGTGAATGAACTGAAACGTTTTAAGGCTATGTCAGAATCCTCGCTTTTGGATAAGAGATATAAAAAGTACAGAGAAATAGGAAAACTGTAAAGACAAAGGCGGCAGCTAAAACTGCCGCCTTTGTCTTTTAAAATATATCATCCTTGCGTTTAAGCATTTCATCAAGACGTGCAAGATAATCCTGTGGTTCTTTTACATTAAATACACGTTCAATTCTGTCGGTTACGGGATCAACGGTTTTTGTGACGCCGCCGCAGCCAAGTGCCAGAATGGTTTGAAGTTCCTCCATAATATATATATTATACAGGCTGTCAAGTTTGTCTTTGGAATATCCTACATTCTCCAGATTGCCAAGCTGGTTTTTCTGGCGGTACAAATAATACGGATGATATCCATTATCGGACATAAATGTCCGTGCAAAATCTATCATGTGTTCAACCTCTGCTCCGGAGGTTAACTCATAATCACTAAGGTATTCATGCAGTCTTGAGGAGCGTTTAATACTCATAGTATGAACGGTTATGTTTCCCGGCTCCATAGCGGCAACCTCGTTTAGCGTATATCTGAACATATCATAGGTTTCGCCCGGCAGACCGGCAATTACATCCATATTTATACAGTCAAAATCATATTTTTCGGCAAGTGAAACGGCATCTTTTATTTGCTGAGGCGTATGTGCCCTGCCGATTATTTTAAGAGTTTGAGCATTCATGGTTTGCGGGTTTATACTGATTCGGTTTATATTATGTTTTTTTAGTGTTTCAAGTTTTTCCGGCGTTATTGTGTCAGGTCTGCCTGCCTCAACGGTAAACTCACGGCAGTGGGATAAATCGAAGGATTTTCGTACCTGCCCAAGCATATCATCAAGCTGGGCAGCCGATAAGGTTGTTGGAGTTCCTCCGCCTATGTATACGGTTTCTATTGTCTTGCCGTTATCCGCGGCAAGCTGTCCGGTGTATGCAATTTCTTTTTTTAGTGCTTCAACATAATCGGGAATGAGCTTTGCAGCCTGCCTTGTTCCGCAGGTAACAAACGAGCAGTACAGGCATCTTGTGGGACAGAACGGTATGCCGATATAAAGGCTTATACCGTTTTTATACATAGCTTGTTTTACAGGCAGCTCATGTTCTGCAACCTCAGCTGCAAGCTTTGCTTTTTCTATTGTTGTTCCGCAGGTGTTAATAAAATAATCAATTACCTGCTGCCGATTGCTGCCCGAATTTAAAAGCTTAAGTGCAATTTTGGCAGGACGAATCCCATTCAGGATTCCCCAGGGTTTATTTTGTTCTTGATTTATTGCAGATATGGGTTTCCCCTTCTTTCGTTTCCTATTGTTGTTTCCGGTCCGTGACCGGGATAAACAGGCATATCATCCGACAGAGGAAGAAGTTTGTTTTTTATTGAACTTATTTCCTGCTCCATACTGCCTGTCGGATGGTCGGTTCTGCCGATACTGCCGGCAAAGAGAGTATCTCCGCTTATTAAAATTCCGCCGCCGTAAAGACAGATGCAGTCGGAGGTATGTCCCGGCGTATAAATTACGTCAAAGCTTGTATTGTCAAGTGAAATTTTGCTTCCTTCTGTTAAGTATACATCTGCGTCAATCGGCGTCCATTCGATTCCGCAGTAATGACAAAGATTATCTATGCCGTCATACAGAAAACGCTTGCTGCTTTCATGAGTATATATCGGTGCGCCTGTCAGATATTTAAGCTTTTCAAGTGCGAGTATATGGTCAAAATGGCAGTGTGTAAGCACTATGCCTTTGACGTGATAGTTGTGTTCGTTTATAAAGCTTATAATCTTTTCGGCTTCATCGGGCGCGTCAATAATGATGGCGTTTCCGGTGTCCTCATTTGCAATTATATAACAGTTAGTTGCAAGCATACCCAGGACAAGCTTATGAATCTTCAATTAAATCGCTCCTTTTGATTATTGTCTGCGGCGTACAACGGATAATACGTTGTCGATTTCTTTAATCTTTTTTGCTGTACGTTCCAACTGTTCTGTATCAAAGATTTCCAATGTAATTTCAACTATTGCAAGATTGTTTTTTGAGGTTCTTGCGTTTACATTGAGAACATGTGTTTTAAGTTCTGAGATAGCAGATATGATATCCAAGAGCAAATTAGGTCTGTCAGTCGCAGTGACATATAATGTGGACTGGAATGTGTTTTCTGTATCGGTTGCCCAATGTACCGGAATAAAGCGGTTCAGCTCGGCGGAATTTGCCTGTGCATGAATCATATTTATACAATCCGCACGATGGATGGCAACACCGCGGCCGCGTGTAATGTATCCGACTATTTTATCACCGGGCACCGGATTACAGCAGTGTGAAAGACGAGTAAGGCAGTTATCTATGCCTTCAACTATTACGCCGCTGTTGTTTGGCTTTGCAGTGGTTTTTACAACAATCGGCGGCATTGATTCGGCAGAGATTCCTTCTTCTTCAACCATGCGCCGTTTACATTCTGTTTTAAATCGTGTAACAAATTTTGTTGCGTTCGGACTTCCATAGCCGATAGCCGCAAGCAAATCCTCAATGTTGTTAAAGCCGTACTTTCTGTAAAGCCCTTCTAAAAACGGTTTATCTTCAAGAAACTTTACCGGAATAGAAAGATGCTTTAAGGTCTTTTCAAGCAGTTCCTTGCCTTTGGCAATGTTTTCTTCGCGGTTTTCGCGTTTAAACCATTGGTTTATTTTATTGCGTGCCTGAGAGGTTTTGCATAGCTTTATCCAGTCAAGGTGCGGCCCGGCAGATGCGCCGGAGGTAATAATATCGACAATGTCACCGTTTTGCAGAGTATAATCAAGAGTGACAATTTTTCCGTTTACCTTTGCGCCTGTCATTCGGTTGCCAACGGCGCTGTGTATAGCGTATGCAAAGTCTATCGGAGTTGCACCGGCAGGAAGGTTTATAACATCGCCCTTTGGCGTGAAGATAAATACTTCATCACTGAACATATCAATTTTAAGAGTTTTCATAAAATCTTCGGCGTTGGTCATGTCCTTTTGAATTTCCAAAAGCTGTTTAATCCATTCCAATTTGCTGTCCATGTCGCTTGCGCCGCTTTTTCCCTCTTTGTACTTCCAATGCGCGGCAATTCCGTTTTCGGCAGTGTGATGCATTTCCCATGTACGTATCTGAATTTCAAACGGAGTCCCGTTTGGCCCTATAAGTGTAGAGTGCAGCGATTGATACATGTTAGGCTTAGGCATTGCAATATAGTCCTTAAAACGTCCGGGAATGGGTTTAAAAAGCTCGTGTACCATACCGAGAACCGAGTAACAGTCCGCAACAGTGTCTACGATAACCCTGACCGCGAATAAATCATACAGTTCGTCAATGGTTTTGTTTTGCATAAACATCTTGCGGTATATACTGTAAAAATGCTTTGCACGTCCCTCTATATGAGCTTTAATGTGTAATGAGTCAAGCTTATCACTTAGTATTTTTATTATATCTTTTATATATTTTTCGCGTTCTTCGCGTTTTTGGGCAATTTTATCTACAATTTCGTAATAACCGATAGGATCAATATATCTAAGCGCCAAATCTTCAAGCTCCCACTTGATTTTTGACATACCAAGACGGTGTGCCAACGGAGCATATACCTCTAAAGTTTCGCGTGCGATTTCACGCTGCTTTTCCTCCGGCTGAAACTTTAACGTACGCATATTATGAAGCCTGTCTGCAAGCTTTATTACTATTACGCGTACGTCCTTTGCCATGGCAAAGAACATTTTTCTCAAATTTTCGATTTGTTGTTCTTCTTTGGTGGTGTAAGGAATTTTATTAAGTTTGGTAACACCGTCAACAAGCATGTCGATAGTTTCGCCAAACTCATTTATTAAATCTTCGTGTGTTACCGGAGTATCCTCTACAACGTCATGAAGAAGCGCGGCACAGATTGACTGAGCGTCAAGCTCTAAATCCGCAAGTATATATGCAACATTAACCGGATGTGTTATATACGGTTCGCCGGATTTTCTCAGCTGTCCTTTGTGCTTTTCGGTTGCATAAGCATATGCCTTTTCTACTATGGAAAGGTCGCCGTTTTTGTTGTATTGTCGTATTCTGTCAATCAAGACTTCAAGTGTAATTATTGCCATAATATACGCTCCTCCTTTCAAAAGAAGAAAGGGGGCTGTAAAAATCGTTTTACATCCCCTTATGATTCTAATCTGATGTCAGCATACTTCTCCGTCGGATTTTTTTATATCCTTTAAAATAAGCTGAACATTCTGAAATCCTTTATAGTCGTTTATATCAAGTGCAAAGGCAACATCTATTATGTCACCTTCTTCTAGGTACTGATAATACTCTCCCATACCAAAACCCACCGAGTCAAGATATTTGCCGTCCTTCAGCAGAGTCATTCTCAAATGCTTGCCTTCGCTCATAACGCTGATTTTATGTATCTTTATATTGCGTACCGCAAAGGAGGGGGTAGGATTATCTACACCAAACGGCTGCAGCTTGTTTATATCATTTACTGTTTCAAGCGTTATATACGGAACCTTTATTGCCGCGTCAAGCTGAATTGTCGGCGTAAGCATAGCCTCATTTATTTGCTTCTGAGAACAGCTGTTAATCTTCTGCCTGAATTTTTCGATATTTTCGGCTTTTATAGTAAGTCCTGCTGCAAGCTCATGTCCGCCGAATTTTTCCAGAAGGTCAGAGCAGTTTTCCAGTGCGCCGAAAAGATTAAAACCGTTGACGCTTCTGCCTGAGCCTTTTGCCTCATCACCGTCTATTGCAAAAAGAATTGACGGTTTATAGAATTTTTCGGTTATTTTTGAGGAAACAATCCCCACAATTCCGTGATGCCAGTCGGCATGGGGAATAACGATAACATTATCCTCTTTTACTTCGGGATTTGCATCCAAGTATTCCATGGCTTCTTTAAACATTTTCTGCTCTGTCTGCTGTCTGAGAGTGTTTTCCTCGCACAGAGATTCAGCAAGCTTTTTTGCCTTTTCGGTATCATCTGTTAAAAACAGCTCAACACTTCTTGAAGCGCATCCGAGTCTGCCGCTGGCATTGATTCTGGGCGCTATGGTATAGCCTATTGTTGAAGTTGTGATTGCCTTTCCGTTTGTGGAAACATCAATAAGCGCTTTAAGTCCGACATTGCTTGTTGTCTTAAAACGTTTAAGCCCTTCCGTTACGATAACTCTGTTTTCATCAATCAGCGGAGAAATATCCGCAACAGTGCCAAGACACATAAGGTCAGCATATTTATCCATTAAATCGGAAAGGGACTTGTTTTCATCCAAAGCCTGAATAAGCTTAAATACAACACCTACACCCGCAAGACTTTTAAACGGATATGGACAGTCCTTTCTTTTGGGATCAATAGCCGCATAGACGTCCGGAATCCGCTCTTTACATTCGTGGTGGTCTGTTACAATTACATCAATGCCGATTTCTTTGGCGTATTCGCTTTCTTCAACGGCAGTGATGCCGGTATCAACGGTAATAACAAGTGAGCTTCCGTTTGAATGAATTTTATCGAGAGCGTCCTTGTTTACACCATACCCCTCCTGCATACGGTCGGGAACATAATAATCGGTATCAATTCCCATCTCCGTAAGATATTTGTATAATATAGCAATAGAAGTGATACCGTCTACATCATAGTCACCGTAAATGGTGACCTTTTCTTTATTATCGTGTGCCTTTCGGATACGTTCGGCCGCCTTTTCCATATCTTTAAGCAGATACGGATCATGCATAACGTCAATATCCTTAGACAAAAATCTTCTGATTGCATCGTCATCATGGATACCCCGATTGTAGAGAATAATCGCTGTAAGAGGAGAGATGTGAAATTCCTTTGACATCTCAACTACGCGGTTTTTGTCAAACTCTCTGAGCAGCCACTTTTTCTTTAACATAATCTGATTCTCCCCGGTTTTAGTTCAGTAGGGCGTAATACGCCCTTTTATTA
>ERZ1034952.2928-NODE-2928-length-12017-cov-9.348353_pt1 | contig 12017 bp, 13 predicted proteins | sample MGYA00520625_ERZ1034952 | MGnify/ENA primary metagenome ERZ1034952 (study PRJEB33766, sample SAMN09781773) | gut metagenome | biome: gut microbiome | host: Homo sapiens | place: Madagascar | study: EMG produced TPA metagenomics assembly of the PRJNA485056 data... | reverse complement strand
GGGGCTTTGTCAAAGATGTAGCTCAGTTGGTCAGGGGCATGATACTTTCCGGTGCAGCGCACAGGAAATGCGGCGGCACCGGAGCGGGGGAGGAAAGGGTGGATTTGCTTACCTTCCACCACAGGCGGGCCGTGCCGTCCGGAGCGGTACAGATGAGGTTCCAGTCAAAGGGATTTTCACTGGAAGAAAGGGCTGCTACCGGTAAGGCGTTCGGTGCCCCGGCATCGCAGGGCACAAAGTCGTGGGCGCGGATGCCCACGGCGGTGCAGCCTTCCGGCACCGGAAGCGCCAGCTGTAGCGGCACATCCCAGCCGGTCAGACGCACCGCGTGCGCGTCCAGCCGGGTGCAAGGCAGAATGTTCTTGCAGCCGGTGAGCCGGGCTGCCGTGATGCTGCGCGGGTCCGCAAAGACGTCCCGGGTGTGGCCGGAGCGCAGCACCCGGCCGCTGTCCAGTACCACCATTTCCGGGCAAAGGCGGTAGGCTTCGTCCCGGTTGTGGGTGACCAGAAGCGCGGTGCCGTCAAACCCGGCCAGCAGACTGCCCACTTCGCTTTCCACAGCCTCGCGCAGGTAACTGTCCAGCGCGCTGAAGGGCTCGTCCAGCATCAGGATGCGCGGCCGCCCGGCAAGGATGCGGGCCAGTGCGGTGCGCTGCTGCTGCCCGCCGGAGAGCTGGGCCGGGTACCGCTTTGCCAGCGGCTCCAGCCGCATGGCCCGCAGCAGTTCGGCGCAGCGCACCTGCCGGGCAGCGCGGTCTTTTTCGGCTTTCAGGCCGCAGAGAATGTTCTGTTCCACCGTCATATTCGGGAAGAGGGCGTAATTCTGGAACAGCAGTCCTGCGCCCCGCTGCTGAGGCGGCAGGTCGATGTGCTGCTCACTGTCAAACAGTACCCGCCCGTCCAGCACGATGCGGCCTTTGTCCGGCTTCACGATGCCGGCAATGCAGCGCAGGGTCATGCTTTTGCCGCAGCCGGACGCGCCCAGCAGGGCAGTGGGGATGTTTCCGGCAGAAAAGGCAGCCCGCAGGGTGAAGCCATCCAGCTTCTTTTCAATGTTCACTTCCAGGCTCATGCGCGTCCACCTGCTTTCTGCTGCTTTTCCAGCAGGTTCACGGCCAGCAGCACCACTGCCGAAATGACAATGTCCACCAGCACCCAGCGCAGGGCACCGGCTTCGTCATTGGTGCGCCAGAGCTGATACACCGTGGTGGCAATGGTGGCGGTCTTGCCGGGGGTATAGCCCGCGATCATGCTGGTGGCGCCGTATTCGCCGAGAGCACGGGCAAAGGCCAGCACGGTGCCTGCCAGAATGCCTTGCCGACAGTAGGGCATCTGCACCCGCCAGAAGATCCAGGTGTTGGACTGTCCCAGGGTCTGGGCCGACCAGGCCAACGTTTCGTCAAAGCTCTCGAAGGCACCCCGGGCGGTGCGGTACATCAGCGGAAAAGCCACCACAATGGAAGCGAAAATGGCGCTGTACCAGTTCATGACCAGTTTCACGCCAAAGTGTTCCAGGAAGAAGATGCCCATCGGCCGCTTTGCCCCGAAGAGAAGCAGCAGAAAATAGCCCACCACCGTGGGCGGCAGTACCATGGGCAGGGTGAGCACCACGTCCAGCACGCCCTTGACGGCCCGGGGCAGCCGGGCAATGTAATAGGCGGCAAAAATGCCGAGAAAGAACACGGCTGCGCAGCTGATGAGCGCGATGCGCAGGCTGTTCCAGAGTGGATACCAGTCCATCGCTCGTCCTTACTGCGCCACAGCGCTGAAGCCGACGCCCTCGAACACCGTCGTGGCCTCTTCGGTCTGCAGATAGGCGAGGAATGCCTTGGCGGCGTCGGCATGGGGAGCGGCTTTCATCACGGCGGCAGGGTAGATGACCTGACCGCACATCTCCTTGGTGGCCTCGTCCACCGGGGTCAGACCGGCGCTGTAGGCGTCGGTGCAGTAGACCACACCGGCATCCACGCTGCCCTCGGTGACCTGGGTGGTCACCTCCTTGACATTGGAACCGTAGGTGATGACCCCGGCGGCAGCCAGAGCGGCCTCGTCCAGATCATAATAGGCCAGAATTTTCTGGGTGTACTGGCCCACCGGCACATCGCTGTTGCCCATGCAGAAGAGGATGTCCTCGGCCTTCAGGTGCTCGGCCAGGGCGTCAAAGCTGTCGATGCCCTTGTCGCTGCCCTCCGGCACGCAGAGCACCACCCTGTTTTCCAGCAGGTCCACGCGGCTGTCGCTGTCCACAAAGTCCAGCCCTTCGGTGTTTACATCCGCAGAAGCGGTGCTGTCCAGCTGGTTCATCTGCTTCTGACCGGCCGAAATGAACACGTCGCAGTCGGCACCTTCCTGGATCTGGGTCTTGAGGGTGCCGGAGGAATCAAAGTTGAACCGGAAGGTCACGCCCGGGTTCTCTGCCGAGTACGTTTCGCCGATGGCGGTCAGGGTCTCAGTGAGGGAGGCGGCGGCAAAGATGATAAGCTCCACCGGTTCTGCAGCGGCTCCGGAGGAAGCGGCGGCAGAGGATGCGGCCGCGCTGGAAGCGGAGCTGCCGCAGGCAGTCAGGGCAGCGGCGGTGGTCAGACCGGCCGCACACAGAAAGTTCCGGCGGGAAATCTTGTTCAGGTTCATGGCTTATTCTCCTGTTCTTTGAAAGAAATGATTTTGCACGATACGGTACAGGATGCGGTGCCGCCCACCGGGATAAAAGAATTCCAAGAAATAGAATACAAAAAAACAGGCCGATCCGTCAAGCGGCAAACCAGCCAAAATTTCTGCGCACATCGGTCAAAATTGAGGGATGACCGATGCATAGTATTGCTTTTTTGAAAAGTCAATGGCGTGCACATTCACCGTCCAGACCGGCGGCGATGCGCAACCCATGTTCCAGACTGGGCAGGATGTACTCCAGATTTTCCTGCACAGCTTTGGGGCTGCCCGGCAGGTTGACGATGAGCGTTTTGCCGCGGAGGACGCTGGCTGCACGGCTGAGCATCCCGCGCGGGGTGATGCTCAGGCTGTGATACCGCATGGCCTCGGCGATGCCGGGCGCGTTGCGGTCGGCCACGGCAAGGGTGGCCTCCGGGGTGATATCCCGGGGCGAAAAGCCGGTGCCGCCGGTGGTGAGGATCAGGTTGACCTGACGGCCGTCGGCCAGCCGGATGAGCTGGGCTTTCAGGGCAGCTGCCTCGTCGGGCAGAAGCAGTGTCTCTTCCACCTTGTAGCCTGCGGCGGCGAGCATTTTGACGATGAGCGGGCCGCTTTTGTCCTCCCGTTCACCGCGGCTGCCCTTGTCGGAAAGGGTAATGACGGCAGCCCGCAGGGGTGGATTCTCCGGCGGGGGCAGCAGGGTCACTTCGTCGCCCACACGGATCTCGCCGCCGGCAATTACCCGGGCAAACACGCCCTCCCGCGGCATGATGCATTCGCCGGTCTGCTGCTTGATGACACAGTCGTTGTGGCATTCCTTGCCGATCTGGGTCATCTCCAGTACCACGTCTCCGATGGCAAACCGGCTGGTGACCGGAAGGGTGCGGAAGTCAAACCCTTCGACGACCAGGTTTTCGCCAAAGGCACCGTAGTCCACCCAGACCTTTTTGCGGAAGGCTTCGATCTTTTCAGCGCTCAACATACTGACCTGGCGGTGCCAATTGCCGCCGTGGGCGTCGCCCACGATGCCCCATTCCGGGGTGAGCACGGCGCTGGGCACCGCGGTCTTGACGGTGCCGCGCCGGGGGCTTGTGCAGATGGCCAGAATTTTACCCATAAAATGTTATCCTCCGATGCGGTACATGCTGCGTGTCGCGGGCATGCACCGGTCCTCAAAATGATGCTCCCGGGGTTTGGACCAGATGGTCTCCCGGATGGCCGTCCGCAGCCGGGCGTCGTCGGCCCCGCCGTGCAGCAGAGCACGCAGGTCACATCCGGTCTCGCTGGCAAGGCAGGGACGCAGAAAGCCCTGACTCGTCAGCCGTACCCTGTTGCAGGAGGCGCAGAATTTGCCGTGCACGGCGGCAATGAAGCCAATGCTGCCCTTCCAGCCGGGCACGGTATAATAGACGGCAGGGCCATTGCCAAAGGTGGTGCCTTCCACGGGATGCAGTTCCGGCCAGCGGTTGGCAAACCGCGCCCGCAGCTCCGGGCCGGAGACGCAGGGCATGGCCGCGCCGTAGCCGATGGGCATCATCTCAATGAACCGCACCTGCAGATCGTTGTCCCGGGCCAGCGCTGCAATCGCTTCCAGTTCGCCCTCGTTGACGCCCACTTGCGGCACACAGTTGAGCTTGACCGGCAGGGGACTTTCCAATGCGGCGCGCAGGCCCGCCTGCACGGCGGCGAATTCGTCCCGGGCGGTGATGTGCCGGAACACCGCCGGGTCCAGCGTGTCCAGACTGATGTTCACGCTGTCAAGGCCCGCGTCCAGTAAAGCGGGCAGCTGCTGCGCCAGCAGAGTGCCGTTGGTGGTCATGCTGACATGACGGATGCCGGGCGTTGCTTTCAGCCCGGCCACCAGCTGTGCCACACTCTTGCGCACCAACGGTTCGCCACCGGTCACCCGCACCGTGTCGATGCCGCACTGCGCAAACAGCGCGGCCAGACGCAGAAATTCTTCATGGGTCAGCACTTCTTCGTGCTCCGGTATTTTTGCGCCGTCCGGCATACAGTACCGGCAGCGCAGGTTGCAGCGGTCGGTGACCGATAGGCGCAGGTAGTGGATATCCCGGCGGCAGGAATCAAACATAGCCGCCCTCCGACCGGATGTAATGGCCGCTCTTGCCGCCGGTCTTTTCCACCAGATGGATGCCGCTCAGCTCCATGCCCTTGTCCACAGCTTTGCACATGTCGTAGATGGTCAGCAGGGCTGTGGAAACGCCAGTCAGGGCTTCCATCTCCACGCCGGTGACGCCGCTGGTTTTGACCGTGCAGCGGGCTTCCACGGCCTGCTGTTCGGGCAGCAGTTCAAAATCTACGCATACCTTGGTCAGCGGCAGGGGATGGCACAGCGGGATCAGCTCGCTGGTGCGTTTGGCGGCCATAATGCCGGCGATGCGGGCCACGCCCAGCACGTCGCCCTTTTTCACCGTGCCGCTCTGCACGGCGGCAAAGGCTTCGGCGTTCATGGTAAGGATGCCCCGGGCCGTAGCCTCCCGGGCGGTGACCGGTTTGCCGCTCACATCCACCATCACAGCATTTCCGGCGGCATCAAAATGGGTCAGATCATTTTCACTCATTTATTTCTTGTCCTTATTACGCTCTATTGCAAAACTCCCTGCCGTTCGACAGCGAGACGGAGAGGGGTTCTCAGCAATGGCCGAAGCCGCAGTTGGGCCAGTGGCATTCCGCACAGCCCAGGCACAGCCCGCCCTCGCCCAGCCGGGCAATGTCCTCGGCGGTGATGGGGGCATCGGCCAGCAGGCGGGGCAGCAGCAAGTCAAAAATCGTTCGCTTGGCGTACATCACACAGCCGGGCAGGCCGCACACGGGTACCCCGTCCAGATAGCTGACCAGGAACATGGCACCCGGCAGCACCGGCGCGCCGTAGCTGATGATGTCGGCACCGGTGTTTTTGATGGCCAGCGGGGTGCGGTCGTCGGGGTCCACGCTCATGCCGCCGGTGGTGAAGATCAGCTCACAGCCTGCGTCTTTTGCCTCCAGAATGGCGGCCGTGATGCCCGCCGGGTCATCGTCGCAGACCTTGCGGAAGGTCATCTCACAGCCATATTCGGCCAACTTGTTTTGCAAAATCGGGGTGAATTTGTCCTCGATGCGGCCCTTGAACACCTCGCTGCCGGTGGGGATGACGGCAAACTTCTTCGCACGGAAGGGCAGCACGTTCAGGATGGGCTCCGGCCCAGCAGCGGCCTGCATGGCGTCCATCTTTTCCTGCTCGATCACCAGCGGGATGATGCGGGTGCCGGCCAGCTTCTGGCCTTTTTTCACGGGCATATCACCGTGGATGGTGGCGATCATCATCTGGGGCGTGCGGTTCACAGCCAGCAATGCGGCGCGGTCGATCTTGAGCAGGCCGTCGCAGTCGGCGATCAGCTCGATCTTGCCCTCTTTCGGTTCGGTGCCGTGGATGTTTTTGCCGGCAGCAGCTTTGTACAGCAGGGCCGCTGCCTCGTCCTCATGCAGGATGCCGGGGCGCTTTTCCCAGACATAGAGGTTTTCTTTGCCGATGGACAGCAGCACTGGGATGTCCTCGGGCTGGACGATGTGCCCCTTGCGGAAGCGCGGGCCCTTGAACTCGCCCGGGATGATCTGGGTGATATCGTGGCAGAGCACCTGCCCTGCCGCGTCAACAGTGCGGATCAGCTTCATGGTGATTTTCCTTCTTTCCAGCTTTATTATACCGTTTGCGCGCGGAAGAAACAAGGTGCAGGCCGGAACAAAAAACTGCCGGGGCAGGGCATTGCCTGCTCCCGGCAGTCTGGGGGTCATTGCAGAGGAAGCTGTTCTTTATACTGACGCTTCTGCTGGTACATCGCCGCGTCGGCCTGCCGCAGAAGTTCCGCGGTAGCAAAGCTGCTGCGGGCTTTTTCCACATAGACGATGCCAATGGGCTTCCCGCTCCATCAGATCGGCGTGCTCTTTTTCCCGCTCTTTGCGCTGGGCGGTCATTGTGTTGAACGCCTTGGAAAACTCGCCCAGATAGGAAACGGTCTGGGTATAATCGCCCTTGGCCACCTGCTTGGCCTGCCAGGTCAGATGGTAAGGTTGCCGCGGCTTGCAACGTCATAGCACAGGTAATCGTCCAGCGTCAGGGGCTTGCACTCCGCTCTGAAAATATTCTCTTCCATCATGGGCAGACTCCTCCCTTTTATGCCGCAAGTTTGTGAAGTGTGCTGCAAAATTTCTTTGCTGAAAATGTATTTTTAGTATAACATGTCTATAAGCGTGCTTCGAGTTGCATTTGTAAAGAAATGGTCGGACGGGCAAAAAACCTCTTTGCCGCCCGGCAGAACCTGCCGGGAAAGCAAAGAGGCGGAGAAAAGGATCGTGAAACGCTAAGAAATAATGGTTACTGCCCCAGATGCCAGATGTCGCGGTCGTATTCGCCAATGGTGCGGTCACTGGAGAAGAAGCCTGCCTTGGCGATGTTCACCAGGCACTTTTTGCGCCAGCCCAGCGGGTCACAGGCGTAATCGTTCAGGGCCTGCCCCTTGCGTACCACATAGGCGTTGAAGTCCGGCAGGGTCTGGAACCAGTCCTTGTGGATAAGCTCATCGTGCAGGCGGGTCAGATTCTCGGCGTGGCCTGCGGCCAGCATCTCCGGCCCAGTCAAGAAGTCGATGGCACGGCGGATGTTGGCATCGCTCTCGTACCACTGAGCCGCGCAGTAATCCCCGGCGACATAGCGGTGGATGACCTGATCGGAAGTCTGGCCGAAGATATAGATGTTCTCTTCGCCCACCTGCTGGCAGATCTCCACGTTGGCACCGTCCATGGTGCCGAGGGTCAGCGCACCGTTCAACATAAACTTCATGTTGCCGGTGCCGGAAGCCTCCTTGGAGGCAAGGCTGATCTGCTCGGACAGGTCGCAGGCCGGGATCAGCTTTTCGGCGGCGGTGACGTTGTAGTTCTCCACAAACACCACCTGCAGCCACTTGGACACCTCCGGGTCTGCGGCGATGACCTTGGAGAGGGTCAGCAGCGCATGGATGATGTCTTTTGCAATGGTGTAGGCGGGCGCGGCTTTTGCACCGAAGATGCTCACCAGCGGAGCGGCGGGCAGGTGCCCGGCCTTGATCTCGTAGTACTGATGGATGAGGTACAGCAGGTTGAGCTGCTGGCGCTTATACTCGTGCAGGCGCTTGGACTGAATATCGAACACGGCATCGGTGTTCACAGTTACCTTCTGGGTGTGCAGCAGCCAGTCGGCCAGCGCTTCCTTGTTGGCCTTTTTCACGGCGGTCAACTCGCTGAGCACCGTCTCGTCGTCGGCAAAGGCCAGCAGTTTTTCCAGTTCGGCGGCATCCTTGCGGAAGCCGGAGCCGATGTGCTTTTCCAGCGTGGCAGTCAGGCGCGGATCGCACTCCAGCAGCCAACGGCGGAAGGTGATACCGTTGGTCTTGTTGTTGAACTTTTCCGGGTACAGCTCGTAGAAGCCGTGCAGCTCAGAGTTTTTCAGGATCTCGGTATGCAGCGCCGCCACGCCGTTGGTGGAGTGGGTGAAGTGGATGTCCATGTGTGCCATGTGCACCCGGTCGTCCTTGTCGATGATGGCAAGGCTCTCGTCCTCGGTGCGGGTGCGTGCCAGTGCATCCAGCTTTTCGATGATGGGCATCAGCTGGGGCACCACGGCGTCCAGATAGGTGCGCGGCCACTTTTCCAGTGCCTCGGCCAGAATGGTGTGGTTGGTGTAGGCGCAGGTCTTGGTAACGATCTCCACCGCTTCCTCGAACTCAATGCCGCGCGCGCCCAGCAGGCGGATCAGCTCCGGGATGACCATGCTGGGGTGGGTGTCGTTGATCTGGATGGCGGCGTAGTCGGCCAGATCGTGGTAATTGCAGCCCCGGGCCGCGCACTCGGCCAGAATGAGCTGGGCACCGGCAGAGACCATCAGATACTGCTGGTAGACCCGCAGACGGCGGCCTGCTTCGTCGGAATCGTCCGGGTAGAGGAACAAGGTCAGGTTCTTGTCGATGGCAGTTTTGTCGAAGGCGATGCCGTCGTGGACGATGCTCTCGTCGATGGTGTCGAGGTCGAACAGGTTCAGGGTATTGGTGCGGCCCTCGTAACCGGTGACGGCCAGCTTGTACAGGCGGGCGGTGTATTCCTTGCCGGCCAGCTCTACCGGATAGGTGATATCGGTCTTTTCGGCCCAGCTGTGGGCGGTGAGCCACGGGTCGGGCTTTTCGTTCTGCACGCCGTCCTCAAAAGACTGCCGGAACAGGCCGAAGTGATACCGCAGACCCACACCGTCGCCGGGCAGGTTCAGCGTGGCCAGCGAGTCGAGGAAGCAGGCGGCCAGACGGCCCAGACCGCCGTTGCCGAGAGACGGCTCCGGCTCTACTTCTTCGATGTCTGCAAGGTTCTTCCCGGCAGCAGCCAGCGCGTCGCGGGCTTCGTCGTACAAACCCAGATTGATGAGGTTGTTGGACAGCAGCTTGCCGATGAGAAATTCGGCGCTGATATAATAGAGCTTACGGCCGGTCACCGGCTGCACACGGTCAGCACTCTTGCGCCGGACAAGTTCCAGCAGGGCAAGATACAGTTCCTGATTCGTGCAGGAAGAAAGAGGTTTGCCGGTAAGGCTTTGTAAGGTTTCGGTAAAGTTCATAACAGGATCCTCCCTTGATACGGAAAGCAGGTTTGACATCTGTATCTCAAGATATACCACACAAAACGTGCGAAATCTTGCCTAAACAGTGCAAATTGTGATACAATCCTATCATCAGGAGGAAACAGACATGGGAAATCCATCTTTTTTGCAGGAAACAAAGCAACACGGTGCCGTGCGTTTTCCATTCAACATCTATCCCTGCACCATCCCCGGGGACTTCCCGCAGGTGGCACTGCACTGGCAGGACAGCATGGAGCTGGTCTTTGTCAAGCGCGGCAGCGGCCTTGTGCAGATGGGCACAGCGGCCTATCCGGCGCATACAGGGGATATCTTTGTCTTTTCGCCGGGGACACTCCATGCCCTGCGGCAGAAGGAGGGCTGTTCCATGGAATATGAGAACATCATCTTTGATTTGGAACTGCTGGGCGGCGCGGGAGACCTCTGTGCCGAAAAATACCTGTTGCCGCTGCAAAGTGGGCGGCTGTCGCTGACCCAGCGCCTGACCCCGGACGAGCCATGTTATGCTCGTGCCGCCGCCTGCCTGCGGGAGACCGAGGATGTGAACCGTGCCAAGGAGCCGGGCTATGAGCTGTTTATCAAAGGGGCATTGCTGCGCTTTCTGGCGCTGCTCATTGCACAGGGGAAGAACCTGCCGCCGATGGAGACCGCCGACTCCCGGCGATTGAAAAAGATTTTGCAATGGGTGGCCGAGCACTACGGCGAGGAGGTGCGCATTGCGGACGCAGCACAGCTGGTGCCTTGCAGCGAGAGCCATTTTATGCGGTGGTTCCGGCAGATGACCGGGCAGAGCTTCATTGCTTTTCTCAAGGAATACCGGCTCAATGCCGCTGCCGAAGCCCTGCACACAACGGATGACACGGTGCTGAGCATCGCTTCCTGCTGCGGGTTCGAGAACCTCTCCTATTTCAACCGGGCATTCAAGGCGCATTTTGGCCTGACCCCGCGGGAACACCGCAAAAAATAGTGCACTTGTCTCGGAAAATGCGTGAAAGAGATATTAAGGAAGGTTCCCTGCATGACAAAGGTTGCCTTTATCTGCGTCCACAATTCCTGCCGCAGCCAGATCGCCGAGGCGTTCGGCAAGGCGCTTGCCGCCGATGTGTTCGAGAGCTACTCCGCAGGAACGGAGACTAAGCCGCAGATCAACCCGGATGCCGTCCGCCTGATGAAGGAACTGTACGGCATCGACATGGAAAAAACGCAGTATTCCAAGCTCATTTCCGCCATCCCGGAGCCGGACATTGCCATCTCAATGGGCTGCAATGTGGGCTGCCCGTTCATCGGCCGACCGTTCGACGAGAACTGGGGTCTGGACGACCCCACCGGGAAAAGCGATGAGGAGTTCAAACGGGTCATTGAAATAATCCGAACGGACGTCCTGGCGCTGAGGAATCGGCTCCTTGCACGGTGAAAAGTCTTTGGCGCTATCCTGAAATCAGAAGCTGTACCCCCTGTGTCGTACCCCTCCTGTGCCGCACAGGAGGTACGGCATACAAAAATACCGAGCATCCCAGGGTGCCCGGTATTTTTATTCCTTCCGCCCTTGTAGATACTTCAGCAATGTCTGGCTCACCACCGAGCTTGCTGTTTTGGAAAACGCCAACCCCAGCGTCCGGCAGCAGGCAGGCTCCAAGGGACGGGACACCACGCCGGGGCAGCCGAATGCCTGCATCACCAGTTCCTGCGAGATGGTTACGCCCAGCCCACTGCGAACGAATGCCATGATAAGGGTATCATCCCGGAAGCTGTATGCAATGTCCGGCTTTACCGGACATTTGAGCATCAGGTGTTGGATGTCATTGTCACAGCCGGGTGTTTCGATGATAAGCGGATATTGAAACAGCTGAGGCAGAGTCACACTCTGCTGTGCTGCCAGCGGATGATTCTCCGGGAATACGGCACACAGCGGATCATCCCACAAGGGATAGAATTTCAAATCATCCGCCACGATGGAGGACAAAAAGCCGCAGTCCACCTGCCCGTGGATGATCCAGTCCCAGATCTCATCATAGTTGCCGTCCAGAATCTCCACATCCACCTTGGGATAGTTCTCCTTAAAATAGTGGATGACCTGCGGCATCCACAGGGTCGTGATGCTGGAAAAGCTGCCCACCCGCAGTTTGCCCTCTACCTTGTGGTTGATGTTGAACGCCGCCTGCCGCAACCGGGCTTTTTGGTTTGCCATCTCCCGGATATAAGGCAGCAGCCGGGTGCCGTTGTCCGTCAGGGTCACGCCCCGGTTGACACGGGCGAACAGCTGCACTTCCAGTTCTTCTTCCAGAGCAGCCATCATCTGGCTGATACCGGACTGCGTATAGTTCAACGCTTCCGCCGCTTTCGAGAAGCTGCCCGTCTCGCAGACTTTCAGGAAAATCTCGTACCGGTCTTTTTGCTCACGCATGGTTTTCTCCCATTACAAAAATTTATAGGCAGTAGTAAAATCATTCGGTTCACTGATATACTATCATGTGCTATCCTAACTTACAAGATGTTTTTTGGATAGGAGTTTGAAGAATCATGGAAAAGAAAACGAGCAATTTTTCAGGGCAGCTTGGCTTTGTCCTCGCTGCCGCCGGAAGTGCAGTAGGTGTCGGCAACCTCTGGCGGTTCCCGTATCTTGCCGCAAAGGATGGCGGCGGTCTGTTCCTGCTGGTCTATCTGGTGCTGGTGCTGACCTTCGGTTTCACGCTGCTCACCTCGGATATCGCCA
>ERZ1034952.2926-NODE-2926-length-12026-cov-13.801604_pt1 | contig 12026 bp, 8 predicted proteins | sample MGYA00520625_ERZ1034952 | MGnify/ENA primary metagenome ERZ1034952 (study PRJEB33766, sample SAMN09781773) | gut metagenome | biome: gut microbiome | host: Homo sapiens | place: Madagascar | study: EMG produced TPA metagenomics assembly of the PRJNA485056 data... | reverse complement strand
TAGAGCGAATCAAGGAGTTGCAAGATAGGTTTAGAAAAGCCTTTTAGCGACTTTTGCTCCATCATATAAAAGTGGGACATTTATGGGTGTACAGGATATGACTTCCGATACACCCACTTCTCTATGATTCCCTTCTAAATGTGGAAATTGATTTCCTTGAGCCAGGCACGGGTGTCGAAGCAGGGACATTCCTTGTGGACGCCAGGCAAGTCGCGATGACCTAAAATCTCAGCATCAGGATAGTCAACGCAAAGGCTCTGGAGCAATTCCTCCATCGTTACCTTCTGGGCCAAGGTGCGGGTGTCCTTGCAGCGACCGTGCTCGTCCAGACCGCCCTCATAGCAGATGCCGATGCTGTGGGCATTGAAACCCTTGGCGTGGGCTCCCATCTGACTCTCCGGACGACCCGGATAGAGCGTGCCATCCTTCGTGATGTAGTAATGATAACCTACAGTCTGGAAACCTCTTGCCTTATGACACGCTTCCAACTGCTCTATCGTGAAGTTCTGATTCACTCGCGTTGCACTGCAATGAAGTACAATCAACGAAATATTTCTCTTGTTTTTACTCATAATTTTACCGTTTTCTGTTTTAAATGTTAATACTCTTAAATTTTATAGGTAGAGGAAGGAAAAGGAGATAACTCCTCAATTCCCTCCTTCTGAAAAAATAGTGGTTAATCCTGATTCAGTAAGTAGCAGAATAGGACCGCTATCCTCTGCAACTGGAAACGCAGAAAGCGCTGGCAATTGCTGTCAATACTGTGATGATGAAATTGATCACGTTCTTCAATGTTACATTCTTCATTCTGTTCAAATTTTAAGTGGTTAATAATTTTGTGAATTCATTCTCAAGACTCAGTGAGGACGGTTAGAGTTCGTTGTCCTCACCGCCGTCTGAACCGCCAGTTTGCGAGCCGTCAGTGTTTCCGCCGCCAGACTGGGTGTTGTCTTTGTTCTGATTGTTGTTACCCGAACCGCCTCCGTTGCTGTCAGGACCAGATGGGGTAGAGGTCTTGCCAGAATCCTCGGCGAGGAGGTTGGAAGCATTCTTCAGGGAAGCCTGGATGTCGAGCTTGTTGCTGGTCAGATTACCGGTAGCACGGGCACGGAGTCTTACGCCTTCGATGTTCTTCGCCACAGAGAAATCATCCTCACTATCAGCACCCTTCTTGGTCTTCAGACCGATGGAGAAGATGGCCAGGTCATCGATTTTCACTGCAAAACCCTGAAGCACCAACTCCTTGATGCACTTCACCATGTCGGTGAGCAAACCCTTGGTGGCACCGGGCGAGAAACCCGTATTGTGTTCAGTCATGTGCTCAGCCAGTGCGTTGAGATCGATGGTTTGAGTTACTACTGGGCGGGCATAGTACTTGCCATACGCCTTTTGAATTTTCGGGTTCTTGTTTTTAGATAATTTAAATAAAATCATAATTACTGTTTATTGAAAGTGGTTAATTACTATTAGCCTCCAATCAGGGCTGCGCGCTCGCCTTCGTTTTCAGCTAAGTCACTCTCTCTGAATGACAATGCAAAGATACAACATTCTGCCGACTCACTTATCCCTTTCTATCCCTTTTGATGCTTTTCTATCCCTTTCTATCCTTTTCTATCCCTTTCTATCCCTTTCCGGAAGCCCTTTTTCTTCCTTCTGAGAGTTCATGTTCAGAGAATCTCCCACATAATCTTATGGTTCGTCCAGATAATCCACTATCAGCTCCACCTGATGGCGACTGTAATACTTGGCAAATTTGCCCACCTTGCAGTCGTCGAGGGCCTCAGAGAGTTCAGGATTGTTTTTGATCCAGCGCTTCAGACGGTTGAGCGCCACTTTGGCTTCCGATCGTGGGAAGTAGAGTAAAGCCAATTCTGTCTTTTCATAAATACGTATTTCCATATCCGATTGATTTTTAGTATGATATAAGTCGTTTACTATCCCTAAACAAGTCATTTAGCACCTGTAAACAAGTCATTTAGGAGAGGCAAACAAGTCATTCAGCACCCGTAAACAAGTCATTTACGATAGCCAAACAAGTCGTTTGCAAGTCCTAAATGAGTCATTTCCTCATCGTATCTGAGTCATTCTGGCTCTCTGCTATCGTCAGTTTCGCCTCCTGATTGATATCATAGCCTTCCTTCTCGATTACGATCCAACCTCTGCCTTGTTTTCTGCGTAATCTCCGGAATCCCATTTTTTCCATGACGTTCTGAATGTCTCCACTGGTCACGTTGTTTCGTATGGCAGGGTTGAATCCTATCTTTTCCATGATGTCGGCAGAGGTGGCAAATTTCATATTCGGATTCATCAGGTCGCCGTCTGTTGGTACCCTGAAATATTTGGCTATGAGCTCCTCCAGGAAGCTGTTGGCAAGGAACATCCTGTTGTGCAGTCTTTGCTTCTCCATGTCCTCGTAGGTGAGCCAAGGCACCCAGTCACCTTGCTTCAGTTTGCCCTCCTTGCGCTTTCTGATGAGTTCTTTCACGATATATATAGCCTGGGCATAGATATGATCGTGATCGATGGGATATTCGAAGGGGCTCTGGATTTTCTCCACCTCCCATACCAGGCAGCGGCGGTCTTCCTCTTCGCATATCACGTGGCGATTGTTGCTCGTGCCGCAGAGAGAGGCATGGCGCAGCAGCTGACTGGGATATTTGTCGTAGGGCACACGGATGGTTACGCTGCGCTTCGTCACACAACTCTTGAAGGAATTGAGATTCTTGCCATGTGGGGCATCAAACTCGTCGAGACAGATGAGCGCCTTGCTGGTCGTTATCTGCAGGAAATCCTTGTTCTTGTAGTCGGCTGAAGAATCGTTGGCATAGTAGCTTCTGAGGCACTGGGGCAGGAGATTTTCCAGAAATTTGGTCTTGAAGATACCGCCACGACCCACGAGCACCAGCACCAGCTCGTTCACCATCTCCTTGCTGCCCCAGCCATATACCATGCTTACAAACCATTTGCGGAAGGCGTACTTGAAGTACTTCTTGGTGTGATAGTATTCGGGCGCCTCCTTCACCGTGATACGTTCGCATAGCTGGTCGATGTAGTCGGGATCGCCTTCCTTCCATTCTGGCAATCCCATGAGATAATCCTCGATGGGGTTGAACTTTTTCGTGAAATCCGACTTGATGGCGCTTTCCAATCTTTTCTTGTTGGTGCGCAGTCCGTCCATATCCATCAGCGTATAGATGGTATTTTCCACGGTCTCGGTCACCTCCGTCCATTTGTAGTAGAATTCGCTCTGGGTATCGTAGGCCCTGATTTCCACCATGCCGGTCACGGTGTTCAGATGCATCTCATATCGGGTGTTAAGCCACTGCATCAGCACCTTCATGCTCGGGTTTGATCCGTATTTCTCGCCCTTCGTATAGAGATGCCAGCAGCCCCAACCTTCCGTATGATTGAACACCCAGTCCACGATGCTTTTCACACCGTCATACTGGCTTCCATATTCCGCCGTCATCCAGTTGAGCAGTTCTTCCTTCTTAGCACCGTAGTTAAAGCAGAAGGTGGCAAATCGCATGCAGAACTCGTGATGGCAGCCAGGCTCAAATCGGCAGAACCAGCCCTCAGAGAGCTTTTTCACTTGCTCTATCACGTCCTCCGTACTCGCTTCCGTCTTCTTCTTGCCGTTTGCATTCCCTGAGGATGCGCTGCCCTGACTCTTCTTGGCGCTTCTACTGCCTTTCGATGAAGTACCGTTGGCTCTATCCGTCTCCAACTTTTTCTCCCTTTCCATCTCCGGTTTCAGCACGGTCTGGTAGAATTTCGTCACCTCCTCAGGCGAAAGGGGTAGGGGTTCCGCATCCCAGTTGAAGTAGGCCTTCTCATCGTGCGCCAGACCGCAGAGACGGGTCATGTCGAGGCACTGTCTGTCGGCGTTGAGATTCAGCAGCTCATCATAGATTTTGATGGCCTTTGTGATGGCGAGGCGGTGCAGTTCAGTCTCAGTGAGGGTGCAGCCTGGGGGACGCGCATATTTCAGGAGGATTCTGAATCCCCTGCCGCTGATAGTGCGGTAACAAACCATGGTAGTAGGCTTTTTGATAGCCTTTTCCACGGCGTCTTCCAGGATGATGCTTGGCGTATGATCATAGTCGAGCATGGCCCAGTAGGTAGGTTTGCCGAAGTATTCGAGCGTTCTACCATCGGGTTTGAACTGGATAGATGGGCAGATGGCAGCAGAGTTTCGCTTTTTGTTATCAGCAGCTTTTCTGTCGATATTTACCATTTGTCGGTAGTCATCCGTATGAATCTGGATGAATCTGTCTTGCATGATGAGCCATTCCAGTTCCTTCTTGCTTGACAGAGGTTTGTGGCTACTACTTCTGAGCGAAGTAAATAGCGAGGGCATGGTTTCTTCCATTAGCTTCCAAGTTAAATTGTTATTTTGGAAATTAGTTGAGGTCTGAAGATTGTTACTGTTTCAGATGAATGTCTCCATTTTGAATCAGGATGTTGGTATTTTCGACGAAGTGTGTACTTTGAATGAACTTATCGGTCATTTTGAAAGCGTTTATTTTTTCTTCACGTTCTTCTATCGTTTGATTGTGTTCCAGGGCCATGTAGGCTGCATAAAAATCCCTCTCTCTATGTCCTTTTTCATGCATGTTTACTTGCTCTTGAATGTCCTTTTCATGGAGGATAGCGATAATCGTTTCTTTCATTTCTATCAGCTTGATCACAGAGATAACTCCTGTTTCAAATCTCTCAATTAACTTTTTGTCGAAATGACCAATTTCCTGCAGTTTTTTATCACTGATATCATTTTTCTGTATTTGCCGGATCAAGAATACTTGTCGGTTTCTTATCCAGTTAACAGCGGTCTCTAAAGCCTTCAGTTTTTCTTCAGAATAAACTGGGGGCACTTTTTTTGTTTCTCCCTTTTGTTTGCTTGATTTCTCCATTTTCTTGCAATTATTAATGTCATGCTGCAAAGTTCATCAAAAAATGCCAGATAGGGTGGGGGGTTATATAGAACCCCAAAAGTGCGAAAAAAATAGCCTAATATTTTGAATCTTTAACAGTTGGGGCTTTCCTGTGTATTTAAAATCTCCAGCCAAACCATCCTTTCGATAAAAGGAAAATAAAACTTTACAAAGGAGAGCCAAAGGTGTCGGTGACACTTACTTTTCATCTTTTTTTTATGCATTGGAGCCACTACCCTCCAATTTGGATGTCTCCCTCTGATTATCAATCTTTTATCTATTTTCGCGCGGTAAGTCATAAAAAAAAGAGTATATAAAAGTGTCACCTGTCACCGTTTTCTGTCAAGTCCTTTATTGGAGCCAGTTTGTTGGGTGACGCTGGTGACACGAGTTTTCTGTTTTTTTGTGGAGTGGTCTGTCACCCCTGTCACCCATCGGCATTGCGAAAAAATTGGAAAAGGGGTGGTTTTTAGAAAGATTTGCATGAAAATTTCTCAGCTGAGTAGCAGTTTTTCGCCAAAATTTGTTATCTTTGCAAAAGAAATTTGTAATAAAAGAAAAATAGATATGCCAGTACAAAGTGAAGCAGCCCTCGAAAATGGACTTATAGATACTCTTCAAAAGATGAACTACGAGTATGTTCATATTGAAGAGGAGAAGAACCTGTCTGTCAATTTCAAGAAACAGTTGGAGAAACACAACAAGAAGAAGTTGGAAGAATTGGGTCGTACCGAATTTACAGAGTCTGAGTTTGAAAAGATACTTATCTATCTTGAAGGTGGCACTCGTTTTGAAAAGGCAAAGAAACTGCGAGACCTCTTTCCTCTTGAAATGGAAAGCGGTGAACGCCTATGGGTAGAGTTCTTGAACCGCACTCACTGGTGTCAGAACGAGTTTCAGGTTTCCAACCAGATTACGGTGGAAGGTAGAAAGAAATGCCGTTACGATGTGACGATACTTATCAATGGTTTGCCTTTGGTTCAAATAGAACTGAAGCGTAGGGGTGTGGAATTGAAACAGGCATACAACCAGATACAGCGTTATCACAAAACTTCTTTTCATGGCCTGTTTGATTACATCCAGTTGTTTGTCATATCCAATGGTGTGAACACTCGCTATTTCGCCAACAACCCGAATAGTGGCTATAAGTTTACGTTCAACTGGACGGATGCCGCCAATGTGCCTTTCAACGACTTGGAGAAATTTGCCACAGTGTTCTTCGACAAGTGTACGTTGGGAAAGATTATTGGCAAGTACATTGTATTACATGAGGGAGACAAATGCCTGATGGTACTTCGCCCTTATCAGTTCTATGCGGTGGAGAAGATACTTGACCGTGTGGAAAACTCCAACGATAACGGTTATATATGGCATACAACTGGTGCGGGAAAGACCTTGACATCATTCAAGGCAGCCCAACTCGTATCAGAGTTGGACGATGTGGATAAGGTGATGTTTGTGGTTGACCGCCACGACCTTGACACGCAGACACAAGCCGAATACGAGGCTTTTGAGCCTGGTGCCGTTGACAGTACCGACAACACAGACGAATTGGTGAAGCGTCTGCACAGTAATTCAAAGATTATTATTACCACCATTCAGAAACTTAATGCAGCTGTCAGCAAGCAGTGGTATAGCAGTCGTATTGAGGAAATACGCCATTCTCGCATCGTGATGATATTCGATGAGTGTCATCGAAGCCATTTCGGAGATTGCCACAAGAACATCGTAAAGTTCTTCGACAACACGCAGATATTCGGTTTTACTGGCACACCTATCTTTGTTGAAAATGCGGTGGACGGACATACCACAAAGGAAATCTTTGGCAACTGTCTTCACAAGTATCTCATTAAGGATGCCATTGCTGACGAAAACGTGCTGGGTTTCCTTGTGGAGTATTATCACGGCAATGAAGATGTGGAATATGCCGACCAAGACCGCATGACGGAGATTGCCAAATTCATCCTTAATAATTTCAATAAGTCAACATTCGACGGTGAGTTTGACGCATTGTTTGCCGTGCAGTCAGTGCCTGTACTGATCCGTTATTACAAGATATTCAAGAGTCTGAATCCGAAGATTAGGATAGGAGCGGTCTTCACATACGCAGCCAATAATAGTCAGGATGATGACTTGACAGGTATGAATACAGGCAACTTTGTGAGTGACAGTATTGGCGAGGCAGACGAATTGCAAGCCATCATGGATGACTACAATGATATGTATGGTACGAGTTTTACTACTGAAAATTTCCGTGCCTACTATGATGATATCAACCTTCGAATGAAGAAAAAGAAGGGCGACATGAAGCCTCTTGATCTCTGTTTGGTTGTCGGAATGTTCCTTACTGGTTTTGACAGTAAGAAGCTCAACACTCTCTATGTTGACAAGAACATGGAGTATCATGGATTGTTGCAAGCGTTCAGTCGTACCAACCGTGTGTTGAACGAGAAGAAGCGTTTTGGCAAGGTAGTTTGTTTCCGTGACTTGAAAGGCAAGGTGGACGAGTCTATCAAACTTTTCAGCAATGGAAATCCTATAGAAGATATTGTGCGCCCACCATTTGATGATGTAAAGAAGAAATATCAGGAAATGACGAAAGATTTCCTGGAGCATTATCCAGAAGCTCATTTTGTGGATTATTTGCAAAGTGAGAACGATAAGAAGCAGTTTATCCTTGCTTTCCGTGACATCATCAAAAAACACGCAGAGATTCAAATCTATGATGAGTTTGAGGAGGATGCTCCCGACCTCGGAATGACAGAACAGCAGTTTATGGACTTCCGCAGCAAGTATCTTGACATATACGATACCTTTGCTGCCAAGGGTACTGAAAAACCAAGCGGTTATCAAGTTCCTGAGGAAGGTCCGGTTATGTTTGGTGAGCCTGATCCGATTCAGGATGGAGCAACTGGGCTTGACGATGTGGATTTTTGTCTGGAATTGTTGCATAGTGATATTATCAATGTGGCTTATATCCTGGAACTCATTGCCGACCTCAATCCGTATAGTGAGGACTATTCGGAGAAGCGCCAGCATATCATCGACACAATGATTAAGGATGCCGAACTTCGCAGTAAAGCAACACTCATTGACGGATTTATCCAGAAGAATGTGGATGATGACCGTGACAACTTCATGGCTCGCAAACAAAAGGCTGATGGTACAAGCGACCTTGAAGAACGGTTGAACAACTACATCGTCACCGAACGCAACAATGCAGTCAATACGCTTGCCAAGGATGAGGATTTGGATGCTTCCGTCCTCAATCATTACCTCTCGGAGTATGACTATCTGCAGAAAGAGCAGCCTGAAATCATACAAGAGGCATTGAAAGAGAAACACTTGGGACTGATAAAAAAACGCAAGGCATTGACAAGAATACTCGATAAACTGCGTTCTATAATAAGGACATTTAGTTGGGAATAAACAAAAGATAAAAAAGAAATAACGATATGAGCGAAGAATTACAACAGAAACTCCGTGACCAACTTTGGGAAGTTGCTAACAAACTGCGTGGCAATATGTCGGCAAGTGACTTCATGTATTTCACCCTTGGTTTTATCTTCTACAAGTATTTGTCGGAGAAGATAGAGAAGCATGCCAATGACGCATTGGTGGACGATGAAGTTACGTTCAAGGAACTGTGGGCAATGGAGAAAGACGAAGATATAGAAGAACTTCAGGAGGTTGTCAAGACTGAATGTCTGGAAAATATCGGCTACTTCATTGAACCAAACTTCCTGTTCTCGTCTGTCATTGAGAGCATTAAGAGAAAGGAGAATATCCTGCCGATGCTCGAACGCTCATTGAAGCGTATTGAGGACAGTACCCTCGGGCAGGACAGTGAAGAAGACTTTGGAGGTCTATTCTCTGACATTGACCTTGCTTCACCAAAATTGGGTAAAACTGCAGATGACAAGAATACTTTGGTCAGCAATGTACTTCTTGCACTTGATGATATTGACTTTGGTGTAGAAGCATCGCAAGAGATAGATATTCTCGGTGATGCCTACGAGTATATGATTAGCCAATTTGCTGCTGGAGCAGGCAAGAAAGCCGGTGAGTTCTATACTCCTCAGGAAGTGAGCCGTATCTTGGCAGAGATCGTTACCATCGGTCACGCTCGTCTGCGCAATGTCTATGACCCTACTTGTGGTAGTGGTTCGCTGCTGCTCCGTGCAGCAAGCATCGGTCATGCAAGCGAGATCTTTGGTCAGGAGAAGAATCCTACTACCTATAATCTGGCTCGTATGAACATGCTCCTTCATGGCATCAAGTTCAGCAATTTCCGCATTGAGAATGGTGATACCTTAGAGGCCGATGCATTTGGAGACACCCAGTTTGATGCGGTCGTTGCAAACCCTCCGTTCTCAGCCGAATGGAGTGCTGCCGATAAGTTCAACAACGATGATCGTTTCAGCAAGGCAGGACGCTTGGCACCTCGAAAGACTGCCGATTACGCCTTTATTCTTCACATGATTTATCATCTCAATGAGGGTGGTACAATGGCTTGTGTCGCTCCTCATGGCGTCTTGTTCCGTGGTAATGCCGAGGGGGTAATCCGCCGTTTCCTCATCGAAAAGAAAAATTATGTGGATGCTATTATCGGACTTCCTGCCAACATCTTCTATGGTACAAGTATCCCAACCTGTATCTTGGTGTTCAAGAAATGCCGTAAGGAGGATGACAACATTCTGTTTATTGATGCCAGCAAGGAGTTTGAAAAGGTCAAGACCCAGAACAAACTCCGTCCGCAGCATATCAAGAAGATTGTTGATACTTATCGTGAGCGTAAGGAGGTAGAAAAATACAGTCATCTTGCCACACTGCAAGAAGTAGCTGAGAACGACTACAACCTCAACATTCCTCGTTACGTTGATACTTTCGAGGAAGAAGAACCTATCGACATTCATGCTGTCATGAAGGAAATCAAGGAGCTGGAAGCCAAACGAGCTGACCTTGACAAGGAGATTGAGGGCTATCTGAAAGAGTTGGGATTGGTAGAGTAAACTTTCCACAAGTTGTGGCAGATTTCCCAGATATGAAAGGGCTTTCATACTGAAACTTGAAGTATATCAGACAATGGTATCAGTTTTATAATGAGCAACTTACAATTGGGCAACAAGTTGTTGCCCAATTAGACGATGTAAATGTGCAACAACTTGTTGCACAAATACAAGATAAGGATTTCAAAAAAGGGTAATGATATGAAAAATAAAGATAATATACCGCAGTTTGTGAATAGCGACTCCTTCATGGCAGACAAGAACTATGTGAAGTGGTTGTCTGACCTGAAGAAACGCTTCCATATTGCACAGCTCAAAGCAGCTGTCAAAGTGAATACGGAAATGCTCAAATTCTATTGGAGTTTGGGCGAGGACATTTGTGAGAAGCAGAAGCAATACAAGTGGGGCGCAAACTTCATGAAAAGATTGAGCCTTGATTTGCGTGCGGAATTTCCACAAGCTGAGGGATTTTCATGGTCTAATCTCTATAAAATACGAAAATGGTATTTGTTCTATTCTTCACAAATTAAATTTTTGTACCAAGCTGGTACAAAATTACAAAAGGTGGATAATGCAACAACCCCAATGCCAGACTTACTGCAATTTGTGCCTTGGAGACATCAAACAGTAATTGTTTCCAAATGCACTACAATAAACGCTGCAATATTCTATCTCAACAAGGTTGTTGAAGACAACATGAGCCGTACAGAGTTGGAGCATGTGGTTAAGGCTCAACTGTACGAGCACACAGGCAAGGCTTTGAATAACTTTGATGTTACATTACCACGACCTCAAAACGAATTGGCAACAGAGATTATAAAAGACCCTTACAAGTTGGATTTCTTCTCATTGCCAAGCAAGTTCAGCGAAATGGACTTGGAGAATAAGTTAGCAACCAATATTACTCGCTTCCTTTTGGAATTGGGCAAAGGGTTTGCCTATGTCGGTCGGCAGATGGAACTTGACACGCCAAGTGGTAAGTCTTACTTCCCAGACATGGTGTTCTATCATACTCGGCTGAAATGTTATGTGGTGGTAGAACTGAAGATTGTGGATTTTATGCCAGAGTTTATTGGCAAACTGAATTTCTACGTTTCGGCAGCTGACGAGTTGCTTAGAGGTGAGGGAGATAATCCAAGTATTGGTATTCTTCTTTGCAAGGACAAAGATTCGTCTGTGGTAGAATGGTCTCTGCGTGGTATAACAACTCCTTTGGGGGTGGCAAGCTATCAGCTGCAAGAGGTCTATGAACGAACATTGCTTGAGATAAAGCAAGAAGCCTCTGAGGATGAATAGTAATATAGTTTAAATTCTGCCACAACTTGTGGAAGAAATTGTCTACCAAGTTGGTAGACAAATAAAACAATGTAACTGGTATGTAACAGAGCCATATTGGTGAACTTAAATTAAGGATTAAAAATGACAACAACAATAAATAACGAACATAAGAAACTTAATGTCCCAAATCTCAGATTCCCGGAGTTTCAAGGGGAGTGGGAGAAGTGTAAGGTTTCTGACTTATTGGATTTCTATTCAACAAATTCACTTAGTTGGGATAAGTTAGAATATGGAACTACAAATATTCAGAACCTTCATTATGGACTAATTCATGTTGGGTTACCAACAATGGTAGATATAGACAAAGATAATCTTCCCAACATTATTGATGGTAATGTTCCTAAGAATTATGAGTTGTGCAAAGAGGGTGATATTGTTTTTGCCGATGCGTCAGAAGATACAAACGAAGTGGCAAAAGCAGTTGAGTACTATAATTTGAATGGCAAAAAAGTTGTTTGTGGCTTACATACAATTCATGGACGTGACAACAAAAACAAAACTGTTGTCGGCTATAAGGGCTACGCTTTTTCATCAATGTCTTTCCACCATCAAATAAGACGTATTGCACAAGGAACCAAGATATATTCAATCAATAGTAAAAACTTCTCAGAGTGCTATGTTGGTATACCATCAAAGGACGAACAACAAAAAATCGCGGACTTGCTCCGTCTAATAGATGAGCGCATAGCAACCCAAAACAAAATCATTGAGGATTTGAAAAAGCTAAAGTCTGCGATTATTGAAA
>ERZ1034952.2923-NODE-2923-length-12031-cov-11.426102_pt1 | contig 12031 bp, 10 predicted proteins | sample MGYA00520625_ERZ1034952 | MGnify/ENA primary metagenome ERZ1034952 (study PRJEB33766, sample SAMN09781773) | gut metagenome | biome: gut microbiome | host: Homo sapiens | place: Madagascar | study: EMG produced TPA metagenomics assembly of the PRJNA485056 data... | reverse complement strand
GGTCTGGGGCTGGCCATCGTCAAGCACATTACTCTCATCCACGGGGCCCGCATCAAGCTGGAAAGTCAGGTGGACGTCGGCACGACCATCACGGTCACCTTCCCCACGGCATCCTGATTTTTCAAGCACCCAGAAATACAACGTCTGCCTGCAGCTGCGGGCAGGCGTTTTTTGTTGGGTCAAACCCGTCGGGAGAGCCTGTGCGCAGCAGACTGTGCTCCTGCAGATGCAGCAGGTCTGTCCCCTGCTGCCAGCAGGAACGTACCACCCCAAGGCAAAGCTCTTCCAACTGTTGACACTGTGCTGCATCCGGCTGCGGCGTGCCGTAGGCCGTCTGGCAGTCCAGACGCAGGGTGGCCGTCTGCTTCCGGAGAGCAACTGAGACGGTGCACCGCCGGATGGTTACACGCTTTCCTTGCAGCCAGAAGGTTCGTTTACCCGGTGTGCCCGTCAGCAGAAGAAACGCCTCTGTCTCGTTTTCTGTCAGGCGCTGCACCGCACCGCTCCCGGTGCGGAAGGCCCCGCTGCCAGAAACCATCACTTTCCCTTCCTGTGCTTCGGGCAAGCAAAGCACAGGAAGCAGCATGCTTTCCTCGTGTGCATACAGCCGTGGCATTGCCGCCGATCTGGCCTTGAGTTTGTCCAGCAGTTTGTCGGGCAGCGTCTCCGTTTTTCCGCACGACTGCAAGAGTATTTCCAGATCAAATTCCGTGCAGGAAAGTCGGGCCGCTGTGCGCCCGCAGCCGCGTTCCAGCACCAGATTCTCATAAGCTGCCAGCACGGCATCCTCCGTCTGCTCCGGGAACAGTACATAATCGCACAGACGATAATCTGCCGTCTGCGGCAAAGTTCCTTCGGCAGCGGCAAGGGCTGCTTCCAATGTCTGCCCTCGGCCATCGGTGATGCGCAGTGCGGCTGAGGCATCGGCTGCGTCGGCTGCCGCTTCCGGTGACTGGTACAGCAGCCCCACCGACCAGGTCTGTTTCTTCTGTTCCAGATAAGCCACCCGTATCATACTTTTTTCGGTGGTCTCACAGCGCAGGAACAGCAGGCACCAGCCAACAAGCACCGCATAAAGCAGAATTCGGGCCCATCGCCGCTTCATTGCCGCACTTCCTTTCGCTTTTGTATGGCGTACTCCTGCCCCAGCATCCGGATGGCCGTGCACAGCACCCCGATGCGAAAAATCGCGCAGGTCAGCCAGACCAGCAGCAACGCCGCGTCCAGCCGGGAAAATGTCCCGGTGCTCCATGCACGCAGCAATTCCCGCGCCGGGTATGTCCGACTGAACACCAGTGCCATGCCAAGCGTTGCCGCCGTTTGTACAAGGGCTGTGAGAATGGGCAGGCAGACACCACGCCGCTCCTCCCGGCCGCAGAGCAGCGGTACCGCAAAGTATTCAGCATAGACCGGAACGGTGAATGCCGTGCTCTGCGGCGCAGCCTGCGCAAACAGCCCGGCCCAGTGCATCTGCCGGGACAGCCCCATCAGACACACCGCGCTTCCCACCGCCACAAACCACCACAACACCTGCGCCGGGGCACCCCATGCGCGGGCAGGCATCTGCCAGCCCGCCCAAAGCAGCAGCGGCAAAAAACCCAGCAATGCCAGCGAAGAAAACTCTTCCCGGCAGACTTGCAGAGCCTTCCAGAATGTTCCGGCCAGTTCCACCGCCAGCCAGACCTGCAGGCAAAATGCAGCTGCCCAGGCGGCAGGCTTTGGCGGGCCGGACTGCCAAAACCGACTGGTCAAAGCAGAAAGTATCATCAGCAGTACTGCAGCCAGCACCTCCTGCCAGAGGAGTGCCCGGGACGAACTGCATACCGGCAGACGCTCTGCCGCCGCCGCGGCAAAGATGCTGAGGGTCACTGCCGGCAATGAAAATTTGTCCTGCGTTTTATTCATGCGCGGGGCCTCCGTTTCTGCCAGATGTTGAACCCCTTGCGGGACAGGTGCCGATAGTTGCGCCGGATGACGCCGTCCTCGGCCAGCGGGCTTTGCGGGAACGGATGCTGTGCAAGATACGGCACCCCCAGCATCCCGGTGCCGGACAGGCTGAGCAGCAGCACAAAAAAAGCCCCGGCCAGTCCCACCGGCCCGGCAAGCCCCGCAGCCACCACTACGCCGATGCGCAGCAGGGTGGCCGGTTCGTACAAAGCGGGCGTGACGAACACCGCAATGGACGTAATGCTGGCCACAAAGATGACCGGGGTGCTCATCAGGCCGGTGGCAATGGCGGCATCGCCCAGAATGAGGGCGGCCACCAGACTGACCGAATGCCCCAGCGACTGCGGCATCCGCAGCCCGGCCTCCCGGATAACTTCCAGCAGCAGGATGACCAGCAGCATTTCTGCAAACAAGGGCAGCGGCGTAGCCTTTTCGGCGGCTTCGATCTTATACAGCAATTGGGGCGGGATCAGCTCCGGCAGATAGACCGCCAGACAAACGAACGCCCCCGGCAGAAAGACCGTGAGGTAAAAGGAAGCATAGTTCAGCACCCGCAAGAAGGAGGCGAACACAGCAGTGGACGCGTAGTCGTCCAAGCATTCAAAGTTTTCACAGAAGAGCGCCGGCAGCACCATGGCCGACGGGCTGCCATTGACCAGCACTACAATGCGGCCCTCACATAGTTTGGCCGAAGCCGCCGCCGGGCGCTGGGTGTAGCTGACCGGAGTGAACAGCCGTGCCCGGCTGGGCAGAAGCCACGGTACAAAATAGCTGCTGTCCAGCAGCAGCTCCGGCTTTGCAGCGGCAAGGGTCTGCCGTACCTGGCGCACCATGGCAGGGTCTGCTTTGCCCCTGCAGTAGCAAATAGCGTACTCTGTCCCTGCGGCGGTGTCGGCCTGCGCCACCTCCAACACCAGATCATCGGTGCGGACCAGACGGCGCAGCAGGCTCAGGTTCACCCGCAGCAGGTCGGCAAAGCCTTCCCGCGACCCGCGCAGGTTGCCCTCTCCTTCCGGCTCGTCCACCGAGCGGTACTTGAGGGCCTGCACCGAAAAAGCAATGCCTTTCGCGCAGCCATCCAGCAGCAGCACAGCCATGCCTGCCGTTAACCGCTTGACAAGATCCGGCAGATCCTCCACCGGGGTGCTCTCGGCCGGGGAAGCGGAACCATGCAGGATGTGCTCATACACTTCCTGCCCGGTGCATGGGCAGGGCTGCTGCAGCGCCTGCCGACTGGCCGCGTCCAACAGCAGCTCCCACAGTGAATCCAGACTGGCCATGCCGTCAAACAGCACAATGCAGCCCCGGCAATGATAAATCATGATTTCCTTGGCATAATAATCCGCAGAGGCACCGAACCGGGCGTCCAGCTCTGCCAGATTTTCGGCCAGATGCAACGACAACTGCTGCACACAACATCCACTCCTTTGCACAGCAGTATGCCCGCCCGGAGCCGGTTCCATACCGGCGGGTGCCGACAGGAGGTTTCCACGATGAAGTTATTGATCTTCCGCACGATTTTGATCTACCTGTGCGTGCTGTTTGCCATGCGGCTGATGGGCAAGCGTCAGCTGGGGGAATTGCAGCCCGAAGAACTGGTGTCCACCATCCTGATCTCCAATCTGGCGTCCATCTCCATTGAATCGGAGGATGTTCCGGTGACGGCCAGCCTGATTCCACTGTTTCTCATTGCTGCGCTGGAGCTGCTGGGCTCCGCGCTGAGCTTCCGCAGCCAGAAGTTTTTCAACCTGCTGTCCGGGCGGCCCAAAACCGTGATCCTGAACGGAGAGATCGACCAGACCGCTCTGCGCACCCTGCGCCTGACGGTGGCCGACCTGATGGAAGCGCTGCGCGGCAAGGACGTCTTTGATCCGCGGGATGTGTCCTACGCGGTCATTGAGACGAACGGGACTCTTTCGGTGGCATTGCGGCCGGAAAAGGAACCTGCGCGGCTGTCCGATCTGCAGCTGCGGGTGGAGCACTGCCACGCAACCATCCCCTTTGTGCTGGATGGGCAGGTGCTGGAGGACAACCTGCACTGGTGCGGCAAAGACCGTGCCTGGCTGGAACGCACGGCGCAGGCCAATACCCTGCTGCCGCAGGAAATCCTGCTTCTTGTCGGCAATGAGACCGAGGACTATTTTCTTTTGAAAAAGGAGCGCCGCACTACGGTGCATGAGGGCCGGAAATGAAACGGATCTACGCCTGCTTTACCATCGTGGCCGCTTTGCTGGCCACTGCCTTTTACAGCAGCTTTCAGGTACAGCGCTTTGCCGATGACATTTCCACCGACCTGGACTGTGCCATTGAGGCCATTCGCAACAGTGACCTGCCCACCGCCCGGCAGGCACTGGCCCGCGGAGCCGACCGGTGTGACCGGATGCGGGAAAAGATGAACCACCTGCTGCGCACGGAAGATTTTACCGAGCTGGAAGCGGCCCTGCGCACCGCCGACGGGCACCTGGAGCAGAACGCCCCCGAAGAAGCCTTTGGGGAGCTGCGCCGGGCACAGGTACAGGTGGAAACACTGCAATGGCTGGCCCGGCGGTTTGTGTAAACACAAAAAGCACCGCTTCCCTGCTGTACAGAGAAAGCGGTGCTTTGCAAATTACGGGTTACTGTGCGTCCTTCCGGTCACCCATGAGCTTTTTCAGTTCATTGAAAAAGCTCTCCACGTCGGCAAACTGCCGGTAGACCGAGGCAAAGCGGACATAGGCCACCTCGTCGATCTTTTTCAGTTCCTGCATGGTCAGCTCCCCGATGCGCACACTGGGGATCTCGCGGTCGTAGGAACTGAGCAGGGTCTGCTCGATGCTGGTGACCGCGCGCTCAATGGCCTCGTAGCTCACGGGGCGCTTGGCGCAGGCCCGCAGCATGGCGTTGAGCAACTTCTGCCGGTCAAACGGCTCTCGGGAGTTGTCCTTTTTGATGACCACGAGCGGGACTGTTTCCACCACCTCGTAGGTCGTGAACCGCATATGGCAGCTCAGACATTCCCGGCGGCGGCGGATACGCTCACTGTCTTCGGTAGGGCGCGAGTCGATCACCTTGGATTCCTCAGCACCGCAATAGGGACATTTCATGTTCTGTTCCTCCTGAACCTCTGCGGGAATTTTGTGTCAGGCCTTTTTGCCGGACTTGGGGCTGCGCTCGCTCCACAGCATCCATGCCGAGGTGGAGACGCACAGCGAAGTGTACACGCCGCTGATCATGCCCATCATCAGCGGGAAGGCAAAGGTAAAGATGCTGTCCAGACCGTAGAGCTTTGCCACGATGCACAGCACACCCAGTGCCATCACGGTGGTGATGGTGGTGATGAGGGTACGGCGGGCAGACTGGTTGACCGAACGGTTGACCAGCTCTTCAAAGCTGGCCTTCTTGCCCATCAGGGCGCGGTTCTCGCGGATGCGGTCATACACCACGACGGTATCGTTGATGGAGTAACCCAGAATGGTCAGCATGGCCGCAATGAAGTTGCCGTCCAGCGGAGTGCGCAGCAGCACAAAGGTGCCAAACACCACCATCAGGTCGTTCACCAGTGCCAGAACAGCCATCATGCCGCCGGTCAGGCCGCCGATGTTCTTGAAGCGCAGGGCAATGTACACCAGGATGAGCACCAGCGCAAACACCACAGCTACCAGGCTCTTCTGCAGGAACTTGGTGCCCATGGCAGCGCTGACGTTGCTCAGGGACAGCTGCGCGAAGTTGTTGTCCGGGTAAGTCTCGTTCAAAGAGTCCAGCAGAGCCTCCACCTGATCGGTGGTCACGGTCTCGGTGCCGGGCATGGAGATCTTCAGGGTCTGGTCACCGGTGGCCACGTTCTCGCCGGTCTGCAGGGTCAGGCCCGTGTTTTCCAGGGCATCGGAGGCGGTCTGCTGCACCTGTGCCATCTCAAAGCTGCCGTCGTAGCTCAGGGTGATCATGGCACCGCCGGTGAACTCGGTGTCCAGATGGACACCGAACACCACAGCACACAGCACGATGGCTGCCATCAGGCAGGAGGAAAAGACCAGGAACTTTTTGCGCAGACCCACAAAATTGACCTGCTTTTTCTCGGTCTCATTCTTGCCCAGCTTGGCAGCACCGTACAGCCAGGGGTTGCGCAGAGCCTTGATGGAGGCCGCACCGCGGATCATGACGCGGGTGGCAAACACGCCAAACACGAAGTTGAGCAGCACGCCGGTCAGCAGCGTATAGCCAAAAGCGTAAATGGTACCGGCGGTGGAGGGGCCAAAGGCAAAGAACACAAAGTGCAGTGCCTTGGCAAACAGGCCGTCCGAGGGGCCGAAGGCACCCATCAGCACGATGGCCACGATGACAATGGTCACGTTGCCGTCAATGATGGGAGTCAGGCCGCGGGCAAAGCCGCTCTTCAGTGCGCCGTCCAAGGACTTGCCATTCTTCAGCTCTTCCTTGATGCGCTCGGCCGTGATGACGTTGGCGTCCACGCCCATGCCAATGGCCAGAATGATACCGGCAATGCCGGGCAGCGTCAGGGTAAAGCTTTCAAACACCGGGAAGTAGCCGGAAACAAAGGCCAGCGTAGCCGCCACCTGACCGGCCAGCGCGATGCAGGCCAGGAAGCCCGGCAGGCGGTACAGCACCGTCATGAACACCACGATCAGCGCAAAGGCGATGACACCGGCCAGCACCATGGCGCTCAGGCTGTTCTCGCCCAGGCTGGGGCTGACGGTGGAATAGCTGTCCACCTTGAGCGCAAAGGGCAGTGCGCCGGAGTTGATCTGGCGGGCCATCTTGACCACGGCATCCTGCGTGAAGGGGTTGGAAGCCGAACTGGTAATGATGGCCTCGCCATCGGTGATGGCCGCGTTGACGGTGGCCGTGCTCACATTCTCGTCATCCAGCCAGATGCTGATGGTGCCGTTGGAAGCAGCCAGACGGGTGGTGGCCTCACCAAAGGCCTTGGCACCCTCGTCGGTGAACTTCAGGGACACATAGTACTCCGAAGCACCGCCGCTGGTCACCGGGCCGTACTGGGCCGCAGCACTCTCAATCATGGAGCCGTCCAGGATCAGGTCACCGTCGGCGTTGCTGCCTTCGCGGAAGGTCAGATACGCCGTGGTGCCGATCTCCTGAATGGCAGATTCCGGGTCGAAGTCTGTTTCGCCGGACTGCCACGGGAACTCCAGGATCAGGCTGTCAGAGTTGGGGTCCACATACAGCTCGTAGTCGGTCACATTCAGTGCGACCAGACGGTTCTCGATGACAAGCTGCGCCGCTTCCAGCTGCTCTTCGGTGGCATCGTAGTCCTCCGAGGGCACAAAGGTGACGTTGACGCCGCCTTTGATGTCCACACCGAACCGGATGTCCTTTGCACCCTTGATATAGGTGGTGGTCACATCGCCGTACTTTGCCGACACGCCGAAAAACGCCGTGTACACAAACGCAAGAATCAGAAGCACTGTGACGACCAGGTGCCATGCTTTTCCTTTTGTCTTCATATGTTTCAGGAATACCTCCAAACGTCCCGTTTGCTGCGGGACCCGTTATTGAAACCTCCCCCGGCAGGCCCGGCGGACCGCACGGAGGAGGTTTTTACAAAGAAATGTTATGCCTGCTCTGCCAGCAGCTTTTCCACAACGGCCAGACGCACACAGACGCACAGCAGTTCAGAGGCGGTTTCCACCTCGTCCAGGCTGGGGTAGGTGGGTGCAATGCGCAGATGAGAATCCTGCGGGTCCTTGTGGTAGGGGTATGCCGAACCGGCACCGGTCAGGGTCAGACCGGCTTCCTTGCACAGGTTTGCCACACGCTTGGCACAGCCGGGCATGACGTACAGGCTGATGAAGTAGCCGCCCTTGGGATCGGTCCAGTGGGCAATGTCGCCGCAGGGGGTCAGGTTGTTGCGGAATGCCGTTTTGACGGCATCGAAGCAGGGCACCAGACGACGGCGATGCTTTGCCATGTGGGCCAGAACGCCTTCCTTGTTCTTCAGGAAGCGGACGTGGCGCAGCTGGTTCATCTTATCGTAGCTGATGATCATCACCGAGAAGCGCTTGCACATATACTTCATGCTGTTCTCGCTGCAGGCAATGGCAGAAACGCCTGCACCGGGGAAGGTGATCTTGCTGGTAGAGGTGAACATGAACACACGGTCCTCATTGCCGTACTTCTTGCTCTCGTTCAGCAGCACCGGAGTCTCGATGATCTCATCGGTGAGGTGGTGCACGATGTAGGCCTCATCCCAGAAGATCTTGAAGTCGGGCGCAGCGGTCTTCATCTTGGCGAAGCGCTCGATGGTCTCATCGCTGTAGGTGTAGCCGTCGGGGTTGGAATACTGCGGCACGCACCAGATGCCCTTGATGGTGTCATCCTCGGCCACCAGTTTTTCCACCATGTCCATGTCCGGGCCATTGGGGGTCATCGGCACGCTGACCAGCTCAAAGCCGAATTCCTCAGTGATGGCAAAGTGACGGTCGTAGCCGGGCACCGGGCAGAGGAACTTGCGCTTCTCCACCTGAGACCAGGGGCAGGGAGACTCCGGGAAGCCGAACACATAGCCGATGTTGATCAGGTTGTACATCAGCTGCAGGCTGGAGTTGCCGCCCACGAACACCTCACCGGGCTGCACGCCGAACACATCGGCAAACAGCACGCGGGCCTCCTGCAGACCCTCCAGTTCACCGTAGTTGCGGGCATCGGTGCCGGCATCGGTGGTGTAATCGTTCATCTTCAGCAGGTCCATGGCCAGATCCATCTGGTGAGGGCCAGGCTTGCCGCGGGCCATATTCAGCTTGAGGCCCTTGGCCTGAAACTTTTTGTACTCTGCCTCAAGCGCAGCTTTTTCGGCAGCAAGTTCTTCACGATTCATTGCAAGATAATTTGCCATTGAAAACACACTCCTTTATCGTACTTCCTGTTACCCATTGCGTCGGGATCTGCCTTGGGGGAAGCGCTCCTGCCAGGGAAAAGCTCCGCACAGATTCCAGACTTTACTATTATAACGCATTTTGCCCTTAGAAACAAGAATCTGAAAACAAAAAGCCCTGCCAAAAGCAAATTGCTTTTGAAACAGGGCCTTTCTCCCCTGCCGGTATCAGCTCAGGGAGGTTTGGTTCTTATAACGCTTGCGCACTGCGCCGTACTCCAGGTGGGCTTCGCCGCTTTCCACGGTGTCCTCATCCACCGTCACGCGGATGATAGTGGCGTCGTTGGGCACCTCGTACATGATGGGCAGCAGGATGCTCTCCATCACGCTGCGCAGGCCGCGGGCACCGGTCTTACGCTCGATGGTCTTACGGGCAATGGCGTGGAGTGCTTCGTCGGTGAAGTTCAGTTCCACGTTGTCCATGTTCAGCAGCTCTTTGTACTGCTTGACCAGGCTGTTGCGGGGCTCCTTGAGCACGCGCACCAGAGCATCCTCGTCCAGATCGTCCAACACGGTGATGACCGGCAGGCGGCCGATCAGCTCCGGGATCAGGCCGAACTTGACCAGATCGTGGGGTTCCACCTTGCGCAGCAGGGCCTTCTCTGCCTCGACGGAGTTGTCCTTCAGTGCACTGCCAAAGCCCAGAGCGGACTTGTCGGTGCGGCGCAGGATATACTTGTCCAGACCATCGAATGCACCGCCGCAGATGAACAGGATGTTGGTGGTGTCGATCTGGATGAACTCCTGCTGCGGGTGCTTGCGGCCGCCCTGCGGCGGCACGTTGCTGACAGTACCCTCCAAGATCTTCAGCAGTGCCTGCTGCACGCCCTCGCCGCCCACATCGCGGGTGATGGAGGGGTTTTCGCTCTTGCGAGTGATCTTATCGATCTCATCAATGTAGATGATGCCGATCTGTGCCTTCTGCACGTCAAAATCTGCCGCCTGGATCAGTTTGAGCAGAATGTTCTCCACGTCCTCGCCCACATAACCGGCCTCGGTAAGGGTGGTGGCATCCGCAATTGCGAAGGGCACGCCCAGCATCTTGGCCAGTGTCTGTGCCAACAGGGTCTTGCCCACGCCGGAGGGGCCCAGCAGCAGCACGTTGGACTTTTGCAGCTCCACATCGCCGCCCTTGCCGCTGAGGATGCGCTTATAGTGGTTGTAGACCGAAACGGACAGCACACGCTTTGCCTCGTCCTGACCGATGACATACTGATCCAGACCATCCTTGATCTCGGCCGGGGTCATGATGTTGATATCCAGATCTGCGGCAGCGGGTTGGACATGGGCGCGGCTTGCGCTTCCGCGTCCCGGACGGGCGCTTTTGGGCTGATCCGGCTTGTCAGAGAGCAGATCGTGGCACAGGCCGATGCACTCGCTGCAGATATTGACCCCGGGGCCAATGATCATGCGCTCCACTTCGTCCTGATGCTTGCCGCAAAAGCTGCAAACCAGATCCTTTTCGTTTTTGCCGGAATTGTTATTTGCCATAGCTGTTTTTCCTTATCCTGGATAGATTATAGCGGTTTACCGGTGGGCAATGACCTCATCGATCAGGCCGTATTCCTTTGCCTGCTGCGCGGTAAGGTAGTTGTCGCGCTCGGTGTCCTGCTGGATCTTTTCCAGCGGCTGGCCGGTGTACTCGCTGAGCATCCGGTTCATCTTATCGCGGATATAGACCATGTGCTCAGCATGGATCTTGATATCCGTAGTCTGGCCGGAAAGGCCGCCGCCCTGACCGCCGATCAACGGCTGGTGGATCATGATCTCGGCGTTGGGCAGCGCAAAGCGCTTGCCCTTGGTGCCGCTTGCCAGCAGGAATGCGCCCATAGAGGCAGCCATGCCCATGCAGATGGTGGAAACATCGCACTTGATATACTGCATGGTGTCGTGGATGGCCATGCCGGCGCTGATGGAGCCGCCGGGGCTGTTGATATACAGGCTGATGTCCTTGTCCGGGTCCTGCCCTTCCAGATACAGCAGCTGGGCCACGACCAAGCTGGCGGAGGTGTCGTTGACGTCCTCGCTCAGAACAATGATGCGGTCATTCAGCAGACGGGAAAAAATATCGTAAGAACGCTCGCCATGTGCCGACTGTTCCACGACATAAGGAACAAAACTCATAAAGTTCGCCTCCCAAAAAACGGAATATAGTATTTGCAAAATTGACCGATACGGGTCCCCTGTAAAGTTCAGCCGTATCGGTCAATTTTTACAACCTTTGATTTGTAGATGCACGGCAGTCCGTGCACCTTACAGCTGTGGACGCCAATTACTCAGCGTCGGCAGCCTTCTCGGCCTCAGCAGCCTTCTCCACGATGTTGGCGTGGCTCTTGATGAAATCGATCGCCTTGGTCACGGCCAGGTCGTTCTTCAGGTCGTCCATGTTCACCACATCACGCACCTGCTTCTCCTCCATCTTGTACTGGTCGGCAATGCGCTTAATCTCAGCATCGACGTCCTCATCGGAAGCGACGATGTTCTCAGCAGCGGCAACAGCCTCCAGAGCCAGACGGATCTTGACCTGCTTCTCAGCCTGCGGCATGAAGGAAGCACGGAACTGCTCCACGGTCTGGCCCATGTACTTCAGGTAGTCCTCGAGGCGCAGACCCTGCTGCTCCACGCGGAATGCGAAGTCGTTGACCATCTCGTCCATACGGGTCTCGTACATAGCCTGGGGGATCTCACCCTCCATGCTCTCGATGACCTGATCGACCAGAGCGTTCTCAACAGCCAGGTCGTCCTGCTTGTCCAGCTGCTCCTGGTTGTTCTTGCGGATGGAAGCCTTGAACTCGTCCAGAGTGTCGTACTCGGAGCAGTCCTTTGCCAGCTCGTCATCCAGAGCGGGCAGCTCCTTGTACTTGACCTCGTGCAGCTTGATCTTGAAGACCGCTGCCTTGCCGGCCAGCTCTGCAGCCTGGTACTCGGTGGGGAAGGTGACGTTCACATCGAACTCTTCGCCAGCGGAGTGGCCCACGATCTGATCCTCAAAGCCGGGGATGAAGCTGCCGCTGCCCAGGGTCAGGCTGTAGTGCTCAGCCTTGCCGCCCTCGAATGCGACGCCGTCCACAAAGCCCTCGAAGTCGATATCCACGATATCGCCGTTCTGAGCAGCGCCCTCACGGGTCAGCTCACGGGCGTTGCGCTCCTGCACACGCTTCAGCTCAGCGTCCACAGCCTCGTCGGTGACAGTAT
>ERZ1034952.2919-NODE-2919-length-12035-cov-20.078715_pt1 | contig 12035 bp, 8 predicted proteins | sample MGYA00520625_ERZ1034952 | MGnify/ENA primary metagenome ERZ1034952 (study PRJEB33766, sample SAMN09781773) | gut metagenome | biome: gut microbiome | host: Homo sapiens | place: Madagascar | study: EMG produced TPA metagenomics assembly of the PRJNA485056 data... | reverse complement strand
CAACGAAACAAGCTTCTCATACCCACAAACTTTTCACAGCGTGGGTATCAGCAACAAAACAAGCTTCTCATACCCGCAAACTTTTCACAGCGTTGGTATCAGCAACGAAACAAGCTTCTCATACTCACAAACTTTTCACAGCGTGGGTATCAGCAACAAAACAAGCTTCTCATACCCACAAACTTTCCACAGCGTGGGTATCAGCAACAAAACAAGCTTCTCATACCCACAAACTTTCCATAGCGTGGGTATCAGCAACAAAACAAGCTTCTCATACCCATAAACTTTCCACAGCGTGGGTATCAGCAACAAAACAAGCTTCTCATACCCATAAACTATTTCACGTTGAGGCGGAAGAAGGGTACAGATGAGCTTGGCGCTCCACATTTATTGGCAGTTCTGTGCAATGAGCCACGCTATTCATAAGATTGTCAGCAAAAGGCGCTGCCAATCGTATTTCTCTTCGCGGCGTTCGCCGCATCACGGCAAAAGTAAAAACCGTGATTTGTGAGCAAGCTCCCAATCACGGTTCTTATTTTGCCTATGCGCGGCTCATTGCCCGCGTAACTTTCAAGTTACATTACAAAATGAAATAAGATATGCAACGCTTATGATCGATTTTATGAAGTTTTGTGATTGTTTGCGTTAGTATTCATACGAATTGTATTATAGTAAAAAAGTACCAGAAAAGTCAATGCCTGTGCTGGATAGATCATAGATTTTAAACGTAAATGTCAATGATCGATGATCGGAACCATTCACGGATCAATGTCCAAAGATAAAAAAACGTTGCAATGGGTGAAAAAGTATGCTATTGTGATTTTGTTGCCGCTTTAGTGCGGTAAAGATTTACTCTGGAGAGTCCTTCCACGGAAAGCAAATTTCGTATTTCCGTATAGAAGGCGCCGAAGGTGTACGGCAGTAAAGCTGCCAATCTCTCAGGCAAAAGGACAGAGCATCTATATGCTTATTCCCATTCTCTTCGGAAGAAATCAATCTACGATAGGACGTCACAAGAGGTGACGGAAGGAGAGGGAATATGTTAGACATGATTAGTAACTTTCTGACCACAGTGGATGATTTCGTCTGGGGCATCCCCCTGATCGTCCTCATTCTGGCTACCGGCCTTTTTCTCACAGCCAGACTTCGTTTTTTGCAGATCACGAAGCTTCCCCATGCAATCAAACACTTAATTGCCAATGAAAAGTCGGGCGAAGACGGCGAAGTATCCAGCTTTGCGGCACTGTGTACGGCATTGTCCGCTACCATCGGAACCGGTAATATCGTTGGTGTGGCAACGGCTATTGTAGCAGGCGGTCCCGGAGCTTTGTTCTGGATGTGGATCGCTGCGCTGGTAGGTACGGCTACGAAGTATTCCGAGTGTCTGCTGGCGGTGAAGTATCGTGTAGTAGCAGAGGACGGACACATCATCGGTGGACCCTTCTACTATATCGAGAACGGTATGGGCAAGAACTGGAAATGGCTGGCGAAGATCTTCGCTTTTATGGGTGTATGCGTAGGATTGTTCGGTATCGGAACCTTTACCCAGATCAACGGTATCACCAGTGCGGTACATAATTTCTTTGATGCGAACAATGCACATACGGTACATCTCTTCGGCATGGATTATTCCTGGAGCGTTGTGATCTCCGGAATCCTGCTGACCATCTGCGTGGCACTGGTTGTCATCGGTGGATTAAAGCGTATTTCCACCGTGGCACAGGTCATCGTTCCTTTTATGGCAGTGACTTATGTAGTGACCTGTCTGTTAGTGCTGATCTTTAATGTAACTGCCATTCCGGCAGCTATCGTGACCATTGTACAGAGTGCCTTCGGTATGCGTGCCGTAGCCGGCGGTGCTTTGGGAGCGGTTATCATGGCGATGCAGAAGGGTATTGCGAGAGGTATTTTCTCCAATGAAGCAGGTATCGGTAGCGCACCTATCGCAGCGGCTGCAGCGCAGACCGATTCTCCTGCCACGCAGGGCCTGATCTCCATGATGGGTACCATCATTGATACTCTGATCATTTGTACCATGACTGGTCTTACGATCGTAATTACCGATTCCTGGAACGTAGGTCTGGACGGTGTGGATGTTACCACCAGAGCTTTCCAGCAGGGACTGCCTTTCAACAGTTCCATCGCATCCTTTATCCTGATGGTATGTCTGGTATTCTTTGCATTTACCACGATCCTTGGATGGGATTACTACAGTGAGAGGTGCCTGGAATATCTGATCGGTCAGAAGCCGAAGGCAATCAAAGTATACCGTTGGATCTACATTGCCTGCGTATTTATCGGACCCTACATGACTGTTAAGGCAGTATGGACCATCGCAGATATTTTCAACGGCCTGATGGCGATCCCGAACCTGATCGCATTGCTGGCATTAAATGGTGTGGTTGTGGCTGAGACCAAGAAATACCTTGACAATGCCAAGAAAAAGTTTTAAAAAAGTTCTGTAGCCCTATCAAGCGGGGAAAATCTATATTTTTTCCGGAAGTATAGAAGTGAGGAACTATATGAAAGATCTTACCAAGGGCAAACCGTCAGTTTTGATACTGACGTTTGCCCTTCCTATTTTTTTAGCTAATTTATTACAACTTACTTACAGCCTGGCAGATACCCGCATCGTAGGTACTTTTCTGGGAGATAATGCCCTGGCGGCAGTGGGGGCCACGACGACGCTGAGCAACCTGATCGTACAGTTCCTGATGGGAATGTGCAATGGCTTTGCTATTATTTCGGCACAGTGCTTCGGAGCGAAGGATATGGACAGATTGCGTAGATCATTAGGCAGTTCTCTGGTGCTTGGTTTATTGGCAGCTGTGGTATTGACGATTGGAGGGCTTGTATTTTTGCAGCCGATCCTCAGATTCCTGAATGTGCCGGAAAATCTGCTGAACACAGCAACACAGTATGTATCTGTGATCATAGCGGGACTTATTGTTACTTTATTATATGATGTATTATCTGCGACCTTAAGAGCGATCGGAGATACCGTGACCCCGCTGATCGTGCTGGCAGTGTCGGTGGTGCTGAATATCGGAGGAGATCTGCTTCTGATCGTGGTGCTGCATATGGGAGTGCTGGGTGCCGCAGTTGCTACTGTGCTGTCGCAGCTGATCGCTGTGGTGGTATGTGCGGTCTATCTGTGGAAAAAGTATGAAATTCTGCGGATACGTGTGGATGATCTGAAGCTGCAGGATGCCGGGATGCTCCGCAATATGTTAAGTTCCGGCCTTTCTATGGGATTCATGAGCTCGCTGGTCAATATCGGTACACTGACATTGCAGACTTCTATCAACAAGTTGGGACAGAATATTATCATTTCCCATACGGCAGCCCGCAAGATCTCTGAGATCTTCATGATCATGTTCAGCGTCTTCGGTCAGACGATGGCGACCTATTGCGGACAAAATCTGGGAGCCGGTAAAATCGACCGGATCCGCAGAGGAATCCTGTTGGCAACCGGTTATACCTGCATCTGGTGTACGCTTAACATTGTGACCGCTTATACTATCGGTGACTGGCTGGTATGGCTGGTCACCGGCAGCAAAAATCCGGAAGTGATCTACAATGCCACATTATATCTGAAGGTAGATACATTGTTCTATTATGTGACAGCGGTAATCTGTATTGTGAGAAACTCCATGCAGGGACTGGGAGAGCGGATCGTACCGCTGATCTCCAGCTCGCTGGAAATGCTAGGGAAAATTGTGATTGCGGCGACACTGGTTCCCATGTTCGGATACCCGGGTGTCATCGCTGCAGAGCCGATTGTGTGGTTTATCATGATCATTCCGCTATTGATGAAGATACTGCGCATGCCTGTCTGGAAACAGAAAAACTTAACGGTTTCGTAAACAAAAAGACGTTTTTACTTAACGTTGAGGAAAAATGACCAAATCTGACAGTAAAATACTTGCAATTTTGTCGAATTGTATTACCATATGGAAAATGCTACAATGATTTTACCGAGAAAATACTTAAACGTTTTCGAGAAGAAACTGTTGTAGAGACGTCTTTTACAGAAAGGCAGATGTGGTAAGCATGGAAAAGACAGAGAATAAGAAAACGAAAGTAAAAGGGAAGAAAAAGCCATTTTTTACAATCTCCAAAAAGATACTGGCGTTGAGCCTTCTGCCGATGATCATTGTGTGCGCACTGGTGGCGACCGTAGGCTCCAGAGCTTTGGAAGCAGGCATCGAGGAACAGATTGAGAAAGCATTGCAGATCGTAGGCGTCAGCGTGGACGAGACTTACACCAATCTGTATGAAGGTGATTACACCAGAGATAAGGGAGGCAAGGTGCGAAAGGGTGGCGTAGCAATCTCCGGAGATACGCAGCTGATCGACGGATTGCAGGAGAAGACGGGATTCCAGGTGTCTTTCCTGTACGGGAATATGCGTCTGATCACAACGCTGACGAAACCGGAGGGAGGTCGTATCAACGGTACAGGTCTGGAGACGGAGATCTACGAGCAGATCCAGACGGGAGAACCGCTATTCCTTAAGGATTGCGACATCTCCGAAGTGGATTACTATGTGTATTATCAACCGCTGATCAACTCCGACGGTTCTGTGATCGGCGCCATTGAGGTGGCAACACCGGTGCAGGGGGTACAGGACACGATTCATACGCAGGTGAAGGATATTATCCTGATCGCTGTGGCATGCGTTCTTGTGGCGGCAGTGCTTGTAAGTGTATTATCCCGAAGCATGGTGAAGACCATGAAGAAGACGAAGCATTTCCTGGGCAGGATCGTGAACGGAGAACTGGATGCAGAACCGGATGAAAAGCAGTGCCGAAGAAAGGACGAATTGGGAGATGTCTACCGGATCTCTGTGAAATTGCAGAAGACGCTGCGCACCATTGTGACGGATATCAAGGATTCTGCGGATAATCTGACAGTATCTTCCAACAAACTGATCAAGATGGCGCAGGATACCCGGGAATCGGTCCACGATGTATACCAGGCAGTAGGGGAGATCTCTGAAGGTGCCAGGAACCAGGCGGACGAAACAACGGATGCCAATACGAACGTGGTACGTATCGGCGAACAAATCGAGTATATCTCCGACAAAGTGAATTCTCTGACGGATTATGCCGGCAGGATGGCAGAAGCGGAGAAAGCTTCCGAAGAGATCATGAAGGAACTGAACAGCTCCAACGAGAGCACCAAAGAATCTGTCCTGCGGGTAGCGGAACAGATTAAGGATATGAATGGAGCAATTCAGAATATCACGAAGGCAGTTTCCATGATTCAGGATATTGCGGACGAGACAGATCTGCTGTCATTGAATGCCAGCATTGAAGCAGCCAGAGCCGGGGAAGCGGGAAGAGGCTTCGCAGTGGTGGCAGAGCAGATCAGTAAGCTGGCTGACCAGTCCAAGCGCTCCGCGACCGAGATTGAACAGATCATCAAAAATATCATGGAGTCTTCTGGCAGAATGGTGGAGATCATGGGTGAAGTGGAAGCCAACATGAATCACCAGCAGAGCAAGTTAGAAGAGACCGGTGTGAAGACCGCGGCGGTAGCGGACGGTGTGGAGAATTCCCTGCAGCATATCGGCGGTATCCGGGAGAAGATGGATGTCTTAGGACAGTCCGGAAGTGCGATCCGCGATGTGGTGGAAGGACTGTCGGCAATCTCCGAACAGAATGCAGCATCCGCAGACAGTACCATGCAGGCGGCTCATGGCATGAGTGATACCATGACGGAGCTGATGAGTTCTTCTGAGAACCTGCTGGCATTAGCGGACAAGTTGGAAAAGGTACTGGATGTTTTCAAGGTATAAAGAGGGAGCCGGAAGCTGTCCGGCAGGGAGATAACATATAAATGACAGAAAAACAGAAAATGCAGTCCGGTTTTTATAGAAAACCGGACTGCATTTTCGTGTGGTTTATTGACGGGGATACCATCATGAATTACAATATAAGAGATGTAAGGAATGAATATATCGGACGGAAGAGAAGGAGAATGCAAATGAAAGAGATGGAACGAAATAACCGGGTGGCCATGATAGCACATGGTGTGATCAATGCATGTATGCTTTTCATTTGTGTGATCGGATTCGTTAATCACACAGTGTCGGCTCCGATATTGGCAGTGCTAATGCTTCTTGGAATCATACCGGTTCTGGCAGAATTTATCTGTTGGAAGAGAGACCATGCGACAAAAGCTATAAAACATCTGTCAATGATCGGATTTGCGTTGTTTTATACAGTATTGCTTTTTACGGCACAGTGCAATATGGTGTATGCATTTGTAATTCCCATGATGTTTGCAGTCATGCCTTATCATGATGTAAAGGCATTTGCGCTTATTAATGTGGGGACGGTGGTAGAGAATGTCCTGGTGGTGCTCCTGGGAGCCACACAAGGGGGGTTTGGCTATCTGGGGCAGGACGCAGGATTTATACAGATTTCGGTAATGATTCTGCTGTGTTTTACATCCATCTATGCTACGATATCCAACCAGAAGAACACTAGTGAAAATATAGAGAGCATTACTGCTGCGCAGGACCGCACGGAAGCAACCTTGCGTGATGTCATGGAAATGAGCAGCCGGATGGAGACTTCAGTAGCGGATATCACAGCGGAATTGAATAAACTGGAAACTGCTTTTGATAGTACAAAAACAGCTATGGAGGAGGTATCTGCTGGTTCCGGTGAGTCCGCCGCGGCGATTCAGCAGCAGACGGCCCAGACGGAGGCTATTCAGGAAAAAGTAAATACCGTAGGTGAAGTGGCAGAGACGATCGGAAATAACATGGAACATACGATAGAAATACTGGATGCCGGAAAAGAAGAGATGACAGGTCTGAAGGAGCAGGCAGAGGATTCTGCAAGGAACAGTGAGCTGGCAGCACAGAAGCTCGAAAAGTTGGATCATTATATGCAGGAGATGCATTCCATCGTGGAAATCATCAGCAAAATAGCTAATCAGACCAGTCTTCTGGCGCTGAACGCCAGCATAGAGGCGGCCAGAGCCGGTGAAGCCGGCCGCGGATTCTCCGTAGTGGCGACGGAGATTTCAGGAATGGCCACCCAGACAAAGGATGCTACCGGCAATATCGCGGAGCTGATCCAAAATGTATCCGGAGCGATTGGAGAGGTGGTAACGGTCATCCGCCAGATGATAGACGGCATCGGCAGCCAAAGGGAAGGTACGATGCGTGCGGCGGACAGTTTCACGGCAATTGAAGACAGCAGTTATATGATCGTGGATAATCTGGGAGAGATGCTTCAGATAGTAGAAGCTCTGCAAACAGCCAACCAGGAGATCGTGGATTCTATTCAGACAATCTCAGCGACTACGGAAGAAGTGTCTGCCCATGCCAGTGAGACACTGGAAGCGGAAGAGAGAAACAGAGAGATTCTGCAGAAAATTACCGAAAAAATGAATTCCATGGTGAAAAAATAAGTAACAGTTGCTGTGACAGAACGGACAGGATAGAAACAGGAGTGACAGAATATGCATGACAACGGGGTGACTTTACAGAAAAAGGTGTTACAGAATCTGGACATACCATATTCGTATGAACTGGCAAAGCGAATGGAACAGTACCGGTCACATCCGACACTGGGGTATCGCCCGGCGGGTTCTAAGGCAGAATTTGAGACCGGAGAGATGCTGAAGACAGAAATGGAAAAAATCGGACTGTCTGAGGTTACAAAGGATGCTGTGACGGTAGACGGCTGGGAATTTCATAAGGCAGCGTTAAGCTACACGAATGCGGCCGGTGAGACCTTGTCAGCAGAATTGGGAGCTTATCAGACAACTTTTGTCACCGATGGCCCCAAAGAGTTTTCTATGATGTACCTGGGAAAAGGAACGGAGACGGACTATCAGGGAAAAGATGCCAGGGATAAGCTGGTACTGGTGGAGATTAACCAGAGAGATGAGTGGTGGATCAATTATCCGGTATACCAGGCACATCTGAAGGGAGCTGCAGCCCTGATCGCGGTGCAGAGCGGTGGCTACGGCGAAATCGACGATGAAGCTCTGAATGCACAGGATATTGCCGGCCCGGAGGACGCTCCCGCTTTTTCCATTTCCAGAAAAGATGCGGCAGGCCTGCTGGAGCTGTTGCGCGATCAGGAGGAAATAACGGTCACCTTTGATGCGGAAACCAGGGTGACAAGAAACTGCACGACTTATAATATTGTGGGAAGGATTCCCGGAAAACATCCTGACCGCATGGTGCTTTTGTCTGCACACTACGATTCCTATTTTGACGGATTCCAGGATGACAATACAGCGGTCGCTCTGATGTTTGGTATTGCAAAGGCGTTGCAGGATAGTGGCTTCCAACCGAACAATACCATTGTGATCTGTGCCATGGCATCCGAAGAATGGGGCGTGGTGGATTCCAATTTCGACTGGTCTACAGGAGCTTATGAGCAGATATTTACCGCACATCCGGAGTGGGTAGGGAAGGTAATTGCAGATCTGAACTTTGAACTTCCTGCGCTGGCACATGGTACCAGAGCGAGGATCCGCAGCTGCTATGAATATGTCAGCTTCCTGGAGGAATATCTGGCGGATCTGCCGAATCTGACGATAGCCTATCCGGAAGAGACGGCAGTGACATCTCCGATCGAGACCTGGTCGGATGATTTTTCCATGGCGATCGCAGGTGTACCGTCCATGGTAAATGATTTCACCGGCGGAAGTTTTATGGAGACTCATTATCATTCCCAGTTTGATAATGATGAGTTTTATGATGAACAGGTATATCGTCTGCATCACGAGCTGTTTGCCCTGCTGATCCTGGCACTCGATGAAACGTCGGTGGTGCCGTTGCAGTTTTCGCCGGTGGTGCAGCGGATTCGAAAGGGACTGGAACAGTGCCGGGAGATCTGCTACCGCGCCGATGTGGCGGGGCAGTTGGGAGAGAAAAAGCGGGCTTTGCTTGAAAAAATTGAGGAACTGGAGATCTTAAGTGACCGGGCACTCAGAAGATGCCGGGAAGAATATGAAGCGGTAGAGGGATACAATCGTAACTACAAACAGTTGCTTAGAGACGGAAAATACGATGAAGCGGAGGAACTTTTCCGGCAGACCAGACCACTGGAACAGAAGCTGCTTGCAAGGTTCAAACAGGAGCAGGATGCTTTTGTGCGGATTGACTGGTACGGAAATGTGTTGTATCCTCATGAAATATGCAGTGCGAATTTAAGACTTCTGGGCGGAGCGGTGAGAAATCTCAAGGAACAGAGACTTTCCTCCGCACTTCGTAAGCTTTATCAGGTAGATAACAATGCCTATGCCTTTAATTTTGATGAAGAGGTATATAGGCATTTTACGGATTATGTATTCCAGCAGCCGAAGGATCGCCTGAAATGGGGCTATGGAAGGCTGCCTGAGCATGAAAATCTATATGGAACGGTCAAGCAGCTTCTCCAAAAAGAAAAACAGCTGGAGGCGTTGACTGAATCCGGTATGACGGAAATGGACTACCGGGAAGAAATTGCCAGCCTGGAACATGCATGCAGCAAGCTTGTGGTCAGTCTGATGAATATCATACAGCAAATGGAGAAATCCGTGGCAGAGATATTCGAATTATAATGATGGCGAGAGCAGAGCATGGAACGATCCGCAGGCAACAAAGCCGGGGACTGACATCATCATAATAAGGAGATAACAGTAAATACAATTATGGAAAGTGATAAGCTATATCGTGTGCAGAAGGAAGATCTTCCGAAAGTGGAGAAAATGCTGAATCAGTGCTTTGCACACGATCCGTTGTACGAGACACTGATTCCGGATCCGGAAGTCCGTAAAAATCTGATGCCGGAGCTGTTTAAATGTGATATGGATGAATTTTATGCGACCTGTGAGATCTTCGCAGACAGCGCGGACCTGAACAGTGTATTGGTGGTATCGGATGAAGCGGAGCCGTACAATGTATTTCAGTTCTATTTTACGGAGGCCATGGCTGCTTTACAGACGGATTCCTATCTGATCAAGGAGGATCCTTCGTTAAAGACATTTCGGAATTTTATGAAGGGTGAGGATTATCTGAATTCCAGCTGGACGGATCAGTTGCATCAGAACCAACGGCTGCACATCATTTATCTGGCGGTGGATCCCTCCATGCAGCATCACGGAATTGCGGCGGAACTTCTTGAGGAGGCCATTGACTATGCCCAGAAGCACAAACTGATGATCTCCCTGGAGACTCATAATCCGAAAAACGTGGAATTTTATGAAAAATTTGGATTCAAGGTATATGGCGTGATGGAAAAGAATTTCCCATTAAAGCAATACTGCCTGATCCGTGAGGTACAGTAATATTGCTGAAAATTTCAGAAAAATCCGGAAACGCAACTGCCGGTTGACAAAATTTCAAGGGCACTTGGTAGTTGTCAACCGGCTCTTTTGTTATGATTTTCCTATGTCGACGATCTATGTGTGCACAAGAAAACATTAATAAAAGAAGGAGAGAATGAAAATGATCCTGTCAGAAAAAATAATAATGTTACGTAAGAAATATGGGTGGTCCCAGGAGGAATTGGCAGAACGCCTGGACATTTCCAGACAGTCTGTATCCAAATGGGAGAGTGGAGCCTCAATCCCGGATCTGGAACGCATTGTCAGTATGAGCCAGCTGTTCGGAGTTACTACGGATTACTTATTAAAAGATGAAATGGAAGAGACGGAATTCGCCGATGGAATGACACCGGAGATCACAGAGGGCAAAGTGATCACGGTGGAGGAAGCCAATACTTTTCTGGAAGCTACGAAAAAATATGCTGCCCGCATTGCTCCGGCAGTATCCTTATGTGTGCTCTCTCCTGTTGTATTGTTGTGGTTGTTGGGAATGGCAGGCGCTGGAAGAGTGGCGGTCACAGAAAATGTTGCGGGAGGAATCGGTCTCATCGTACTGTTACTGATGGTGGTAGTTGCGGTAGCGGTGTTTCTTCTCACCGGAATCCCGTACAATAAATATGAATATCTGGAAAAAGAAAAGCTGACACTGCAATACGGGGTGTCCGGAATCGTGGAGAAAGCAAAAGAAACCTTTGCGGGAACCTACCGGATCTGCATAACCCTGGGTGTTGTATTGTGTATCCTGGGAGTGGTACCTTTGCTGGTAGTATCCATTTTTTTCGGGAATAATGGTTATGCGGTAATCCTTGCTACGGATGTTTTGCTCATTGTAGTGGCAATCGCTGTATGGCTGTTCGTGTGGTCCGGTATTATCTGGGGCGGTTTTCAGAAATTGCTTCAAGAGGGGGATTATACTGTGGAGAATAAGGCAGTCAACCGGAAGTATGAGCATGTGACAGCAATTTACTGGTGTGTCTGGACAGCGGTTTATCTGGCTATCAGCCTGCCAACGATGCGTTGGGACATTACCTGGGTCGTATGGCCTGTGGCCGGAGTATTGTATGGGGCACTTCTGGCGTTTTTGAAGATAAAGAATCGGAAAGCAGAGCGCGAATAAGCGGATTTCAAGGGGAAATACGGACGGCGTGAAAAAGGAGCGGAACATATGACAGTGGTATGTCTTGTGATACTGGCAGGAATTTTTTGGGGAGATTTTTTCCTGAAAAATTATATAGAGTCACATGTGAACGAGCGGGACGAACGAGTAATCTGGAAGGGAAAATTTCTGATCCGCAAGCATCATAACAAAGGTATGATGCTCAATGCCGGACAGAAGAAAAGGCGTATGGTGGCTGTTGTTTCACTGGCGTTTACACTGATATTGACCGTTGTCTTTATTGTGAGTCTGGGACGTCGAGGCAATAATTTGCTGCGACTGGGTCTGGCGCTGTTGCTTGGCGGTGCATTCAGCAATACCTATGACCGCCTCCGCAGAGGTTACGTGGTGGACTACGTAAGCTTCCCGGTGAAATGGCAGGCGTTCCGCAAGATCGTCTTCAACTGCTCGGATTTCTGCATTATCATCGGTGCATTGCTATCGGCGCTTGGAACGCTGTAAATGGAGAGTTAGTGAAATTGTTGTTCTAAAATCCACGCAGAAAGGGCTGCCCGCCCCGGACTCGGATGCTAGCT
>ERZ1034952.2918-NODE-2918-length-12041-cov-3.391123_pt1 | contig 12041 bp, 16 predicted proteins | sample MGYA00520625_ERZ1034952 | MGnify/ENA primary metagenome ERZ1034952 (study PRJEB33766, sample SAMN09781773) | gut metagenome | biome: gut microbiome | host: Homo sapiens | place: Madagascar | study: EMG produced TPA metagenomics assembly of the PRJNA485056 data... | reverse complement strand
ATACAACATTAATCATATAACGTCAATAGGATTACTATAGATTTAACATTTCTTTTAAATTATGCCCTTATTTTTATGAAAACTCTTGACAGTTTGCTCAAAAAAGTATAAAATATATTATGTTGATAGGATTACTATGAATAGTAGGATAAGTATGATAAGCATTATGGCAGGCAATTTTTGTTTGCTCAAGGAGGTGCAGAAATGAAAATTTCAACAAAAGTAGAATGTGGCATAATTGCCATTGCAGACATTGCAATGAACTCAGAGAATGGCGAAACAGTGACAGTATACAGCGTAGCAGAAAGGCGTGGACTTTCAGGAAAATATCTTGAGCAGGTGCTTACTTCTCTGAGGCAGGCAAGGCTCATAAAAGGCATAAAAGGCTCTAGGGGCGGATATATACTCAACAAAAAGCCAGAGAAGATAACACTCAAAGAGATAATCGACGCTCTCGACCCGTCGGTGCTTGGAAGCGATGTTGCAGTAGTAAATGACGAAAACACAGAATTTGCACAGGTGCTTGACGATTTTATATGGCTGAGATTAGAGAACAAGCTGAAAAGCTACACTGAGTCTATCACCCTCAGACAGCTTGTTGACTTCTATAATAAAGAGTCAGTAGAGAACGTTTCAGAGCCTATGTATTACATCTGATTGACAAAAGTCGGTTTTCATTTTATAATTAAAGACAGTGAGTGTATACTATATATAAAGGGAGTGTTTTTATGTATGACGTTATAATTATAGGCAGCGGTCCTGCAGGACTGACTGCAGCAATATATGCAGGAAGAGCAATGCTTTCCGCTCTGGTTTGCGAAAAAGACTACATGGGTACAGGTCAGATATCTGTTACAGACAGAGTTGAGAACTACCCGGGACTTTACGGCATAAACGGCTATGACCTCGGTGAAAAGTTCAGAGAGCAGGCTGAAACGCTTGGTGCTGAGTTTTACGAGGGCGAGGCTGAAAGCTTTGAGCAAACAGCAGAGGGCTGGAAGGTCACATTCAAGGACGGCTCTGTAAAAGAGAGCAAGACAGTTATCTATACCGCAGGCACTTCATATCGTCATCTTGGCGTGGCAGGCGGTGAGAAACAGCGCATTTCATACTGTGCAGTGTGCGACGGCTTCTTCTATAAGGATAAAGTTGTGGCTGTTGTGGGCGGAGGAGATACTGCACTTGGTGACGCACTTTATCTTTCAAAGCTTGCAAAAACTGTTTACCTTATCCATAGACGTGACGAGTTCAGAGCAAATAAAGCTTTGCAGAAAAAGGTCGCTGAAACGGAGAATATCGTGCCTGTTATGAGTGCAGTTATAAAAGAGGTAACAGGCGGTGAGAATGCAGAGGGCGTTACCTATACGCAAAACGGCGAGGAAAAGAGCATTGCAGTGGACGGAGTGTTCTGCGCTATAGGAAGCGTGCCGAATACACAAGCTTTGGAGGGCGTATGCGAGCTTGACGAAAGCGGATATGTGAAAGCAGGAGAGGACGGAGTTACAACTGCAAAGGGTCTTTTTGTGGCAGGAGATGTCCGTACAACACCTCTCAGACAGGTAATAACAGCAGCGGCAGACGGTGCAAATGCACTTTCTTCTGCGGAAAAATATATAATGGAGCTTTAAAAAGCAAACAAAGTAAAAGCACCACCGAGCGAAGCGAGCAATAAAGCGCAGGCGGGGGCCCGGCGCCAGAGGGCTTGTGGGGTCAAGGGGCAAAGCCCCTGCGGAGTATGAGGCAGAGCCTCAATAGGCGCAAGCCTACAAGCGGTGCAGAAAAGCAATAGAAGAAAAACAAACTAAAGAACAAAACAAAGCGGTGTCGGAGCGTAAAACTCTGCACCGCTTTTTCTATATCCTTATACAAAGTAACCCCCGCAAAGAGCGCCAGCGATTTTGCGGCATGGCAAACTATACCCCCACGCTCTCCTTTTCAAGCAAGCTGTCTATAAACCTCTGAACAGGCTCGGGAGTTTCGTATTGCGAAGCCGTCACCGCACATATGCTTCTGGGCGGTATCTGCTCTTTTATGTTTACCCTGAATATGTTCCCTGCCTCTATCTCCGCCTTGGTGGTGGCATACTGCATGAAGCCTATGCCAAGATTGTTCTTTACCATTGGCATTACAAAGTTTATGGAGGTAAGCTCGATATCAGGTCGCAAAAGCAGATTGTGCTGTCTGAATATGTGGTCAAGGTAGTTTCGGGTGGTGGTGGTGTTTTTAAGACAGATAAGAGGATATTTCACAAGTTCGTGCAATGTTATCTCCTTGTCTTTAAGATATGAAAAACCGTTTCCTGCGGCAACGATATCCTGAAGCTTCTTTATCACATTTATGTTAAGCCCCGTTTTGTCCGAAAACGGCGAGGTAACCACCGCCACGTCTATAAGATTTGCCCTCAACGCTTCTATAGCGTCAGGGGTGGACATACTGTCTATCTTTATCTGTATCTTCGGGTGCTCTCTGTGAAACTCTACTATTCGGTCGATAAGAAAGCTTTGCAGTGCTACTTCGCTTCCGCCTAGTCTTACTATCGCCCTGTCACGCTCGCTTATGAGTGCAAGCTCCTCCTCTGCGGAGAAAATATGCTTGCAGGCTATGGATATATGCTTAAAGAGCATTTCTCCGCCCGTTGTAAGCTCTACGCCCTTTTTCGACCGCACAAAAAGCTTGCAGCCAAGCTCGTCTTCAAGATTTTTTACGCATCGGCTTATGCTCGGCTGCGACAAAAACAGATAGTTCGCCGCCATTGTTATGTTCTGGAACTTTGCCACATAATAGAATATCTTATAATGCTCGAAATTTATCTCTCTCATAAACCGTTTCTCTCCTCTCTATCCATACGTTATGTGTATGATTACAATAGAAAATATCTATTTGACATATGCTTATGATTGTATTATAATATATTCGTAAGCAAAAATCAAGTCTTACATCACTGCGCCCATAGGGGGACGCATACAAAAAATAGTTTATCATGATAAAATCAATGACGATTGCATTTGACCGCTAGGGGTAAACGGTGTAGACCATTCTACCCTTATGAGGCTGGCATTCTTATTGGTTTTATTTTTTTGGAGGTGATAAAATGCTGGAGAGGATTTCCGAAAATCTTTCCGAGGCTATGGAAAACAAAGTGGCTTTCAGGATACCGATTTTCGGAGGCATACCCGTTCCTGTGTCCTGTGTGGTAACATGGATAATAATGGCGATACTTGTGATAGCTTCAATACTTCTCACAAGAAACCTTAAACTTATCCCTGACAGGAAACAAATGATGCTTGAATCATTCGTAGGCTTTCTCAGAGATTTCTTCAGAGAACAGCTTGGAGAAAAGGGTATGGCATATTTTCCGTTCCTTGCAACTGTCATTATCTACATAGGCTTTGCGAACATCATTGGTCTGCTGGGCTTTACACCGCCTACAAAAGATTTGAATGTTACCGCAGGACTTGCGATCATGAGCATTGTGCTTGTGGAGGTTGCAGGAATAAGAGCAAAAGGAACAAAGGGCTGGCTGAAAAGCTTTGCCAAACCTGTGGCGATAATCGCTCCGCTGAATGTAATGGAGCTTGTTATCAGACCGCTGTCGCTTTGTATGCGACTTTTCGGAAACGTGCTTGCGTCTTATATCATCATGGAGCTTATCGACGCCGTTTGCCCAATAGTGATACCACTGGCATTCTCGGCATACTTTGATATTTTCGACGGCTTCATTCAGGCATATGTTTTCGTGTTCCTCACGTCCCTGTTCATAAATGAAGCAATAGAGGACGACGACTAAGATAACAGAAATTCGGAGGTATGATCTATGTTAGTAGCAATCGGTGCGGCTGTAGCCGTTATTACAGGAATAGGTGCAGGTATCGGAATAGGTATCGCAACAGGAAAAGCAACAGAGTCTATCGCAAGACAGCCTGAGGCTAAAAAGGATATAAGAAGCTCACTGCTTCTTGGTTGTGCACTTGCAGAGGCAACAGCTATCTACGGCCTTATCGTAGCTATCCTTATCATCTTCTTCCTGAAGTAAGAGAATAAGCATAAGAAAGTAAAAGAATAAAAAACGGAGGTATATATCATGTTAGTAGCAATCGGTGCGGCTGTAGCCGTTATTACAGGAATAGGCGCAGGTATCGGAATAGGTCTTGCAACAGGCAAGGCAACAGAGTCTATCGCAAGACAGCCTGAGGCTAAAAAGGATATAAGAAGCTCGCTGCTTCTTGGCTGTGCACTTGCAGAGGCGACCGCTATTTACGGTCTTATCGTAGCTATCCTTATCATCTTCTTCCTGAAGTAATAAAACAAAACATCTTTACGAAAGGAGCATAGCTATGATAAGTCTTGATATAAGTTTGGTATGGGTAATAATAAATCTGCTGGTACTGTATCTGCTCCTTAAAAAGTTTCTTTTCAAGCCCGTGTGCAAAATGATGGACGAGAGGTCTGCAAAGATACAAAGCGACCTTGACGGTGCGGCACAGGCTAAGGCGGACGCTGAAAAAATGAAGTCTGATTATGAAGCTGAGATAGCCGACGCACACAGTCAGGCTGTTGAGATAACAAACAAGGCTAAAGCACAGGCAGGCAGAGAATGTGACCTTATGCTTGAAAATGCAAGAGCCGAGTCTGCTAAGATAATGAAAGAAGCTGAAAAGTCCATTGCAAACGAAAAGGAAAAGGCTATGGACGACGCAAAATACCAGATCGCAGACCTTGCTATACTGGCGGCTGCTAAGGTCATTAAGAAAAATGTGGGAGGCGACTCCGACAGAGAAACTGTTGATGAATTTCTCTCCGAGGTAGGTGCTGCCAAATGATCTTTTATCCCGAGGAAGTCTGCGGCAGAGTGCTTTTTGAGCTTTCCCCAAAGGCTGAGAGCGTAAAGGCTTCAAGAGAGCTTTTTGAAAGCTGTGACGAGCTTAGGGACGCTCTTGCAAGCCCTGCTGTGGAAATAAAGGAAAAGGAGAAAGTTATAGACAGGCTTTTTCCGGAAGATATGAGAAGCTTTCTGAAAGTTATGTGTCAGTGGGGTCACATGGATAAGATAAGCGACATTTTTGACGCATACGACGAGGAAGTTCTCAAAAGCAAGAATATACTTAAAGCTGAGCTTTACTGCGTCTGCCCGCCTGAAAAGGCACAGACGGATAAAATAAAAGAAACGCTGAAAAAGAAATACGGCGTGAGCGATGTTCTGCTGAAAGTGAATACTGACGAAGCCCTCATAGGCGGCTATCGTCTTGAAGTGAACGGGGTCGAGTATGACAAGAGCGTTCAGGGTATGATAAGAGCTTTGCAGAACAGGATATCAGGGAGGTGAACGGCTTGGCAGGTTCAAGCAGAAGCGATATTATCTCGGTGCTGAAAAGTGAAATAGCTGACTTTGAGGCAAAAACTCAGGTCAACGAAACAGGCAGGATAATATCCATAAATGACGGTATCGTAAATATTTACGGTCTTAATCACGCAATGTACGGTGAGCTTGTTGAATTTGAAACAGGCGTTAAGGGAATAGTTCAGAATGTGGAGAGAAAAACTCTCGGCTGCGTTCTTCTTGGCTCTGACCACGGTCTTACAGAAGGTTCAAAGGTAGTCAGAACAAAGAAAAGGGCAGGCGTCGGCGTTGGCGAAAAGCTTCTGGGCAGAGTTGTTGACGCTCTGGGCGCTCCTATCGACGGCATGGGCGAGATAGAATATGATGACTACTACCCTATCGAGCGTGAAGCCGCAGGCGTTTGCGACAGAAAGTCTGTTACAGTACCGCTGGAAACAGGTATTCTTTCTATCGACTCAATGTTCCCTATCGGCAGAGGTCAGCGTGAGCTTATCATAGGCGACCGTCAGACAGGTAAAACTTCCATTGCCCTTGATACCATTCTTAACCAAAAGGGCAAGGATATGATATGCGTATATGTGGCTATCGGACAGAAAGCCTCTACAGTTGCAAAGTTCGTTGAGGATCTGAAAAAGCATGGTGCCATGGATTACACCATAGTAGTAACGGCTATGGCAAGCGACCTTGCGCCTTTGCAGTACATATGCCCATACGCAGGCACAGCAATGGCTGAATATTTCATGGATAAGGGCAAGGACGTTCTTGTAGTATATGACGACCTTTCAAAGCACGCAGTTGCATACAGAGCAATGAGCCTGCTTCTGAAACGTTCTCCTGGACGTGAGGCTTACCCTGGAGATGTATTCTATCTTCATTCAAGACTGCTGGAGCGTTCATGCAGACTTGATGACGCTCACGGCGGCGGTTCTATCACTGCCCTGCCTATAATCGAAACACAGGCGGGCGACGTTTCCGCATATATCCCTACAAACGTTATTTCTATCACAGACGGACAGATATTCCTTGAAACAGAGCTGTTCTTCTCAGGCGTAAGACCTGCTGTAAACGTTGGTCTTTCAGTATCCCGTGTAGGCGGTGCGGCACAGACCAAGATAGTAAAGAAAGTATCAGGCAATCTGCGTATCGACCTTGCACAGTTCAGAGAAATGGAAGTGTTCACACAGTTCAGCTCTGAGCTTGACAAGACGACCCAGGAGCTTCTCGACCATGGTCACAGGCTGGTTGAGATACTTAAACAGCCGCTTTATCACCCTTATTCAATGCACGAGGAAGTAATAATCCTCTGCTGCGCACAGCACAAGCTCATGCTTGACGTGCCTGTTAAGGAAATAAGAAAATTCACCCTCGATATGCTTTCCTACTTTGAGGCAAATCACAGCGACATCATTGCCGAGATAAATGACAAAAAGGTCATGACAGACGAGCTTGACGCAAAGATAGTTGCTGCCGCAAAGGAATTTAAGCAGGGCAGATAAAAGCTCTGCACCGAAAGGAGGCATAAGGCATGGCAGGAATGAGAGAGATAAGAGAGAGGATCGCAAGCGTAAGCGAGATCATGAAGATCACAAACGCTATGTACCTTATCTCTTCCTCAAATCTGAAAAAAGCCAAGAAAAGGCTTGAAAACACCGAGCCTTACTTTGAAAAGCTCCAGTCCACCATTCACCACATACTTCTTCACACACCTGAGTTCGAGCATAAATATTTCGACCAGCGTGATGAAAAAAAGCCTGAGGACAAAATGATAGGCTACATAGTGGTGACAGCCGACAAGGGTCTGGCAGGAGCTTATAACCACAACGTTCTAAAGCTTGCAGAGCAGGAAATGGCTAAGCACAAGAACACCTGCCTTTTCGTTGTGGGACAGATCGGAAGACATTATTTTTCAAGAAAGAACGTGACTATCGACGCCGAGTTTCTTTACACGGCTCAGAACCCTACCCTTTACAGGGCGAGGGATATCGCAGAAACTATCACGAACCTTTTTGAGAGAAAATATCTTGACGAGGTTTACGTTATTTACACCAAGATGATAAATTCCATGGATATGGAGCCTGAGATGCTCAAGCTCTTTCCGCTGGAGCGTGAGGATTTTGAACACCCTCTGCAAAAGCAGGATCACGATATCGTGACGTTCAGACCAAGTCCTGAAAAGGTAATGGATCATCTTGTGCCGAACTACATGAAAGGTCTTATATTCGGCGTTTTGGTAGAGGCGTTCTCCAGCGAGCAGAATGCCAGAATGACCGCCATGAGCGGTGCTACCACAAGTGCTTCGGAGATGATAAAGGAGCTGTCTTTGCAGTATAACCGAGCAAGACAGGCGGCTATCACACAGGAGATAACCGAGATCGTCAGCGGAGCAAATGCTCAGAAGAACGAGAGTTAAGGCTTTCGGGAAAGGTGTTGAGATTAAAATGGAAAAAGGAAAGATCGTTGAAATAATGGGACCTGTCGTTGACGTTGAGTTTGAAAACGGCAAGCTCCCTATGATAAAGGACGCTCTTACTGTACAGCTTGACGGCAAGACAAAGGTCATGGAAGTAGCTCAGCAGCTTGGCAACAACACTGTCAGAGCTATCATGCTGGCTTCAAGCGACGGACTTGAAAAGGATATGGAGGTCACTGCAACAGGCTCTTGCATAAAAGTTCCTGTAGGCGACGCTACCCTTGGAAGAATGTTCAATGTCCTTGGCGAGAGCATTGACGGCGGCGAGCCTGTTAAGGCTGATGATTATTGGGAGATTCACAGAGAGCCGCCAAAATTTGAAGATCAGAAGCCTGCAACAGAGATTCTTGAAACAGGCATAAAGGTAATAGACCTTCTTGCGCCATATGCAAAGGGAGGTAAGATAGGTCTGTTCGGCGGCGCAGGCGTTGGTAAAACTGTGCTTATTCAGGAGCTTATCACAAACGTTGCCACAGAGCATGGCGGATATTCTATCTTCACAGGCGTTGGAGAGCGTTCAAGAGAGGGCAATGACCTGTGGCACGAAATGACAGATTCAGGCGTTATCAAAAAGACAGCCCTAGTGTTCGGTCAGATGAACGAGCCTCCTGGATCAAGAATGAGAGTTGCTCAGACAGGACTTACAATGGCTGAGTATTTCAGAGATAAGGAGCATCAGGACGTACTGCTTTTCATAGACAACATATTCAGATTTGTTCAGGCAGGCTCTGAGGTATCGGCACTTCTCGGCAGAATGCCGTCTGCCGTTGGTTATCAGCCTACCCTTGCAAACGAAATGGGTGCTTTGCAGGAGCGTATCGCTTCCACAAAGCAAGGCTCTATCACATCTGTACAGGCTGTATACGTCCCTGCGGACGACCTGACAGACCCAGCCCCTGCTATCACATTCTCACATCTTGACGCAACAACAGTGCTTTCAAGAAAGATAGTTGAACAGGGTATCTATCCTGCCGTTGACCCTCTGGAGTCAACTTCAAGGATACTTGAGCCTGACGTAGTCGGTCAGGAGCATTACGAAGTTGCAAGAAAGACACAGGAGCTTTTGCAGAAGTATAAAGAACTTCAGGATATCATTTCTATCCTTGGCATGGAAGAGCTTGACGATGCCGACAAGACGGCTGTTTACAGAGCAAGAAAGATACAGAAATTCCTTTCACAGCCTTTCCATGTTGCAGAGAACTTCACAGGCATAGAGGGCAAGTATGTTCCGCTTAAAGAAACTATCAGAGGCTTCAAGAAGATAATCGACGGTGAAATGGACGAATATCCTGAGGCTGCATTCCTTAACGCAGGCACTATCGACGATGTTATCGAAAAGGCTAAACAGCTTGAAAACGAGTGATGACCCTCACCGAAAGGAGAAGCTGAAATGGTAAAGACATTCAAGCTTGAAATACTTGCCAGCGACCACGTTTTCTATTCGGGAGAATGTGACGAGCTTATATTCCCGGGTCAGGACGGCTCTTTCGGAATACTGCCTAATCATCAGCCTATGATAACCTGTCTTAACGCAGGCGAACTGCGTTTCAGAACAGGGGACGAATGGCACTATGCGGTGGTAAGCGACGGCTTTGTGGAGATAATGCCGTCATATGTGACGCTCCTTGCAGACACTGTGGAACGCCCTGAGGAGATAGACGAAAAGCGTGCGGAAGCCGCTAAGGAGAGAGCTGAGGAAAAGCTCAGGCAGAAGCAGAGCATTTCAGAATATTATCACACGCAGGCGGCTCTCAGCAAGGCTATGGCAAGGCTAAAAGTCTCAAGCAAGTATACAAAGCACAAGATAAATATTTGATACAAAGGCTCTCCGTCCATTCGGGGAGCTTTTTTATATTCGTGTTACCTTTTTCAAAAAAGCGTGTATATATTAGTGAAAGCCAAAAGACAGGAGGTGCAACGCTTGAACGACAAACATCTGATAACAAAGCTGAAAAAGAGATCCCAGAAAGCTCTGGATCAGCTTATAAGCTCCTATTCGGCTTATGTGTATACCATAGCCAGAAACATTCTGGGTGGTGCGTTCACTGCAGAGGACGCAGAGGAGATAACATCAGATGTGTTTTTCCGTATCTGGCAAACCGCCGACAGCCTTGACGAGGAGCGGAGCATTTCCCCTTATCTTGCAGCCTGCACACGAAACTGTGCCTTGAACAAGCTAAGGTCAAAGGGCAAGGATATCCAATGCGGCGAGCTTATGGAGGATATCTTATCCTGCGGAAACATTGAAAATGATATGGAAAATGCAGAACAGCTTGCCATAATATCCGACGGTCTTGACCGGCTTTCAAAACAGGACAAAGAGATCTTTATAAGATTTTACTACTACGGAGAAAGGCTTGCCGCCATAAGTGAGAAAACAGGCATCACAGAAAACGCCTGCAAAACAAGACTTTCCCGCACAAGAAAAAAGCTTAGAGAATATCTGGCAGAAAGGGGCTATAAAAATGAAAAGAAATGATAACTGGTCGCAGAGTTTTGCACCGCTCAACACGGCAGAATGTGACCCCGTCCGCATCGCAGGCTCTGTCAGAGAAAAGATAAACGCAGAGAAAGGCAGGAACATAACGATGAAAACAAACAAAAGAAGGATAAAGCCGCTTGTTATCGCAGCAGCCGTTGCAGCAACAGCCGCAGTTTCTATGGTATCAGTAAACGCCGCCACAGACGGACAGCTCGTTGAGAAGATAAGACTTTTCGTAAACGGAGAAGAGCAGGATATCGACAACTCAAATATCAAGAAAGGCGTTGACGAGAACGGCGATCAGTATTATGAATTTCACGTCAATGAGGACACGGACAGCGAGATATCTGTGGAGCTTAGGGGAGATGTTTCCGACGCTGATGATAACGGAGTTCAGTATGAGATGAATGTGGACGAGGCTGAATAAGTTTAAGTTCATAAAAAATTTACATCAAAAGCAGAACAGGCTCTTGACAAAAGGTCAAGGGTCTGTTATAATATTAGAGCATTCGTATCTAAAGACAGTTGGCAGCAGGAAACTGCGGAAGTCCAGCCGAGGAAAGGAATAGCAAAGTAATTATGACTTTGTATCTCTTTTGTCTTGCGACGAAAGGGATTTTCTTTTGTTAGTTTACGGTTTGCGTAAATTAGTTCAAAGAGGTGAAATTGAAATGCCAAGCGAAAAGACATTGTCCGCTAAGAAGGAAAGAGTTGCACAGCTCGTTGAAATGCTCAAGAACTCTGCTGCAGGCGTACTCGTTGATTACAAGGGTATCACTGTTGAAGAGGATACAAAGCTCAGAAAAGAGCTGAGAGAGGCTGGCGTAAGCTATTTCGTTGAGAAGAACACTATCCTGAGATTTGCTCTTAAGGAAGCTGGTCTTGACGGTATCACAAACGTACTCGAGGGTACAACAGCTATCGCTATCTCTAACGACGACCAGACAGCTCCTGCAAGAATACTCGGTAAGTTTGCTGAGGACTGCAAGGACGAAAAGTTCTTCCTCAAGGCTGGTTACATTGGCGAGGACGTTTATGACGAGGCAGGCGTTAAGGCTCTCTCGAAGATCCCTTCAAGAGAAACTCTGCTCGCACAGCTGGTTGGTTCCCTTCAGGGTCCTATCCAGAAGCTTGCCGCAACACTTCAGGCTGTTGTGGACAAGGACAACGAGGCTGCATAATTTATATGCCGCTTAACAAATGGGCTTTGACCCGAAAAATTATTTAATAAAAAGGAGATTTTTATCATGGCTTCAGAGAAGATTATGAATTTTGTAGAAGAAATCAAGAAACTTTCCGTTCTCGAGCTTTCAGAGCTTGTTGACGCTATCCAGGAAGAATTCGGTGTAACAGCTGCTATCGCTGCTGCTCCAGCTGCTGGTGCTGCTGGCGCTGCTGCTGAGGAGAAGACAGAGTTCGACGTAGTTCTGACTTCATTCGGCGATGCTAAGATGGCTGTTATCAAGGCTGTTAAGGAGATCACAGGTCTTGGTCTTAAGGTCTAAGGAACTCGTTGAGGGTGCTCCTAAGGCTATCAAGGAAGGTGCTTCAAAGGCTGACGCTGAGGAGATCAAGACAAAGCTTGAGGCTGCTGGCGCTTCTGTTGAGCTCAAGTAATCCTGAGTTTACACAAATAATTAAAGGACTTCGTAATGAAGTCCTTTTTTTGTGCATATTTTTCAGAATATCATGCCCAACAGAACTGTTATACCGCCTGACCGATTTGTCAATAGCGGAGCTCTAACATATAT
>ERZ1034952.2914-NODE-2914-length-12069-cov-3.314300_pt1 | contig 12069 bp, 9 predicted proteins | sample MGYA00520625_ERZ1034952 | MGnify/ENA primary metagenome ERZ1034952 (study PRJEB33766, sample SAMN09781773) | gut metagenome | biome: gut microbiome | host: Homo sapiens | place: Madagascar | study: EMG produced TPA metagenomics assembly of the PRJNA485056 data... | reverse complement strand
GTGATCCACCGCGAAAACGGGAGTGCGCTCGCGGCGTTGCTGCCAACGCTTCCCGCGCAGAGACCGCGGAAGGAGGCTCGTCTCGGCGCCGCCGTTGGCGCGGCGCGCACTCGGCCCGCCGAACAGCGCGTACGCCGCGCGCTCGCCTGCGGAAACCCGTACCGCTGCCGCACTAGTCATCGAGGAACACCCCCATTTCGATGCACGTCCACCCGTCGATGCGGCGGGTGTGGAACGCGCGCCCGTACACGTGCTTGCCGCCGTCCATCAGGCGGGCCACGATCTCGTTGTACTCGCACGACACGTAACCGAGGCGCCTTCCGCGCGCGTCGCGCACGCGCACCGCCCAGGGATCGTAGGCGTTGCCCCCGTCACGCTCGAACACGAGCGGCATCCCGACGCACAGATCGCGCGCGGCTTCCTCGATGCCCGGGACGTGGCGCGTTCCCGCAATGCTCGAGCCGTCGACGAGGCAGATCTCGCGGTGCGCGGCGGCGCCCGACACGCCCGCTGCCGCGCTCGCCAGTGCGCCCGTCGGACGTGCGCCTGCGCGCGTCCGCACCGCATCGCACGGACGAGCCTGCGCACTCTTCTCAAACGTGATGATGCTTGCCATGGGTGGTTCCTTTCTTCTGCGATTCCATGACACGTATCATAGCGACCCCCACATTCTTAAGTGTCCTTCACATGGGTCACTTAAGCTCATTCTTCAAACGATTCTTCTTCCGAGCGCGTTACAATGAACTGCAGTGCGTGATAATGGCAGCACCGAGAGCAAGGAGCATGAGCCATGGGCACCGCAACACACGGCAAAACGCCGCCACAACCCCCTGACGTAACCTCGTCCCCCGAGCGTCAGAAGCTCAAGCTCCTCCATCTGGCGCGCATCTTCCACGAGCAGACCGACGACGCGCACGGCCTCACTATGCCCCAGATCATCGAGCAGCTCGCCGCCTGCGGCATCCCCGCCGAACGCAAGGCCGTCTACCGTGACATCGCCGCGCTGCGCGCCTTCGGGTTCGACATCGACACCCTTCCGCGCCGCCCCGTCGAGTACGCACTCATTACGCGCACGTTCAGCCTCGCCGAGCTCCAGCTCCTTATCGACGCGGTGCAGAGCTCGCGCTTCCTCACGCGCAAGCTCGCCGACGACCTCGTGAAGACCATCCGCAAGCTCGGCTCCCGTCAGCAGGCGAAGAAGCTCTTCCGGCACGTGCACGTCGACGGCCGCATCAAGACGAAGAACGAGAGCGTCTACCGCAACGTCGACACCATCCAGGAGGCCATCGAGCTCAAACGCAAACTGAGCTTTCGCTACTTCGAATACGACCTCGCCCTGCGCGAGCGCGTGCGCCACGGCGGCGAGCCCTACGAGCGCACTCCCGTCGCGCTCATCTTCAGCGACGGATGCTATTACCTCGTCGCCTACAGCGTCGAGCACGACGTGCCGCGGGGAACGGGCGGTCTCGCCAACTTCCGCGTCGACCGCATGCGCTCGCTCATGATCCTCGACGAGCCCGCCGAGAAGAGCAGCTCCATCGCACGTTTCGATCCCGCCTCCTACCAGCGCAGCCTGTTCGGCATGTATCTGAGCGAGGACGCGGGCACGCCCGTGACGCTCCGCGTCAACGAACGCGCGATGAACGGCATCGTCGACCGTTTCGGCCGCACCGTGAAGGTCACGCCCGCCGAAAACGAGCACGAGGCGCTCGTCCACGTCAACGTGGTGACGAGCCCGCCGTTCTTCGGCTGGGTCGCCCAGTTCGGCGGCGACGTGGTCGTCGAAGGGCCGGCGAGCGCCGTCGAAGCGTTCCGCGCCTTCCTCGGCACGGTCGCTGCTGCCCATGACAAACACCCCGAGAAAGGAGCCCGCTGATGGGCGCACCAGGAACAGCCCGGTTCACCCGCGCCGAGATCGAAGCCATCATCGACAACGCGGCCACGATTGAGCCGAACGACCTCGAGATGGCGTCCGAGTTCTTTGAGCAGCACGTTATTCGTATCCTCGACAGCAGCCGCTTCGACCTGCCCGAAAACGCGATCGGCTACCACGTCGACGACGCGTTCATCGTAAAGCGCCTCGCCGTCGATGCCGGGTTCAACGACACCTGCCCCCTCATCAACGGCACGCTCTCCGCACGCAACGGCGTCGTGCTCAAGCGCGGCCACGCCGACCTCAAATGCTCGAGCCCCGGCTGCTCGTGCAGCGTGTGCCCCTTCGGCCTGGCGGCCTGCTTCACCGCGCTCGACGACCTCGGATCGCCCGTCATCCCACTGTACTCTGAATCGATCGACGTCGCGCAGGACATCTCGCGCTTCCGCCAAACATGGGGTGCGCGCCTCGTGAACTCCGACCACGCGCTCAACCTCATCCTCTCGCGCTACGAGAACGATTTCTCGGGTCTGCTCGTGGTGGAGGACGACTCCTACCTCGACGAGTTCCTCACTGATCTCGAGCGTATCCTCGTGCGCATGGACAAGATCGACAAGGACGGCATGCGCCGCCAGCACATCTCGGCGCTGCTCATGTCGGTCAACGCCGCTGACGCCACCTTCCACGGCACGCAGGACGAGAACCTCGCCCCGCGCCAGCTCTACGTGTGCGACCGCCTCTCCGACTTCTTCCAGCGCGACCCGCAGGCCGACTTCGCGGCGCGCTACCTCATCGAGCGTTTCGGCCACATCGTCGACCACCGCTACCTCATCCTCGTGGGAACGCGCGGCGAGCTCACGAAGTTCATCGGGCTCTCCCCCACCCTCGAGCTGCTCCTCGGCGAGCACCGCCTCGAGCTGCCGGGCATGTCGGCGGAGGACATCTACCCCATCTACCTCGAGCGTCTCGACGAGGGCCTGCGTACGGCGGTCGACGAGAGCTTCCGCGAGCGCTTCGTCCGCTACGTCGAGTTCAACAGCGACGCACTGCCCTTCCGCGGCGCCGAGCTCGCCGAGTACCTTGCGAAGACCGCCAACGCCTCGGGCACGCTCGCGCTGCCGCGCAGCCGCTACCAGTCCTCCTCGCTCGACGAGATGCTCGATTCGATCGTCGGCCTCGACGCCGTGAAGAAGACCGTGCGCGAACTCGAAGCCTACGCCATCTTCTCCAAGCGCATGCAGGGACGCGGACGCGCGATGCCCACGGCCAGCATGCACATGGCGTTCGTGGGCAACCCCGGCACGGGCAAGACCACCGTGGCGCGCATCATCGCCACCATGCTGTACAAGATCGGCATCATCCCCCAGAACAAGTGCCTCGAGGTCACATCGAAGGATCTCATCGCCAAATACGTGGGCCACACCGACAAGCAGGTGTTCGACGTGGTGCAGAAGGCGCGCGGCGGCGTGCTGTTCATCGACGAGGCGTATGCGCTTGCGCCCGACCCGCACTCCGCCGGCGGCTTCGCCCGCGAGGCCCTCGCCGAGCTCGTGAAGTGCATGGAGGACTACCGCGATGACCTCGTGGTGATCCTCGCCGGCTACGAACGCGAAATGAAGGACTTCATCGACACGAATCCCGGCCTCGCCTCGCGCATCGGCTACACGTTCCGCTTCGAGGATTTCACCACCGAACAGCTTGTGGAGATCTTCATGCGCGAGCTCAAGCGCAGCGGCCTTTCCGCCAAAGACGACATCGCGCCCGATCTCGCGGGGTTGTTCGACTACTTCCGCGGCTTCAAGAACTTCGGCAACGGGCGCTTCGTGCGCGAGGTGCTCCAACGCGCGCTCATCAACCACGCAAACCGCACCGCCGCGTCGCTCGGTGCCGCGCAGGACGACGACATCGCCATCGAACGCGCCGACATCCCCTCGCGCCGCGCCATGCTCGACACGCTCGACATGCGCGAGAACACGGCAGTCGAGATGCTCGAGCCGCTCGTGGGCCTCGCTGACGTCAAGCAGAAGATCTACGAGATGGAGCGCGTCGTCACGTTCCGCGAACAGGCGCGCCGCGCGGGGCTTTCCCTGCCCGACATGAACCTGCACATGGTGCTCACCGGCAACCCCGGCACGGGCAAGACCACCGTCGCGCGCATCATCGGGCGCGTGCTGTTCAACATCGGCGCAGTGCCCACCGACCGCTTTATCGAGGTGGAAGCGAAAGACCTCACGAGCCACTTCGTGGGCGGCACGGCCGACGAGACCACCAAGCACATCGAGGCAGCGCTCGGCGGCATCCTCTTCATCGACGAGGCGTACGCGCTGCTCGAAAACTCCTCGGGCCTCGAAGCGCTCGCCACCCTCGTCAAGGCCATGGAGGACCACAAGGGCGAGCTCGTGGTGATGTTCGCCGGCTACGAGCGCGAGATGCGCCGGTTCCTCGATGCGAACCCCGGCCTCGCCTCGCGCATCGGCTACACGTTCCGCTTCGAGGACTACAAGCCCGAGGAACTGCTCGAAGTGTTCGACCGCAAGATGGCGAAGGCCGGTTTCACCGTGTCGGAGGAGGCGCGCGCGAAGGCGGGCGATCTCATGCGCTACTTCAACCACGTGGACAACTTCGGCAACGGGCGCTTCGTCGACCGCGTCATCCAGGAGGTCATTACGCTGCGCGCCAATGCGCGCGAGGAGAACCTCATCGCGAGCGCCAAGGCGGCGCAGCTCGAGAAGGACACGGCGGGCGATGCCAAGGCGAACGAGGACAACGCCTTCAACCGCGCCATCATGCTTGCGGGCGGCGCAGCGTCCACCGCGGGCGCTGCGCTGCCGCGCAACGGGTCGTCCGATGCCGGCAATCATTCCGTCAACGGCACAGCCGAGAACCGGGAGGCGGGCGCACCGGCAGCGGATGTGGGCAACGTGATCAACGAGCCGACCGGCGCGGGCGCCTCGCGCACGACCGCCGCAAGCGGCGGCAGCATCGTGAGCATGCTCGCCACGCCTCAGATCAAGGTGGAGACGAAAAGCGCCAGCAGCGGCGGCGAGATCGACCTGCTCCGCATCATCACGGCCGATCACGTGCCCAGCATCGAAGCGATGTGCAAGCTCACCGCTGCCGACATTCTCGAGCCGTCCGACCTCAACGACGCCGATGCGCTGCGGCGCGTGGCGTGCCACGAGGTGGGACACGCGCTCGTGAGCCTCGCCACGCGCGGGCGATGCGACATCGTCACCATCACGATCGAGCAGGAGGGCACGGGCACGCTCGGCTATGTGCAGCACGAGCGCCGCGCCACCGCGCTGCCCACACCGCAGGACATCGAGAACGAGGTGGCCGTGCTCATGGGCGGCATGGCGGCCGAGCGCATGGTGTTCGGCGCGTTTTCGGCCGGCAACTCGTCAGATCTCAAGCAGGCCACACGCCAGGCGCGCGCCTACGCCGCAACGTACGGCATGTCGGACGCCGGGTTCGTGCAGTTCCCCTATGCGGGCACGACGGCCTGCAAAACCGAAGACCTGCCGCCTGCGGTGCTTGACGCGATGAACGCCCTGCTCGACGAAGGACTCGCTTCCGCAAGCGCCATCCTCGAAGAGCACCGCGCCGTCTTCGACACCATGGTAGAAAAGCTGTTGGGCGCGGGCACCCTCAAGGGTGCCGACATGGAAGCCCTCTGGAAGGAAGGAGCCGCGCGATGAGTGTGGACCAGAACGACCTTGACCTGCTCGCCAGCCTCCAGCAGGCACTGGTGGGCGGTGGCGCCGGCAGCGCGGATGCGTCTCCGCAGGGAAGTGCGGAAGGCGCACCCGGGAACGAGCCCGACGCACCCGAAGACGCCGCAAAGGAAGAGAGCGCGCTGACCCGCGAGCTGCGCCGCTGCGAACAGCTCCTCAACACCCCGCACGAACCTCGTCGACCGTAGCCGCGCGATTGCGCAAACAGCCGCTTCACGCGGTGAGAACATAGGACATGCCGTACAATGAACAACGGCGAAAGGCATCACTTCGAGAAAGGATCCACCATGGCAACCGCCCAAGAGCAAGCAAGCCGCTTCGAGCAGGCACTCATCTCCAACAGTCTGAAGTACGATCGCATTGACGACTTCGAGCGCCCCATGTTCAAGCTCAACTTCGGCGGCGGCGATTTCTCGTTCAATCACCTGCGCATCAACGTCCTGTTCGACACCGACGGTCGCAGCGCGCAGTTCGCCACCTCGCCCATCGTGAGCATCCCCAAGGACAAGACGGCTCAGGGCCTCATCACGTGCAACACCTGCAATAAGCGCTTCCGCTGGGTGAAGTTCTACATCGACGACGACAACGACCTCATCCTCGAGACCGACGCCATCATCGACGATGCCACCGTGGGCGATGAGTGCGTGGAGATGCTGTTCCGCGCCGTGTCGATCGTCGACGACTGCTACGGCGACTTCATGCGCGCCATCTGGGCGTAAACCCCTTAAAGACGGCGCGCGGCACAGAGTCCGCGCGTTTGCCCTGCGAACCTGAGCGCCCGGCGGCCCATCCGTCGGGCGCTTTCCTTATGTGCGAGCGGCGCGCAGAGCGCTTGGGCTTGCGCCGTCAAACCACGCGGCGCAGATGGGTCTTTGCACGCGGCGCGCGTGACAAGAAGCCACGGTATCGCAGTCCGACAACATCCCGCCATGCGGCCTTTGCGCGCGGGCGCGCGCGACAAGACGCGGCGGCGGCCAGTCAGATGCCCACGGTCGCCTGTTACGCAGGCCTCCCCACTTCGGGCGCGGTGCGCGTGACGAGCATGCGCACGCACGCCGCCGTGCAAAGCGCGTAGTAGCCCACCATGACCGCCACCACGACGAGCACCGCCGATCCCACGATGAGCTTGAACGATGCGGCGCCCGCGGCGAGCGCGAACAGCGCGATCACCTGCATGCCGAACACGCTGTGCACGAGAGCCGTCACGACCGGCAACGTGAAATACCGCCCGACCTGCCGTGCAACGGCGCGGCGCATCTCGCCCTCGTCGGCGCCGAGGCGTGCGATGAGCTCGTACGCCCTGCGGTTGTCGGCCGCGTCGGAAAGCTGCTGGATCGCGAGGATCGCGCCCGCCGCCACGAGAAACGTGAGGCCGTAGAGCAAGCACACGTACGCGAGAGGCGCCACCGACAACGCAAACGTCGATGAGACCCCTTCCGCAGCGGACGCTGCCGATGCGTCGGCCGCATGCGCGCCGCCCTGCACCCCCACGCTCAGCGCAAGCCCCGCGCACACCATGCACACCGCCGCTGCAACGAGCACGCACACGCACGCCAGGGCAACGCAGCTGCTCTCCACCTTCGCCTCGAACTGCCGCGCAATCACCATCCGCAGCCCTTCGAGGTAGCGTCGCGACCGCCGCGCCATCCGCGACGACACGCTCGTCACCACGCGAAAGAGAAAATAAGTGCCGAACAGCGCCACGAACCCGAGCGGCAGAACGAGCAGCACGAAATACGTCGGGTAGAGAAGGCAGATCCCCCACACCGCGCCGAGCAGCAGCGCCGCAGAAATCATCTGGAGGACGCATGAGACGCGCCCCCTCAGCCGCGGGCGCTCGGGCGCACGTTCGGCATACATGAGATCGAGCAGAGTTCGCCTGTTCACATCCGCCACGACGACGATCCCCGCCAGCACGGTGATGCCGACGAACGATCCGCAGGTCCACAGTGCAGCGCTTCCCGAGGCTGCAAACGCCATCGTCCACGGAACGCCGAACACGATCGCTGCCACAAAGTTGAATGCCGGCGACAGCGCAACGCCCAGTGCGATGCCCGTCGCCAACGCGCATACGCTCACAACACCCGCTTCGATCGTAAGGATGGCCGATACGGAGCTCGCGTTCATGCCGAGCAGGTGGTAGAGGGCGAACTCGCGTTTACGCCGCCGCACGAGAAAGCGATTCGCATACGCCACCAGGAAGGCGAACACCACCACAGTGAACACTGCGAACGCACGCACCACATCGCCCGCCTGCGCGTACACCGCACGCTGGTCTTCGGTGAGATCAAGTGCGACCAGGTAATCCGTCGATGCCGTGAAGGAGTAGAGCATGCACGCGGCGAAGCACAGCGTGATGAAATACACCGAGAAGTCAGCGACGCTCCGCCTCACGTTGCCTACCGCTATCCGAACGATCATGGCTCTCCTCCCCCCTCGGCAGATGCGCGCTACGCGCATCGCACAACACGCTTCCGTATCATGAAGCGCGCTCGCGCTCTCTACCATCGATCGGAGTGACGTATCGCTTACACTTATGAAAGCTTCGCGCGTGAGCGTCGGCGACTGCGAGCGTTCCGGCAGCCAAAAGACGCGCGCCCCGCAGACATATAGTCGCGCGAAAACGACACGCCGAACGCGCGCCGTTCCCACGAGAGATTTCACGAGAAGGAGCATCATGAAGCTCGTCATCGCATCAGACATCCACGGATCAGCCACCTGGACGCGCAAGCTCGTCGACCTCATCGAGCGCGAGACACCCGATCGCATCGTGCTGCTCGGCGACGTGCTCTACCACGGCCCGCGCAACGATCTGCCCGAAGGCTATGCGCCCAAGGAGGTCATTCCGCTGCTCAATGCGCTCGCACCGCGGATCATCGCCGTGCGCGGCAACTGCGACGCCGAGGTTGATCAGATGGTGCTCGATTTCCCCTGCACGGCTGACTACGTCCAAATCGTCGACGATGCAGGGCGCGCACTCTTCCTCACGCACGGACACGTGTTCGGCGCGGGATTCCCTCACAGCAGCGACGAGCTGCCGCCGTTGCCTGAAAACGCTGCGGTGCTGTTCGGACACACGCACGTCAAGGTGAACGAGCCCGCCCTCAACCGCCCCAGCGTCTGGGCGTTCAACCCCGGCAGCGTATCTCTTCCGAAAGACGGCTCGCGCTCATGCGGCATCTACCACAGCGCACGCCCGATCGACCAGGCGTTTCGACACGTGATGCTGTAGGCGAAACGCGGCGGCAGTAAGCATCCGAGCGCTTTGCTGCGTACCGCCGCAAACGACACACGACCTCACCCTGTGCGGACGGGTTATTCCCGAAATCTTCCGATTTTTCACCGAAGTATCCTGCGTGTTTTCGCTCACGTCGGAGCGCCTTATCATCACATAAAAGACGCTCAGAGAAACGCCTGGTCAGAAGCTCGTCTTCACGCGTAGCGATTCGTTCGCACTCCCTCTCAGCCCCATCCCTCATAGGAGACAGCATACTTCGGTGAATAATCTGCATTTTCCCGTATGATCCGCGCGGAATCGCGGCACCGTCGCGCTCTTTCCGTCACGCGAACCTCGCCTGCGCTTCGCCGCTGTCACGCGAAGCCGAACCTTCGCCTCATCACCTCACCACACACAAACGAACCCGCAACCCGCTACTCCCACCGCGTGGGAAGCCCCAACCTCGACCGCAACTGCATCCTGCGCGCGAGAAGCGCCTCGTCAACACGACAAGCACGCTTGCCGAGACGCTTCCGCAGCGCATCGGCAATGGCGTCGGTTGCCGTGATGCTCGCGATTTCGTCGCCCGTCACGCCCACGACCGTCCACCCCATCTCAGTAAGCGCGTTGACGCGACGCGAGTCGTTTACACGCTTCTCCTCGCCGCCGTGCATCTCTCGACTCTGATACTCCACATCAATGCGCGCCTCAGGCCAGCAGAGATCGCACCTGAAATGGCCCCTGCGCGCAATCGAGCGCGCCTCACCCTTCGCCTCAACACGCCAGTTCATCTGAGGAATGCCCAGGTTGTATCCACCGTAGAGAAGCGGCAGGCCGAGCAGGAGCGCAAGCTGCGCCTCCCGAGGTGATGCAGCATACGCTGACACATACCGCAACAGCCGCGCGATCTTGCGCGCGCCGCGCACCGTCGTATTGCTCGCGACGAACAGCGCAAGCGAACGAAACGTCGTAACCGGCGTCATCTGATAGCGCTCGGCAAACCCCGTCGCCGACGTTTGATACGTGCCGCACGCCTCCCACAGCAGAAGCAGCAGCGCAACCGCATCTTTTTCAAGTGCCGCCTTCTGGCAGAGAGCGAGATTAGGAACCGCGGCGTAGAGCTCTTCCGCGATGCGCACAAACGGCTGCCGCGGCAGGGTGCCGGTGCAAAGATGGGAAACGAGCCGCTTGTTCACTCTGCAACCTGCGCGCTTGCCAACTAGAACATGCACGCAATCCTCGTTGAGAAGCCGCTGAGCGAGATCGCGATGCGGCATATCCGTCGCCTCCACCGCATCGAGCGCGCCCGAGGGATGCCGCGGCGCCCCGGGAACAACGCACGAGCGCGTGCGTTCGAACTCGACGCCGTGCAGAGATGCCCAGCGCGCCACCTTAAGCGCGGTCCCATGACTGAGAATCACCCGATTGCTCACAACCCCACCTCCCGACTCCCCACCCCAGACGATGGCGCTACCGTATCGCGCGGTCGCCAGAGGGACACGTTGCGCGCGGTTTCTTCGCGAAAATCACCGAAGTACCCTCTTACGAGCGCGTAAACGCGTGACTCGAATCACCCGAAAATATCGACGACAGAGAAATGCCTGTTCAGAAGCGTGTTTCGATCTCAACTCAAAACGCGTTCATAGCGCGAAAAATCCCGCACATCGCCTGGCAAACATACTTCGGTGATTTTCGCGCACTATTTCGCAACAACCCGTACGCAACGAGGCGTGACGGTGTAATCGTTCCATTACACTTCCGTAATGCGCGCGTTAGGGGACAGCAAGCGCGGTTTCGTACGATCGTGGTGGGACGAACCGTGCCCGCGCCGCACGACGTCGGCTGAGCGCATGCAACCTCCGCGCCGCGCACAGACGCAACAACAACCCAACGCGCGCCCGGTTTCACGCCGCCGCGCAGCAAGTCGAGTACGCACCCGCACATCGAGTCGGCCGAACGTGCCCGCAGCGCACGCTTCGCCGTTCGAGCACCCGCATCGCGCAGCGCCGGCATACCGTCCCGAACGAAGACGCACGAGAAAGGCTCCGCTATGGACATCCTCACCATCAGCCACCTCACCAAGGTGTACGGCGAAGGCGAGCAGGCGACGCGCGCGCTCGACGACGTGTCGTTCAGCATCGCCGAAGGCGAGTTCGTCGCCATCGTCGGCTCGTCGGGATCGGGCAAGTCGACGCTCATGCACCTCATGGGCGGCGTCGACCGTCCCACATCGGGCACCGTGTTCCTCGGCGACGACGACATCTACCGGCGCAGCGACGAGGAGCTCGCCGTGTTCCGTCGCCGCGAGGTGGGACTCGTCTACCAGTTCTACAACCTCATCCCCGTGCTCAACGTGGTGGAGAACATCACGTTGCCCGTTGCGCTCGACGGCCGCCCCGTCAACAAAGAGCACCTCGCCGCGCTGCTCGGCACGCTCGGGCTCACGGGGCGCGAGTCTCACCTGCCCAACCAGCTGTCGGGCGGCCAGCAGCAGCGTGTCGCCATCGGGCGCGCACTCATGAACGCACCCTCGATCGTGCTCGCCGACGAACCGACCGGCAACCTCGACTCGCGCAACAGCCGCGAGATCATGGCGCTGCTGCGCGCTTCGAACGAACGCGACGGCCAGACGCTCGTCGTTATCACGCACGACGAGGACATCGCCCTCGCCGCCGACCGCATCATCTCCATCGAGGACGGCAGACTCGTGCATGACGAGAGGATCCGCCGATGAGCGTCATGACTTCCTTCACCCGGCGCTCGCTGGCGAAAAACCGCGTGCGCACCGTGGTCGCCGTTTTGGGGATCACGCTCTCCGTGGCGCTCATCTGCGCCATCCTCACCTGCGTTTCAAGCCTCCAAGCCGCGCTCGAACAGCGCACCGTCAACACCGAGGGAAGCTGGCACGCCTATTTCACCCTTCCCGCTGAGAAGGCGGAAGGCGAACTCGACGCGCTTGCGGCCTCGGACGACGCAACCGACATCGCAAGCTCGCTCGAGCTGGGCGTCGCGCCGTTTTCGGAAGCCGACGGCACCTACTACGGCAGCATGGTGGTGCTGCGCACCCTGCCCGAAACGATCAAGGGCACGGCGCACTACGATGCCGCAGCAGCAACCGCGTCGCCCTCGGACGACGAGGCGAGCGCAGCGGCCGAAGAACCCTACCTCACCATGATGCCCGAGCTCGTCGAGGGGCGCATGCCCGCCGCCGCAGGCGAGATCACGCTGCCGAGCACCCTACGTGG
>ERZ1034952.2912-NODE-2912-length-12091-cov-113.614490_pt1 | contig 12091 bp, 15 predicted proteins | sample MGYA00520625_ERZ1034952 | MGnify/ENA primary metagenome ERZ1034952 (study PRJEB33766, sample SAMN09781773) | gut metagenome | biome: gut microbiome | host: Homo sapiens | place: Madagascar | study: EMG produced TPA metagenomics assembly of the PRJNA485056 data... | reverse complement strand
AATGTTTCACGTGGAACAAATGAGGGTATAACAAAAATGTTTCATGTGGAACAAAACAAGTGTTAACAACAGTTAATTTATTTCTTTAAGATTTTTTAACGAAAATAATTTGGTGGTTTCACAAAAACGTTGTATCTTTGCACCGTGTTTAAGAAACAATATAAGTTTAACAATTTAAATTAGGTAAATTATGAATGAGAATTTTAATGAAACTGTTTTCAACTGCATTACTAGTGTTAATGCTCTTATGACTTCAAACGAAGTTGCCAAAGATGATAAGGCGGTTATTAAGTTGAACCGCTTTAAGAAGTGGTTGAATGAGTTTGCAGCCGCAAACGGTATGAACGAAGTTAAGTAATAACAGGCGTTCACAGGTAACAGAAGTTTAACGTTTTAAAGTTTAAAGTTATGCCAAAAGGTTTTAGTTTTGCTAGTACTTTCAATAAGACTAGTTTTGGAATCGACACAACCGATTTTCCATTTGTGAAGTTAACCGACATTTTCAACGATAAGAAAGACGGTGGCGGTGATGTGGTGCACCCTATCAACGGTATGTACGTGCACAAATCACAGTTGGGTGATTCACCCGTTATTATTGACGCTGAAAACAAGCGTCTAGTGAATTTGCCACAGTTCACAGGTGACACAGTTCGTGATATTTTAGCGAACTCAGATGCAGTTGACGCTATCAAAGCGAACAAAGTTGGTTACACGATTTATGAATATGAATCTCACGCCAAAAAGTGTTACGGTATTACCTTTGTAGATAAGTAGTTTTGTATGTAAAAGGTGGATAACGTTACAGGGGTAAACAGTACTTAGTTATTGTTGCCCCTGTTTTTGTTTCATTTAAAATTAGTGAAGTTATGGCAAAATTGAACCCTATAGGTTTTTCCAAAAGAACATTAGCAGCAACGGGCAAAATACACGTTGATAAGCAAATTTTAAACGCTATCGAATCACGTGGTTATTTGCGTAAAGAAATTGCCCGTGTGTTTCAACAGGCAAACAGACGTATTCAAAACGTTGAAAATTCGGGTATCGTTTCGCCCGCTGTTGTCGCTTTGAACAAAGGCGACATAAAAGGTTTTACAAAATTTTCAATGAAACACGATTGGAACGATTTAAAGATAGAGTACGCCAAAGCGGTTTCTTTCTTGCAACAACCAACATCAACGGCAAGTGGTACACGTGAATACGCAAACCATTTAAAAAGGTCTTACGATTTGAACGATGAAGAGTTTAAATTGATGCAAGATAAATTGATGGGTAAAATTGCAAGCGTTTCAGATACCCGTTTTTTAGAAAACTATTTGATGCAGTACAAAGATTTCACGGGCGAACTAGAACAGGAATCACGGGACGTTTCAGACCAAATTGAAGATGATGCAATTAAAATTGAAAACGCCTTAGATGATGCAATTGAACAAATCGCAAGTTCGCCAACATCAGAAGCGTTTGTAAATGGTATTGACCATTTCAATGATGATGCACCGTTGAAAAAGATTCTATCAGAATTTGAAAAATTTGGTTTATAATGAAAAAGATTCCCTTTGAACTACATAACGAAATTTACACCCCGAAAGATATTGCAAAAGTTTTATCTTTGGCGGTGAACGAAAAGAATTTTACAGGCAATAATAAGGGTGAAAAGTTCTTAAACGTGCCTGTTTCTTTCGATATTGAAACAACGTCTTTTTACAGGGACGTTGACGGGGAAACATACAGTTATGAACGCTATATAAAATTAGGTGGAAAAGAAACTAAAATGGAAAAGTGTTCTTTAATGTATGTTTGGCAATTTGGAATCAATGGTTTCTGCATAATGGGGCGTACGTGGGACGAATTTTTAAAAATGCTTGATGATATTTGCACCCTGTTAGAACTTTGCCCAAAGAAACGTATTATTATATACGTTCACAATTTGGCGTATGAATTCCAATTTTTCCGTGAACTGTTGGAATGGGAAAAGGTTTTTTCAATAGACCTACGTAAACCAATTTACGGAATAACAAAAAATGGTTTAGAGTTTCGATGCAGTTATTTATTATCGGGTTATTCGTTGGCGAAATTAGGCGAACAACTTCACACCTACAAATGTGCAAAGTTAGTTGGTGATTTAGATTATAGCCTATTGCGTCACAGTTTAACCCCGTTGACCCCGAAAGAAATTGGTTATTGTTTGAATGATATAAAAGTAGTGATGTGCTATATACAAGAATTAATTGAGCAGTACAAAGGAATAACACGTTTACCGATTACAAAAACGGGGTTTGTGCGCAAATATTGCCGTTCTGTATGTTTCAAGACAACAGACCCCGAAACAGGTAAAACCGTTCCAAACTTTAAATATTTGGATAAAATTCATAACTTAAATATAACGGGTATTGAAGAATTTGAAATGTTACAACGGGCGTTTTCGGGCGGTTTCACACACGCCAATGCAAAATATACTGACGAAGTTATAACGGACGTTGATTCGTACGATTTTACTAGTAGTTACCCGTATGTTATGGTATCAGAAAAGTTTCCAATGAGTACTGGCGTTATTGTTCCTGTTAAGTCGATGAAACAGTTTGAATTTATGATTTCAAAATACTGTTGCGTGTTTGACGTTGAAATTACAAACATTTTCGCCAAATCAGAAAACGAAAATCCGATTTCTGTTAGTAAGTGTTTCGTAAAAGAAAACGTTTCAGAAAATAACGGGCGTTTGGTTTGTGCAAAGAAAATTTGTATGACTATTACCGAAATAGATTACAGGGTTTTTTCACAGTTTTACACGTGGGAACAAATAAGAATCGGGCGAATGATATGTTATCGCAAAGAATATTTGCCAACAGAATTTATAAATTCAATTCTTCATTTGTACGAAATGAAAACGAAACTAAAAGGAGTAAAAGGCAAAGAAGTGGAATATTTAAATTCCAAAGAAATGCTTAATTCCTGTTATGGTATGTGTGTTACAAACCCGTTACGTGACGAAATATTGTATGAGGGCGAAGAATGGGACGTAGAACACCTTACAGGGGAAAAACAGTTGGAAATGTTGAACAAATACAACGATAGTAAAAATCGTTTCTTGTTTTACCCGTGGGGTATTTATGTTACCGCCTACGCACGAAGAAATTTGTTCACGGGTATTTCTGAATGTGGCGACGATTACATTTACAGTGATACCGATTCAGTTAAAATAATGAATGGTGACGAACACAAAGCGTATTTCAAAGCGTACAACGATTTAGCACAACAAAAATTACGTTCCGCCTGTAAGTTTCACAAAATACCGTTTGAAAAGGTTGAACCCGTGACAATTAAGGGAATCGCAAAACCTTTGGGCGTTTGGGATTATGAGGGACGGTACACCCGTTTTAAAACTTTGGGTGCAAAACGTTATATGATTCAAGAAAAAAACGCCCTCACAGTTGACGGGAAAAGTTACGATTACAGTTTGACCGTATCGGGCGTTAATAAAAAATCTGCCATCCCGTATTTGTTAGACACTTTCGGGGAAAACGGAATCTTTGACGCTTTTACAAACTATTTGGATATACCGCCAACGGCAACGGGCAAAAATATTCATACGTATGTAGATTACGAACAAACAGGAATGATAAAAGACTATTTAGGCACGGTTTCAAGTTACGACACGAAAACGGGCGTACACTTAGAACCAACTGGGTACACTTTAAGTTTATCAGTTCTTTATATAAATTATTTAATGGGTATCAGATTAAAGAAAGAATAATATGAAACAGAAGAAAGAAAAAGTAGAAACGCCAAAGTTTTACAATCTTTCAAGAATTTTGGCAAAGAATGCCGATTATAACGTAATTTTCGGTGAACGTTCCAACGGTAAAACATACGCCACTTTGTTGTATGGAATCAAAGAATATTTGAAGACGGGCAAACAAATGGCGTATATTAGACGTTGGCGTGAAGATTTAAGGGGTAAACGTGCCGAAAGTTTGTTTTCAAATCACGTTGCAAATGGCGTGATTCAAGAATTAACAAACGGCAAATTTAACGAAGTCTTTTACGTTTCGGGTAAATGGTTTCTTTCAAGCTATGACCCCGAAACAAAAAAACGTGTACCCGACAACGTGCCGTTTTGTTTCGGGTTTTGTCTCTCAGAACAGGAACACGAAAAAAGTAGTAGTTACCCAAATATAACTACGATTGTTTTTGATGAGTTCTTAACAAGACGTTATTATTTGCCCGATGAATTTATGTTATATATGAATTTGTTAAGTACTATTATTCGCCAACGTAATGATGTAAAAGTTTTTATGTTGGGTAACACGGTGAATCAGTTTTGCCCGTATTTTACGGAAATGGGTTTGAAACAAGTTCGTATGATGGAACAGGGCACAATTGATATTTACAAATTCGGTGAACACGGGGCAACGGTTGCAGTAGAATATTGTAGCACGATTGTTAAACAAAAAGCTAGTAATAAGTACTTTTGTTTCGATAATCAAAATTTACAGATGATTACGGGCGGTAAATGGGAATTAGCGGTTTATCCTCATTTGCCCGTTAAATATCGCCCGAATGATGTGTTATTTGTCTTCTATATACAGTTTAACGAAATGACCCTACAGGGCAACGTGATACAGGTAGAGGACAAAGAAACAGGGGTTAATAACTTTGTTTATATCCATAACAAAACAACCCCGATAAAAGACACGGACGACAGTTTGATTTATTCGTTGCAAATGAACGGCAAACCAAACTACAAACGAAAGTTGTTAAGTACTGCAAGTTATCTAGAATCTCAGATAACAAAGTATTTCGCCACCGATAAGGTATTTTATCAGAATAATGAAATCGGTGAAATTGTACGTAACTACCTTATGGCAAGTGCTAGAAGTAACATTATTACTTAATATCTGTTAAACGGGGATAAAAAGTGTTTCACGTGAAACATTTTCCCCGTTTTTATTTGGTAGTTTCAGAAAATAATACTATCTTTGCAACGTAATAATAACAAAGTTAAAAATTACTATATGGATTTAAATGATATTATATCTTTAATTAGTAACGTTGGTTTTCCTGTTGCGGTTTGTATCGCCCTTTTCTTCTATATGGAGAAACAGAATGAACGCCACCAAAACGAAACCGACAAGTTAAATGAAACAGTACAAAGTAACACGAAAGTGTTAACCGAACTTTGTACGTTAATTAAAACGCTTATCAAGTAATGAAGAAAGAAAATTTATATACCCTGTATCAAACAGAAGTTAAAAACAAAGATTCAGCATTAAACACGTTTATGCAGCGAGTTCTTTGTATGACTTCTAAAATGTTTGAATATACAGGAACGCCCGAAACAATGCCGCCTGTAGAACTTGAAAAGATTCTGCAAACTAGCGGTAATGTTGGAATCGCCAAAGTTAACGGTGATTTGTACGCTTTACAGGGTTCACGGGGTGGCGAATGTGACGCGTATTATTGGGGCAAAGATTTTGTTGTTGCAAACCCGTGGTTAAAGTTGGATAAAACTTTCAAAATCGGAAAAGATATTGTAGTTATCAACAACACACCGTTTGCAGATTCAATTTTGCCAATTATCGGAAAATATGGCGTACTTTACACCGATGCAGTTATAACGCTGAATATGACAAGTATTCTAACAAGAATAACAATGCTTATTTCAGCGAGTGACGATAAGACAAAACAAAGTGCTGAATCGTTTTTGCAAAAGATTCTGGACGGTGATTTCTCGGTCGTTGGTGAAAATGCGTTTTTCAAAGGTGTAAATATGCAAACACCGCCAACGCAAAGTAACCAACAGATAACGCAAATGATTGAACTTTTGCAGTACTACAAAGCGTCAATGTTTAACGATTTGGGTTTGAATGCAAACTACAATATGAAACGTGAACGTTTGAACACGCAAGAAGTTTCGATGAATATTGACGCATTAATGCCGTTTGTTGATTCAATGTTAACAGAACGTGTTGAGGGCGTAAAACGTGTTAACGAAATGTTCGGGACGGAAATTTCTGTAACGTTGGGTTCTAGTTGGAAAATTGAACACGAAAATTATTTATCGTTACTCAAAGCCACAGAAGACGGGCACGAACACACCGACACAGAAGACGTTGACCCCGTAACGGACGAAACGCCAGAAACAGAAACAGAAACAGAAGAAACGCAAGAAACGGACGAAACGCAAGAAACAGAAGAAACAGAAACGGAAACAGAAGAAACGCAAGAAACAGAAGAAAAAGAAAACAAAGATGAAAATTAATGAACTTTTCACGGGTGAAAATGGTTTGTTTGAAAAAATCTTTAAACCCCTGTTTCCTGTTTTGTACAAATCAATATTTGGGGATGATGACCCAAAATTAATTGATATTGATTTATGTTTCAAATATGGAAACAGAACGCTAGTAAATGCCGTTACGCCCGAAACTGCAAACGATATTGTAAAAGGTATCATTACAGTTAAGTTTGACGAATGGCAAAAACAGATTCGAGTGTTTAATAACGAATATGACCCGTTAAACCCTGTTACTGAAAAGTTAACGGAAACAACAAATAACACCGTTGACGAAACAGGCAATAATAACACGGTCGATTCAAGTGTAACGTTTAATAATGGAGATTTCGGAAATGACACGAAGCAGCAAAGAGATTCCACAGGAAACCGACAAGAAACGGGCACGAAAACAACTGTTAAGAACAGTTTGCCGAATGGTGTTCCTGTTAGCGAAATTGTTCAAAAAGAAATGATTCTTAGGAGAACAAATTTCAAAACGCAAGTTATTACAGAACTTGCAAAGGAGTTAACAATAGATATTTATTAATACTTAAATTTTATAAAATGGAAGTAAAACAGATTTACACGCTTATTAATAGCGTTTCAAGTGAAGTTTTGGGCAAAACCGATTTGGTACAAGAAGACCTTACAGGTATTGTTGATTTGGGTAATGAGGTGTTTAATCAGAATGCCGTCGATAATTACGTTAAATCGTTGGTTAACCATATCGGTAAAGTAGTTTTCGTTAACCGCCCTTATTCGGGTAAAGTTCCGTCCGTTCTTATGGATGCGTGGGAATTTGGTTCGGTGTTGGAAAAAATTTCCGCTGACGTTCCACAGGCTGAGGAAAACGACACGTGGAATCTCACAGACGGCAAAGAGTACAAACAGGACGTGTTTCACAAACCAACTGTTTCTGCTAAGTTCTTCAATTCAAAGGTAACTTTTGAAGTTCCTGTTTCTATCACAGAAAGACAGGTAAAGGAATCTTTCAGCAGCGCAGCACAGTTGAACGGTTTTCTGTCAATGATTTACAACGCAGTTGAAAAGTCAATGACTATTAAAACCGATGCACTTATTATGCGCACAATTAACAATATGATTGCAGAAACTTTGGACGCAGACAAAGCCGCATTTGGATTCGTTGCTGGCACACACGAAAGCGTTGATTACGCCACAGGTTCAACAGTTCGATGTGTTAACCTTTTGCACCTATACAACGAAAAGACGGGTACACATTTGGAATCAGACGTGGCAATTACCACACCCGATTTTATCCGCTTTGCTGCATACATTATGGGTTTGTACTCAGACCGTTTGCAGACAATTTCAACCCTTTTCAACGTGGGTGGTAAAGAGCGTTTCACACCAAAGGACGTGTTGCACACCGTTTTGTTGAGTGACTTTGCAGCTGCTGCAAAAACCTATCTGTATGCCGATACGTTCCACAATGAAAATGTACTGTTGCCACAGGCTGAAACCGTGGCAAGTTGGCAAGCAACGGGCAAAGATTACGCTTTTGCCAACGTTTCAAAGATTGACGTAAAATCGGCAAGCGGTGCAACCGTTTCAATCGGTGGCGTGCTCGGTGTGATGTTTGACCGTGACGCCTTGGGTGTTACTAACTTAGATAAGCGAGTAACAACCAACTACAACGCCAAAGCAGAATTTTTCAACAATTATTATAAATTCGATGCAGGCTATTTCAACGACACAAACGAAAATTTTGTGGTGTTCTTTATCGCCTAATTTGGTTGTTTAACTGTTGGGGGTGTGTTTCCTGTAGTTAATAGCACAGGGACACGCCCTTTTAAATTTTAGCGGTATGATTAAAATTAAAACGTTTATTTATGACGGTAAACCGAATGCCGTTAACAAGACATTACAGGAAAACGAAGAGTACACGGGCGTATTGAATGCAACGTTTAACGTGTTAACGCCTGTTGTTCGTTTCAGAACTCGCACGCCTGTAAGTTTCAATTATGTTTTTATCGAAAGTTTGAACCGTTATTATTTTGTTTCAGAATTGAATCAAGACGGGGATATTTGCACAGTTCGTTTGCGTGTTGACGTGCTGTTTACTTATAAGGATATTATCTTAAACAGTTCTGCAACGTTAACGAAAAGTGAAAACGGTAACAAATATCTTTCAAACCGTTCAAATGTTGTTGATGTTCGCCCGAATATCAGAAAACTAGATTTCCCGAATAAAGGTTTGTTGAATGAAACGGGCAACATTATTATGGTAACTATTAAAGGTAACGTTTAATTATGGCAAATTTATTATCTTACGATACATCGGGTTTAACGGGTAACGTTATAATAACCGATAAACAGGGAACGGATTCCCACCATTTTGATATAACAGTTACGGGCAATGGTGACGGTACGTTCACAAGTTTAACGGCAACGTATGAAGATTGGGACGGAAACCGAATAATTAATAAATCATTTAACGTTTCGGGTAATGTTGGAACGTTAACGGTTTATTGCAGCAGTCGTGAAACAATACGTTTAAAAGGTGAATTTGTTGCAAGTTCAACGCCAACAAATTTGCTAACTTACGATACAACGGATTTTATGGGCAATATTACGATAACCGACAAACAGGGAGAAGATTCCCACCATTTTATCGTAACAGTAACGGGAAACGGTGATGGTACGTTCACAAGTTTAACGGCAACGTATGAAGATTGGGACGGAAACCGAATAATTAATAAATCATTTAACGTTTCGGGTAATGTTGGAACGTTAACGGTTTATTGCAGCAGTCGTGAAACAATACGTTTAAAAGGTGAATTTGTTGCAAGTTCAACGCCAACAAATTTGCTAACTTACGATACAACGGATTTTATGGGCAATATTACGATAACCGACAAACAGGGAGAAGATTCCCACCATTTTATCGTAACAGTAACGGGAAACGGTGATGGTACATTTTCGGATTTAAAAGCATCATATCAAAATTGGGACGGTGATTGGGTCGCAGATACACCGTTTACAGTAAATGGCAACGTTGGCACGCTTACAGTTTATTGCTCTAGTGGTGACGAAATTTCTATAACAGGTAAATTTATTTCGGGTGTAAAGGAAATACAAATAACTAACAATATCACAAACACAACTGCAAAAGCGGTGGCAAGTGAAACGAACTATACCGTAACAGTTACAGGAACGGCACAGGGAATGTTTAACGGTACGCCTACAATAACATACGGTGGCGAAACTTACGAAATGACAGTTACCAACCAAACGGCAACAATTATTGTACCTATAGCAACGGAATCCGTTATAATAAACGGTGAATATCTTTTGGGTGAATATATTGTTGTCGATTACGGTTTGACAAATTGCGAAATTGTCGGTGATAAACCCGTAAAAGTGAAGACGGGGCAAAGTTACACGTTTAATTTCAAAGCGAACACGAATGCCAAACTAACAAAGATACAGGCACATTTCACTAATAATTCAGGCGATACCGTTGTAAGTGACGGCACAATTTTAGAAGATAAGCAAACGGGCACGGTAACGTTTAATTTAACATCGGGTGCAACCAATTTAACGGTTTATGCAAATGCCGATGTAGTACAACCGCCAACGATTAAAAATTACGGTGCAATAAACGTTTATATCGTTACGTTGGAAAATTTGGATGAGTTCGCAAAGAAACGTTTCTTTAAGCCAACAGGCGAAAACGACACGGGCACAACTTATTCTGAGGTAAATTTGGGCGAATATGTAAACCGTATCAAAAGAATCTTTGCCCCCGTTCCTGTTGGTGGTGATGATGTTTTGAAATGTGGTAACTACAACACGGGCATAAAGGTTAAATATCCCGAAAGTGATATAATGTTACTAAATTTTGGTAACATCGAACTAACAGGCGCAAACGGAAATAATGAAGACTATAACGCACAGATTCAAATGTTTATCCCGTGCCGTGGCGTTGTTTCTATTGATAGTAAGTATATCGGTAAAACGATTAATTTATCTATCAAAGTAAACGTGATTACAGGTGATGCCGTGGCGTTGTTGTCGTGCGATGATGTAACGTTTCAAATAGAAAGTTTTTCTTTGTCACGTGATGTTATTTACCGTTTGGGTACAGATTTAAACGTTGTTGGCGGTGAACAGTGGAACGAACAAATTTTGTACGGTTTAGAACCTTACGTGTTGATTACTGAGAATTTATCCGTTAACGTTCCTGTAAATAACACACAGGAAAACGTAACAGTAAAAGACGTTACAGGGTTTGCACAGTTTGAAAACGTGAATTTGAACGCTGCAAATTTGTTAGTTGACGAATACAACGATATTATAAATCAGTTGGAAACGGGCGTTTATTTATAAAAGAAAACAGGCGGTAAAATTGTTACCGCCTGTTTATTATTTTTTATTAGTAAATTCGTAAGCTAAGTTTTTGCTACAAATAAAATCCAAAGCACGGTTTTTCTTTGCCGTTTCTTCATCAAGTTTGCACGAAATAGTTTTTATTACTAAGGTTTGCGCCTTTAGTGTATCAATAACAGAATTTAATAACATACCGTTTGTACCTGTTGTGTTTTCTGCTATATACTGCAAAGTTTCTGTTGAACCTTTGACCGATTTCAACAAAATTTCTATTGCTTTATCCATAACTATTTCTTTTCCAAATTCATTATAATTTGGTTACGTGGTTTGCCGTTACGTGGACAAACTGAAACGTGAAACCAAAAACTTTTAGAACCTTTGCGGTGTTCTTTAATAAGTTGGTCGAAACCGCCTGTTTCTCTGAGAACCTTTTCTAAAGATTCCATATCAGCACAAACCAAATCAGCGGCTAAACCTTTTTGGTGTTGACTGTTAACAACACCCCCGACCGCTTTATTCAGCATCGGGCAACGATAACCACTACTAACTAAGATAGGTTTACCCAACTTTGCACGGATGGCATCTAAATAATCAGCCAAACGATTCAAGTTATCGACAATTTCAAACGATGGCATATTGTCTATTGAAAGACGTTTTGCCGTTGCAGAGTTGATGAACTCAGACAATTTAAAGTACTTAATCTTTTTCATATCACTTATTTATTTTCTGTTGGTGTTACCATAAACCACTTGCGAGAATCTTTGTGCGTTGGAAAACGCCCCTTAACTGTTATTGAACAATCGCCCTGTAAGTAATCAATCTTATTATTAAAGAACTCGCTTACTTTGTCAGAACGTACCATATAAACGGTAACGTTATTAACCTGTTTCAAAGTGATTTTAAAATAACTATGTTCCATATTATATGTATTTATGCCTGTAGGTGTTACCCTACAGGCTGTTAATATTAACCGATTCTTTCGGCTGTAAACTCGTAACGTAATGTTTCAATGTACTCACCGCTATAAATGTTAGTTACAGTTACAAAACCGTAACCGATAGCGTAAATATCTGCAATGTTGCTTTTATAAGCATACATCGTTTTAGGATAACGTACACCCTGTATAGAGATTCGATTCATATTATAAATGCCTATTAGCATTTTATTAATATGGTTTGCTACATCGTCCATATTACCGTTTATAACAGTAGATGGAAATGGAATATCTTTTGTAAAACGTGTGCCGTTACAATGTGCGTCACTGTTAGCCTTTACTATAATATTGTACTTTGCCATAATTTTTATAATTTAATTGTTTAACTTTTAATTTTCTGCTGCAAAGATACAACAATTTCACGAAACCACCAAATTATTTTTGTTAATAGTTCTTAAATTAAAAATTTTAATCTTTTTAACACTTTGTTCCACATGAAACATTTTTGTTATACCCTCATTTGTTCCACGTGAAACATT
>ERZ1034952.2910-NODE-2910-length-12097-cov-7.017190_pt1 | contig 12097 bp, 11 predicted proteins | sample MGYA00520625_ERZ1034952 | MGnify/ENA primary metagenome ERZ1034952 (study PRJEB33766, sample SAMN09781773) | gut metagenome | biome: gut microbiome | host: Homo sapiens | place: Madagascar | study: EMG produced TPA metagenomics assembly of the PRJNA485056 data... | reverse complement strand
CTTCAACTACAAGGACGGCACCAGAACCATCGACTGGGATGATGTGAAAGAAGCCACCCAAAAAGCAGATACCGGTTCGGATTTGGATTGCCTTGCTGCACCATTTTTTCTTTGGTTCTATGATAAAATGTTAGGGTCAGGCGATGAGCCTGACCCTTTCGCTATAGAAAAAATAGACCCCTTTTTAATTTGACAAGATTCTCGGTTGGGGCTATAATGAGAGTACAATCAGTCAGCAGAGGAGCATTTCGATGATTTATTTTAACAACGATTACAGCGAAGGCTGCCATGAAAAGGTGATGGAGCGGCTGCTTGCAACCAATATGGTGCAAACCCCCGGCTATGGCGAGGATGCGTATTGCGCTGCTGCCGCCGCCAAAATCAGGAAGAAATGTGGCCGGGAGGATGTCGCCGTCCATTTTTTGGTGGGCGGAACCCAAACCAATATGACTGTGATTGATGCCGCCCTGCGCCCCCACCAGGGAGCACTGGGAGCGGACACCGCTCACATCAATGTCCACGAGACCGGTGCCGTGGAAGCCACCGGCCACAAGGTGCTGTGGGTTCCCCATCACGATGGGAAAATCACCGCCCAGCAGGTGGAGGACACCGTGCGGGAGCACTACGCCAGCGCCTCCTTTGAGCATACGGTGCAGCCGAAGCTGGTGTATATTTCCAACCCCACGGAGCTGGGAACCCTGTATACAAGAGCAGAATTGGAATCACTCTCCGCCGTCTGCCGCGCCCGTGGACTTTACCTGTTTGTGGATGGTGCGCGGCTGGGCTACGGTCTGGCAGCCCGGGGCAATGATGTGACCATGGAGGACCTGGCGAATCTCTGCGATGTGTTCTACATCGGCGGCACCAAGGTTGGTGCTCTCTTTGGCGAGGCGGTGGTTATCACAAACCCTGCGCTCCAGGAGGACTTCCGCTATCTCATCAAGCAGCACGGCGGAATGCTGGCCAAGGGGCGGCTGCTGGGTGTTCAGTTTGATGCCCTGATGGAAGACGACCTGTATGAAAAAATTGCAGCCCATGCAGACCGGCTGGCGGACAAGCTGCGCCATTGCCTGAAGGAGTTGGGTGTCCCCTTCCTGGTGGAGAACACCACCAATCAGCTGTTTCCCGTTTTGCCCGACGGGGTGCTGGATGCCTTGGCGGAAGACTTTGTCTTTTCCGAGCAGGAGCGGGTGGATGAAACCCACCGCGCCGTCCGCTTCTGCACCAGCTGGGCAACGAAGGAAGAAAGCGTGGATGCCCTGTGCATTCGTCTGCGGCAGTTGCTGGGAAGATAATCATGAAATACGGAAAGCGCACCCTTGCGGTGCTGCTCCTGTGTGCCACAATTGCTGCGATATTTCTCTGTGTGCAAAAGGAACAACTGCCAAATGACGTTCACTATGGCACGTTTAATGCAGTCAATGGTGTGTGGAGCCAAAACACCCTGAAAAATGAGACAAGCTTTGCCTGCCCAATCCCGCAGCCCCAGGAAAAAGCAGAACAGATTCTCTTTTTGCGCTCCAACTGGAAGCGGTATCGGGTACTGGTGGATGACCGGCTGATTTACGAAGTGAGCAACCCCCAGAGCGGTGCATACCATTTCATTCCGTTGCCTGCGGACGGTGAAATGCTAACCATTTGCTTTTCTTGTGACAGTGCTGCTGCAGACATTTCCGTCAGGCAGTCCAAAGTCGCCATTGGTGAAAAGGGAGCGGCGGTGTTTGCCATTTTGAAAGATAGCGGTTATGCTGTCCTATTTTTTATCATGGCGGTACTGTTGAGTCTGCTTTGCATCGTCACAGGCGTTTATATGCGCTCCGTGAAATCCATGGATACCTGCCGCATTTTAATGACGCTGGGTCTGTATATTTTCTGCGCCGGCTTTTGGGTTCTGACGGATTCCAGAATCTTACTGCTGGTCAGCCAGAAATCAGGTGTCATAGAGCTTTTATCTTTCCTGGCATTCTTTTCAATGCCCATCCCAATGTTGTCCTTTGCTGCTCAGATACTAACGGGACACCATAAGAGTTTTACGGTGCTGAAGGGTATTTTTCTGGCGCTGCTGGGCTGTTATGTGGTGCAATACCTTTGCGGAGCGATGCTGGTATTCCTGGTGTTGATTGCAGAGCATTTGCTGATGGCAGCAACCATTTCACTGACATTGTATTTTGGGCTTCAGGAGTTAAAACAGAAGAAGTGTCATAAGCTTCGCTGTTTTATGGTTGGCTACGCAATTTTTGCAATATTCAGTGTATTGGCGCTGGCCAGCTTTTATGTGGATGGCATCCTCACCTACTCCAAATGCTATATTCTTGGTATGCTGGGCTTCATTCTCGCGCTGGCGGAGACAGCATGGATTGCAGCCTGCGAGCAGATTCAGGAGAATGCCAATGTGGCAACATATGCCCGAATGGCCTATACGGATATGATGACCGGTCTTGGCAACCGGGCTGCATTCCAGCGGGACAGTGCTGCGGATGCAGCCTTTGGCGGGGCACTTGCCTATGTGATGATAGATGCCAATAATCTGAAAGTAATCAACGACTCCATGGGGCACCAACGGGGAGACGAATTGCTGCTTCAGATTGCAGCCTGCCTGAAACGCGCCTTGGGGCAGAAGATGAGCGGCTACCGCCTGGGCGGCGACGAATTTGCGGTACGGCTGAAAGATGTCAGTCAGCTGGAGACGGAAGCCTTTGCAGAAGCCCTGCGGCGGGAAATTGCGGCGGCAGATGCCCAAAATGAACTGACCATTTCCGCCGCCATTGGCTATGCCTGGACAGATTGCAATCCCAAAGACCCAGAGGTGCTGCTGCACCAGGCAGACAATGCCATGTATGAAATCAAGAAACAGATGAAAAAACAATAAAAAAGAGGCTGCATCCCGGAATAGTTCTGGGATGCAGCCTTTGTTATTTCATCAAATCCGCGATGGTCACGCTGTCCAGGTATTCGTTTACCCGGCGGTTCAGCTCCCGCCACATGGGCAGCGTCCGGCAGTCAGCGGTGCGCTTGCAGTCCGGCGCATCGCATTCCAGGCAGGCAACGGGAGCCAAATCCCCCTCGGTCAGCCGCAGAATGTCGCTGATGCGGTACGCCTCCGGCGTTCGGGTCAAGCGATAGCCGCCCCCCTTGCCATGGATGCCCTCAATCATTTTTGCGGCAACCAGAATTGGGAGAATCCGCTCCAGATATTTCAGGCTGATATCCTGGCGGCAAGCCACCTCTTTCATGGGGGTATATGTGCCGTCATCATGCTCGGCAAGGTCAATCATCACGCGCAGCGCATACCGGCCACGGGAGGAAATCAGCATATTATGCCCTCCCTTGGCGCTTTACTCCACATGGCAGTGTGCGCAGCTCTCGCAGTCCGGGAACTGGCTGTGGTCATATTCGATGCCGTTGCGGTCATAGTAGTCCTTCAGTGCCTTCTTGATTGCCTCCTCAGCCAGCACAGAGCAGTGCAGCTTGTGGGCGGGCAGACCATCCAGCGCCTCGGTCACTGCCTTGTTGGTCAGCTTCATTGCCACAGAGACGGGTTTCCCCTTAATCATCTCGGTGGCCATGGAGCTGGAGGCAATGGCGCTGCCGCAGCCAAAGGTCTCGAACTTCACGTCAGAAATGGTATCGTTGTCAATTTTCAGATAGATTTTCATGATGTCGCCGCAGACGGGATTGCCAACCTCGCCCACGCCGTCCGCATTTTCAATCACGCCCACATTGCGGGGATTGCGGAAATGATCCATTACTTTTTCACTGTACAGAGCCATAACTAATTTCTCCTTATTCTGCAAATACATGGGGGCGCTTGCCGCTTACAAGGTCGCGCCAGAAGGGGGACATATTCCGAAGGTAGACAACCACATCGCTGACGGCCTCAATAATATAGTCGACATCGGCCTCGGTGGCATCATCGCCCAGGGACAACCGCAGCGAGCCGTGGGCAACCTCGTGGGGGCGGCCAATGGCCAGCAGCACATGGCTGGGGTCAAGACTGCCGGAGGTGCAGGCGGAGCCGGAGGAGGCGCAAATCCCCTTGTCGTCCAGCAGCAGCAGCAGTGCCTCCCCCTCGATGCCCTCGAAGCAGAAGTTCACCGTAGCGGGAACGCGGTGCTCCCGGTCGCCGTTCAGCTCACCGTAGGGAATTTTATCCAGGCCGGCAATCAGCCTGTCCCGCAGGGGAATGAGCTTCGCAGCATAACCATCCAAATTGGCAGTTGCCTGCTCCAGTGCCGCCGCCATACCCACGATAGCGGGCAGGTTCTCGGTGCCGGCGCGCTTGCCGCGCTCCTGTGCGCCGCCGTTAATGAGGCTGCTGAGCATCACGCCCCGCTTGGCATACAGCACGCCGATGCCCTTGGGACCATGGAACTTGTGGGCGGAAAGGGAGAGCATATCAATGTTCTGCTCAACCACGTTCACCTTAATGTGACCCACGGCCTGGACGGCATCGGTGTGGAACAAAACGCCCTTTTCCCGGCACACAGCGCCAATCTCCGCAATGGGCTGAATCGTGCCGATTTCATTGTTGGCGAACATTACAGTCACCAGGCAGGTGTCATCCCGAATGGCATCCCGCACCTGCTGAGCAGTGACGATGCCGTTTTTGTGTACATCCAGCAGGGTGATTTCAAAGCCCTGCGCTCTGAGCTTGTCCAGGGTGTGCAGCACGGCGTGATGCTCAAAGGCGGTGGAGATGATGTGCTTCTTCCCTTTTTTTGCGCCCAGGGCAGCGGCGGAGAAGATGGCCTGGTTATCGGCCTCGCTGCCGCCGGAGGTGAAGGTGATTTCCCGGGCGGTACAGCCCAGGCACTTGGCAATCCGCTCTCTGGCATCATCCAGGATTTCTCTTGCCTGCTGGCCGTAGGCATACAGGCTGGAGGGATTGCCGTAATTTTCGGTCATGCACTTGGTCATGGCCTCGATGGCTGCCGGACACATTTGGGTAGTGGCAGCATTATCTGCATATATCATAAGGGGGTCTCCTTTTCTATAATCTGCGGTACTGGAATAAGCACCCTGCGGGCGTTTTCTGCCAACCATTTTGGTAGGTAATTACGTTATACCACAATTTACCTACCATGTCAAGGGGTTATTTGCACAAACCCCAAGGAATCAGGCTTTCAAGGTTATTCGTGGGTGAAAAGTACCGGCTAAACAAGATAAATGCAAAAGAAAAAGGTAGAAATTTGCTCTGCTTTGCGGTATGATTGAAGCACTGCAAAGCAAAAAATCAGCACACTTTCAAAAAAGGAGGCATCCTATGCCGCTTCACACCACTGGAATCATTGGCGGTGCGGACAGCGCCACAGAAATTTTCCTTTCCGGCAAACGCTCCATCTGGGAGCTAGTCGCCGGTGTCATTTTTGCCGCCGTGATCATTGGCATTATTCTTTTTATCAGGAAGAAAAATCCATAACAAGAATTGCACTCCTCCGGGTTTTATTGCCCGGAGGAGTCGATTTTTTAATAGCCAAATTTCTCTGCGGTGCGCTTCATCATTTCCCGGATGGGCAGATGATAGGGGCAGCGCTCCTCGCACAGACCGCACTCAACGCACTCGCTGGCAGTGTGCGCCAGCGTAGCGTAGCGCTCTTTCGCCCAGCCCGCCAGGCCGTAGCGGGAAAGGTAACCCTCAAACAGAAACGCGCTGGGGATGCTGATTCCCGCAGTGCAGGGGGCACAATAATTGCAGCGGCGGCAGAACTGGGTGCCCAGGCTATCCTTTACCTGCTGCATCTGCTCCCGCTCCTGCTGGGTCAGGGGCGCGGCAGGAGCCACGGCGGCGGCGTTTTCTTCTACCTCTTTCGGCTCTGCCATGCCGGGGATAACCAGTGTCACGTTGGGATTGGCTGCAATATAGCGCAGTGCCAGGCGGCCATCTTCAATAGCACCGCCAGCCAGAGGCTTCATGCAGATGAAGCCGATGTTCTTCTCGGCGCACTGAGCAATCAGCTCCTCCGCCTGATTTTCCACAATGTTATAAGGGAACATGATGGTTTCCACCCAATCGAGCTGAAGCAGGCGGCGGAACACCTCCACAGAGTGGGCTGTCACACCAATGTGGCCAATCTTTCCGGCCTGCTTTGCTTCCAGCATGGCCTCCAGTGCGCCGCCGGGGGCAAGGATCTGGTCAAGAGCAGCATCCGAAGGGTTATGGAACTGGTAAAGGTCAATGTAATTGGTGCGCAGATTGTGCAAACTGCGGTCAATGTCCGCTGCCATCTCCTCTTTTGTGGTAGCTCTGCCCTTGGTGGCAAGAACAAAATGCTCCCGAATGCCCTCCAACGCAAAGCCCAGATACTCCTCGCTGACGGTGTAGCCGCGGGCGGTATCGATATAGTTCATGCCCTCCGCCATCATCACCCGCAGCAGTTCCCGCGTCCCCAGGGCATCAATGCGCTGAATGGGGATGCCGCCGAGGCCAACCCTGGACACCCGCAGGCCGGTTTTTCCAAGAATCCGATATTCCATTTTCATAATCTCCTTATTTTCCAAGCAATTTGTTTTTCTCATAGGCCGCCACCACGCAGTCCATGGCCGCTCCCCGGAAACCGTGCTGCTCCAGCACCCGCACGCCGGCAATGGTGCTGCCGCCGGGGGAGCAAACGGCATCCTTCAGTGCCCCGGGGTGCAGCCCGGTGGTGAGCACCATCTGCGCTGCCCCCGCCATGGTCGCCGCCGCATATTCCATGGCCTTTGCCCGGGGAATGCCGCAGGCAACCGCGCCGTCCGCCAGTGCCTCAATGAACAGGTACATATAGGCAGGACCACAGCCGGACAGGGCACTGGCCGCATCAATCAGCCGTTCCTCCAATTCGTCCAGATGACCGGAATACCGCATATCCTGCAAAAATTCCTGCACCGTCTGCCGGGATACCTGTGCGTTGCAGCAATATTGGGTCATCCCCTCCCCTACTGCCACCGGTGTATTGGGCATGATGCGGATGACCGGCAGTGCACCGCCTGCCATCTGCTCAATCTGCGCCATGGTCAGCCCCGCCGCCATGGTAATGAGCAGGGGCTTACGAATTTGTAGCACACCCTGCAAGGGTCGCAGCAAATCCGCCATCATGTGGGGCTTTACGGCCAGAAAAATGCGGTCACAGGTTTCTGCAATCTCCTCCGCAGAAGCATATTGAATGCTCAATTCGGCTGCCAACGCCTTAGCCCTTCCGCTGCGGTCGGTAATGAGAATATCACTTGTCGTCTTGCGCAAGGCTTTTGCCAGTGCGCCGCCCATGTTGCCGCAGCCTAAAAATCCATACCTCATACTGCCCCTCCTTTACCGGATGTGTCCGTTTCCGTGGATAATATAATGATAGGTGGTCAGCTCCCGCAAGCCCATCGGGCCTCTGGCATGGAGCTTCTGGGTGGAAATGCCCATTTCGCACCCCAGCCCAAATTCACCGCCATCGGTAAACCGGGTGGAGGCGTTGACATACACCGCCGCACTGTCTACACAGGCTGTGAATTTCTGCGCCGCTGCTTTGTCGCTTGTGATAATGGCCTCACTGTGGCCGGTGGAATGCGCCGCAATGTGGGCGATTGCTTCCTCCACATCTTCTACACAGGCAACGGCAAGAATATAGTCCAAAAATTCCGTGTCAAAGTCCCTGTCCCCCGCAGCAGTGCCGGGGATAATGCTCCGGGCGAACACATCCAGCCGCAGCTCCACCGGCTGCACCCGGTCTGCAACCAGGCGCTTATAAAGCTTGGGCAAAAATTCAGCAGCAATGGCTTTATCCACCAGCAGCACCTCCTCAGCGTTGCACACGCTGGGGCGGCTGGTTTTGGCATTTTCAATGATGTTCAGCGCCATCTGCTGGTCGGCACTTTTTTCCACATACACATGGCAAATGCCCGTACCGGTAGCGATGCAGGGGACGGTTGCATTGCGCACACAGGCGTTAATCAGCCCCGCGCCGCCCCGGGGAATCAGCAAATCCACATAGCCCTGAGCCGTCATCAGTGCCGTGGCAGAATTCCGGGAGGTGTCCGTCACCAGATTCACCGCATTTTCTGTGATACCCGCCTTTTTTAGCCCTGCTTTCAAGGCATCCACAATGGCAACAGCGGAGCAGATTGCCTCTTTACCGCCCCGGAGGATGCACACATTGCCGCTTTTCAGCGCCAGCGCAGCCGCATCACTGGTGACGTTTGGGCGGCTTTCATAGATAATGGCAATCACGCCCATGGGAACGGAAACCTTTTGGATGTTCAGCCCATCCGGGCGGGTGTGTTCTTCCAGCACCTGCCCCACCGGGTCGGGCAGCACAGCCACCTCCCGGATGCCCTGTGCCATTGCCTGAATCCGTGCCGGGGTCAGGCGGAGACGGTCCAGCATCACCGCGCTGATGTGTCCCTGGGCGGCGGCCAAATCCCGGGTATTGGCCGCCAGGATTTCCGTCTTCCGGGCTTCCAAGGCATCCGCCATGGCAAGCAAGGCTTCATTTTTCTGCTCGGTGGTCAGCTGCCCCACCGCTGATTTGGCATTTCTTGCCGCCGTCAGTAATGCCGTCATCGGTTTTGCTCCTTTCCGCCGGACACAAATCTTGTTCCAATCTGCTTCCCTTCCAGAATATCATACAGATGCTCCGGGTCATTGCCGTTGGCAATCACCATGTCGCAGCCGCAGCCCATGCAGATTTCCGCCGCCTGTAGCTTTGTAATCATGCCGCCGGTGCCCTGCTCACTGCCGCTGACCCCGGCCAGTGCTTTCACGGAATCGTCCAGCACCCGCACCTCGGAAATCAAAGAAGCAGTCGCATCTTTGCGCGGGTCGGAGGTGTAAAGGCCATCGATGTCCGACAGCAGCACCAGCAGCTGTGCCTTCACGCTTTCCGCCACAATGGCTGCCAGCGTATCGTTATCGCCAATCACGATTTCCTCTGTGGCGACGGTGTCATTCTCGTTGATGATGGGCATCGCCCCCAGCTCCAAAAGCTTATTGAGGGTATTGCTGAAATTGCGATGGCGCTTTTCGCTGGCCACATCTTCACCGGTAATCAGCAGCTGTGCCACCGTATGGTGATATTCGCCAAACAGCTTGTCATAGGTATACATCAGTTCACACTGCCCCACTGCGGCGGCTGCCTGTTTCGTTGGGATGTCTGTTGGGCGCTGACGCAGCCCCAGCTTCCCCACGCCCATGCCAATGGCACCGGAAGACACCAGAATCACCTCGTGTCCCGCGTTTTTGATGTCACTGACCACCCGGCACAGCTCTGCCACCCGCCGGATGTTCAGGTGACCCGTGGCATGGGTCAGGGTGGATGTGCCAATTTTCACCACAATGCGCATCGTTATCCCTCCATCAAGGAATTTTGAGCTTATTATACACTCCCCTTTTTCGGAAATAAAGATGAAATTCCTTTTTTCTGCAAATTGCCGCATAATTTTTTTGCGCATTTGCGCCCATGCCCGTTTTATATCGATGCCCTGCCGGATATGACGAAGATAGAACGGGCATTCTTTTAGAGTTGAAGGCGCTTCGCGCCGTGAATGTGCCCATTGACATACTGTCAAAATCCAACGGTTTGGCGTACAGTATCGTCACCGGGCGGGTTAGGGCACCAACATATCCGTACGATGTCCGCAGCGTCACTGAAAAAACGTTGACTTTCGTCCATCTCCCCCATATAATGACTTTTGAATGACAATCAAAGGCGGTGAGCGCGCTTGGCGATTCTGAAATGTAAATACTGCGGCGGGAACATCTCCCCCTTCCCGGAAAACCAGCTGGGAACCTGCACCAGTTGCGGTGCAATGATGACGCTGCCCAAAAATACCGATAAGCAATATGCTTCTGCCTATAATGCGGGCAATTATTTTCGCAGAGCGGGGCAGTTTGACAAGGCTCTGGCCATTTACCAGAAGCTTCTGTCCCAGGATGAAACCGATGCCGAAAGCTGCTGGTGCAGTGCCCTGTGCCGGTTTGGCGTACAATATTACGAGGAGGACGGCGTTTACCACCCCGCCGTGCTCCGGCCAACCAGCGGAAACTTTCTGGAAAGCAGCGACTATCTGGCCGCCATCTCCTTCTCCGGCGGTGCAGTGCAGCTGCTGTATGAAAAGGAAGCCCGCCGCATTGCACAGGCCATGGCTGCACCTGATTCCTCCGATGCCGGTATTCCAGAGGCTGCCCCTGCGAAGCCCTCACCGGAAGCATCCATCCCTCCCGCACCAAAACCCAACGCTCCCCTGCCCCCCGCCGCCTTGGTGAAGCAGGGTTTTGAAAAGCTGGGTCAGAAGAACTGGGAGGAAGCGGACTGCTGCTTTGCCCAGGCATTGGAGAAGCAGCCCGAAAACGACATGGCAAGCCTCGGGCGGCTGCTGGCACAGTTCCATTGCGCCACCCCCAAAGAACTGCCGAATTGCGGCCAGGATATCAGCCAACGCGAATATTATGCAAAGGCGCTGCAATCGGCAAACGTTACCGTTAAAAAATACCTGCTTTCCAGCGTTAAGCAGATTCAGCGCAAATCTCAGCTTGATAAAATTGAAGCAGCCTACCTACAGGCCCGCACCGTCATGACAGCAGCCGCCGACGAAGCGCAATACCGCCAGGCTGCCCAGCTGTTTGCCAAATTGAACGACTATAAGGATTCCAGAGCACAGGTGCAGGAATGCCTGAAGCAAGCGGAGAATCTACGCAAGGACGGCATCTACCGCACGGCGATAAAGGCCATGGAGCACAAAAAGGCGGCGGAGGCTGCCGCCCTGTTCCAGCAGCTCCCCGGCTGGCGGAATGCCGATGCGCTGGCACAGCAGTGCCAAGCCCTGCAAGCAAACCAGGCGCACCGCAAGGGACGACGGGTGAAATTCTTCCGGCGGGCAGCAATAACGGTGGCAGTGGTGGCTGCGCTGGCGGTGTCCGGTCGTCTCTTTATCCAAGAGTACTGGATTCCCCAGCAAAACTATGAGGCCGCCGAAACCATGCTGGAGGCAGGCAACCACGAAGAAGCCATTGAGGCATTTCAGGCACTGGGCACCTTTAAGGATTCGGCTGCACGGGCGCAGAACATTCAGGAGGACTGGTATCAGCAGGCAGAGGTTCTGCTGAACGCCGGTGACTCCAGCCGTGCCGCTGCCATCTTCGGCGGACTGCGGGACTACAGCGATGCCCGTGAGCGCTGCAACGCGCTGTGGGCCAGCATTGTGCAGCCGGAATATATCAGCGCCGGTGGCCGGTCTACCGCCGCCCTGCGGGTTGACCATATGGTAAACGCCGTGGGCAACGACCAGGAAAAGCAGTGCCAGGTGGGTTCCTGGCTGAATATCATCTCGGTCTCTGCCGGATGGGCTCACACGCTGGGACTGCGAGCCGACGGAACCGTAGTCGCCACCGGTTATAACGGCGATGGCCGCTGCAATGTGGACGACTGGCGGAACATGGTTGCCATTTCCGCCGGGCAGTGGCACACCGTTGGACTCAAGTCCAATGGCCGGGTGATTGGCCTGGGCTGCCCCAATGACGGGCGCATTGATTTGGACGGCTGGCGGGATATCATTGCCATCAGTGCCGGACGGAATCACACCGTAGGATTGTGTGCTGACCGCACCGCTGTTGCCGCAGGCAGCAACGAGCGAAAGCAGTGCAATGTGGGCGGGTGGAAAAATCTGCAAATGGTCTCTGCCGGAGGTGCCCATACCTTGGGGTTGACCCGGGACGGCAAAGTGCTTGTCACCGGCAGCAATGACGAAAACCAGTGCGATGTGCTGGACTGGGAAAACATCACCGCCGTTTCTGCCGGCTATTACCACAGCGTTGGACTGAAAGCGGATGGCACTGTGGTTGCCGTGGGACACAACGAGTACGGTCAGTGCAACGTCAGTGATTGGACGGATATTGTGGCCATCTCTGCCGGTGCCTGGCACACTGTCGGACTGAAAGCGGACGGCTCCGTGGTTGCAACCGGACTGGACAGCAGTGAGCAATGCGACGTACTGGGATGGGATAATCTGCTGGTTCCGTAAACATTTGCTACCGTCAACTGTAGGCGGGTACAAATCGCCAAAAATGCCCCCGGAGGATGAACCTCCGGGGGCTGTGTGTTTATTGCGGATGTGTCAATCAGGCAATCTCATTGACGGT
>ERZ1034952.2909-NODE-2909-length-12102-cov-6.923051_pt1 | contig 12102 bp, 9 predicted proteins | sample MGYA00520625_ERZ1034952 | MGnify/ENA primary metagenome ERZ1034952 (study PRJEB33766, sample SAMN09781773) | gut metagenome | biome: gut microbiome | host: Homo sapiens | place: Madagascar | study: EMG produced TPA metagenomics assembly of the PRJNA485056 data... | reverse complement strand
GTCAAGAGGTAAGGCGGCTCTTGTGGGAAAAAGGTAATACCGTTGAGACGGTTGTCTTGATGTCACGGAACAAGTAAACAGGGGGCTGAAAAAGCCTAGAAATAAAGGGATTTCTACTATCCGGGCAACCAAATGCTGGACGGTGGAAATCCCTTTTTTGTTATCACGGAAACAAATCAATCGCTTTGTTTTGCAAAGGTTATTTTGATTTGCAGCTTGTTATTGTTGTAGATTGCTTCAATACTTCCTCCCATACGTTCAATCAGCAGCTTGGCGATAGACAATCCCAAACCTGTTGAATTACGACTGGCTTCTACTGTATAGAAACGATCAAATAGTCTGCCGACTGTGACAGCGTTCAAATTATGAGCTGTATTTGTGAAAGTGATGGAGCCATCTATATCCATTACAACAGACAAATCGCCGTCAGCGTATTTCAGCGCATTGCTGATGATGTTGGAGAAGATACGGTTAACCGCACCTGCATCCAGTTCACGGTAAACCGGTTCCTCCGGTAATTCTATTTCCGGTTGGATGCCTTTCTCCTGCATGACCGCATAGAATGACAGCAGACTTTCCTCTAACGCCCGGACAACATCCATGCGTTCCGGTTTCAAATCCTGCGAAGATGTGACCACACTGTATCGGAACAATTCTTCGGTCAGGTTCTTCAAGACTTCCGTTCTGTTCTGGATTTGGGAGAGATAACGCTGAACAGTTTTGCTCTTTTCCTCACGCTCCAACAAATCGAGATAACCGTTGATTGCAGTCAGCGGAGTTCTCAGGTCATGGGAAATATTGGTAACAGCTTCTTTCAGTTCCAGATCGCCTTGCTGGTAACGATGGCGTTCTTTACGGAGCAAGCGAAGCTGCACATTGATGTCTGCCGCCAACTTTCGCATATAGGGGTCACGGGTGGAAATATCAATGAGCGTGTTGGTATCTGCTGCCAATCGGTCACGGAATGCTTCCGAAATCTCCTGTGCCGACTTGCGCAGAAAACAGACCTTTGCAAGAAGCACAAAGACAATCAAAAGCAATATTCCAATGATGATTAACAGCAGATGTTCCATATAAACTCCTTATCGAATATCTCTTTTGCGGAACGGCAGATAGCCTACAATTGTGGCAATGATTAGCATAATCAAAGAAAATACAGGCCAGCGGGCGGCTCTTTCAAATTCCAGATTGTTCATCTGAATGACTTGTCCTGTGGGCAAAATATCCGCAATCAACTCATAAACCGTTCGCTGCATACCGTCGATGTAGGCGGGATTCTCTATCAAATCGCCAAACTGAACACCGTTTTCAGCTGTGATAACGACATCCGAGTAGACCACGGGTCCTTCCTCCAGCGCATTGACAAAGAAGGATGCCAATATCAAAATGGCAAACAGAAAAACAATCGAAGCAATAAGAGAAGCAGCCTTGGAGCCAACATTCATACTGATCGCTGTAAACATCGCTGAGAAAACAGAAGCAATCAACACACAGCAGAAAATCAAGAGGACTAATTCATGCCAACCGGACTGAAATTCAAGGGAAAGGAAAAGTCCAAATGCTGTTGAAACCAGCAACATAATTCCCAACAGAATCACGGAAGCAACCATGCAAGTGATATATTCGGCAAAATATACCTGTGTACGACTGTAGCCTACTATAAATTTGTTTCGGATGGTGTGTTCCTCAAATTCCGTTCCCAGACGCATACTGATAAAAAGCGCAAACACAAAGCCACTCATGGGAAGCATACAAAAAATCATATTTTCAACACAAATCTGGGCTTTGGTAGCTTCATTATATCCAATCCAGTTAGAGCAAACAGAGCCAATGCTCATAATCAAAAAGACAAACCAGAATATTTTCTCTTTCCAAAGGCGGGAAAAGCTTGCAGCTAACAATTTACGCATTGCTTCCACCTCCCACAAGAGAGATATAGTAACTCTCCAGACTTTCGTCTTTCTCCTGCATGGACAGCACTTCGCAGTTTTCCTTTGCCAAGGCAACGGTAAGCTGGGTCACATTGATTTTTGCGAACACATCGGCAGTGGTGGCGGAAATGATCTTATATTCCAGATTCATGGCATCCAGAACACGAGCCAGAGCAGCGGTATCGCTCACTTCCATGCGGACGCACTTGCGGCAAGCGGCGTCCAGTTCCTCTGCACTCAGTTCCTTCACCATGCGTCCGTTGTCAATGATACCGTAATGGGTAGCCAGACGGGAAAGCTCGTCCAGAATGTGACTGGAAATCAGAACAGTGATCTGTCTTTCTCGATTGAGTTTCAAAATCAGCTCACGCATTTCCACGATGCCCTGGGGGTCAAGACCGTTTACAGGTTCGTCCAGAACAAGGAAGTCAGGATCACCGGCTAATGCGATTGCAATACCCAAACGCTGCTTCATGCCCAGGGAGAAGTTCTTTGCTTTTTTCTTTCCGGTGTTCTCCAAGCCCACCAGCTTCAGCAGTTCGGGAATACCTTCATAGGACGGCAGACCGAGAATCAGATACTGCTGCTTCAAATTTTCCTCCGCAGTCATATCCATGTAGATGGACGGTGTTTCCACCACCGCACCCATACGGCGGCGGGACTTGATAATGTCCTTGCTGTCATTGCGGATGCCATACAGAGAAAAGCTGCCGGAAGTCGGTTCCTGCAATCCGCAGATCATGCGGATAAGGGTTGTCTTACCGGCACCGTTCTTTCCCACAAAGCCATAGATGGAGCCTTTGGGAACGTTCATGGTAAGACCGTTCAGAGCCTGAAAGTTCTTATACTTTTTTGTCAGGCTGTTTGTTTGCAAAATATGGTTCATAGTGTGTTACCTCCTTTGATGACCTAAGTGTAGCAGGCAAAGGTCAAGAAAGTGGTCAAGAAAAACGTCAAGATTTGGTCAAGATTTTTGTTCTGCCAGTTTGAAACCAATCCCCCATACTGTTTCGATATAGTCCACACCGCTGACATCCTGCATCTTTTTACGCAGATTGCTGATATGCTGTTTCAAGGAACGCTCGGTGCAGTCGGGTGTGTCCAGACTGATTCTGTCAAGCAGAACACTCTTGGCAATGACCTGTTTGGGATTCTCCATCAGCAGCTTCAAGATGGCATACTCTGTTCGGGTCAGTTTCACAGCCTGTCCCTGTACCGTCAGAGAAAGGGAAACCATATCCAACACCAGATCGCCAACGGAAAGGAATTTGATTTCCTCATGCTGTTTTGCCTTACGCAGTTGAACAGTAATACGGGCAAGAAGTTCCTTTGTGTCAAAAGGCTTGGTCATGTAATCCACCGCACCGCCCAGCAGAAGATTTACTTTGTCCTGCACATCCACCTTTGCGCTGAGAACGATAACGGGAACGTTCTCAATACGGGGCAGAACTTCCTCGCCACTCAGTCCCGGCAGCATCAGATCCAGCAGTACCAAATCGGGCTTGTTTTGTGAAAGAAGATATAACGCTTCTGTGCCGGAGTAGGCACGGAGAACTGAACAGCCCTCTTGCGTCAGCACCTCCGTTAGCATATCTCCAATATAAATATCGTCATCTATGATTGCGATTGTTTTCATTCTCGTTCCTCGTCATTTTCCTTTTATCGTTCAAATGCTACCCATCATTTCCTATGGTAATATGGCAATGGACATGGATTCAGGAAAAATCCATTTTATATCTGCTTGGTCAAATGATGATGAAGAAGATGAGCGTGCAAAAGAAAAAACAGTACACTTTTGAGAGGCAACCCTGTCCCTCAGATGTTGTGTGCTGTTTTTTGTATCATTGATCACTTTTTTCTTAGGGAAGCTCTGATGAAAGCCGCAAGAGCTGACAGCGAGAAATTTTTCACTGGACGAAAGTTCCAAAAACTGTATGTATTTCCCGCTTTTGGAACTGCACGGATAGGGGAAAAGAGCCGCTGTTCAGCCGCAGGGGATTTATTCAGAGGTTCCCTTCGCTTACACCGGAAAGAGGGGCTGCCTCGAATGATTTTAGAAAATCATTTTGAGACAGCCCCTTTTGTTATTACATTACATATCGAAGGGTTCCATGGACAGAACAGGGTGGCCGACCTCAGCCAGATAGTTCATCAGAGCCTCGGGATCTTCGGTGCAGATGGTTTCATCGGCAATCATGTCGGTGAAGTTGTCCACGCCGTACAGCTCCTTGGCGGTGGCATCGATGCGGTCACGCATCTGATCCTTCAGCAGCTTGGGCAGCCATACGATACGGCCCATGCCGCCTTCGGCAGCGATGAACTTCTTGGAAGCGATGAAGTGCTTGCCGTGGCCCATGAAGCCGGGAGTCTGCACACCGCCGCCGGTCATGGAAGCCATCTCGGAGAAGGTCATGCCCAGAGGCGTCATACCGGCGTGCTCACGGCAGGTAATCACAACGCCCATGGAGACAGGCTCCACGCCGCAGATACACTCGAAGCAGCCGCAGGAGGTCATGGGATCCTGGAACAGAGAGTACAGGGTCACGCGCTCCAGAGCGCCGTGGGAATACTTGGACACAGCCTCGTTGACGGACTCGTAAGCACCCAGGCGCTCATCGGTGCAGCCGGTCTTGGGAACAATCTGGCAGGGACCGTTGGGATCCAGCTCCTTGGTGGCCTTGGCATCCAGCCAGGACACGGCACCGCACAGACCCAGACGCTCGGGGGTAACAATACACACATGGCTGGGGGAGAAGGCCTGGCACATGATGCAGGTGTAGAACTGGTCAACGGATTCGTCGGTCATGGAAGACAGACGGGCATCACGACGGTCGAAGACCTCGTTGGCACCGGCACGCAGCTCCTTGTTCTTCTCGGGGTCAACCACGATCTTCACCTGGCACTTGTCAACAACGGCCTCGAACTCACTCTTGACCTTGGCGTACAGCACTTCGCCCAGATGACGGAACTTGAAGCCAGCCTCGAAGTCAGCCTTGCTGATACGGATACGAATCATATCACGCTGGCCGGTGTGCATCACGCCCTCAATGCAGTTGAGCCAGGAGTGAATCTTACGCTCCATAACGGACTCGAAGTCGGGCTGCATGGCCTTGCCGGCAACCTCAACGGTGTAGGACAGGGAAATCTTGGAGCCAACGGGAATCTCGTCAATCTCGGGACCGACCACTTCAATCTTGTGGTCTTCCACGTCGCTGGCTTCCTTGGTCTGCACCAGCTCGAAGCAGTCCACACGGGAGCCGTCCACTTCCACCTGCATATCGCCGCGGCGGATGATTTCGCCCTCGAAAGCGGAGGCGAAGGACACGGGAATGTCAATGTGGGTAATCTTCAGCTTGATGTCGCGGGCTTCCAGGGAGGTGGCGTTCCACTTGGAAATGTCCAGCTGCTGAATCAGGGACTTGGGAACACGGAACATATTCTCGGTCTCGTTGGAGACAACGGGGAAGCCCAGAGCGATAGCGCCGGCACCGCAGGCAACCACAACATCGTCCAGAGGAGCGAAGGCGTTGACGAAAGCGGGCACACGCTCGAAGGTGTACTTCATCAGGCCGGCAGCGTCACCGGGCTGGATGTTGCCGAAAATCAGAGCGGCACGGACAGCCACGGACACAACGTGAATCACGGAAGTGACATCATGACCCAGGGGGATGACGCGGACATTGTCGCCGGTCTTGTAGCCCTTCTCCTGGAGCTGGTCAATGATGCCGCCCACCAGGGTAATCAGCATACCCTGCGCCTGGTAGCTTTTCACCAGGGCAACGGCCTCGTCAGCGGAGGGAGCGGTGCCCAGAATGACAGGCACGCCGGGAATATCACCGGTAACCAGGGGCACGCCCAGAGAACGGACAACTGCATCGGGCAGATGGCCATAGCAGGGAGCCTCATAGGGAGCGGGGTTGCCGATGTACTTCAGAACCTCGATGAACTCTGCGCACAGGGCAGTTGCAATGCCAGACATGAAGGCATCATGCAGCCGGTTGTTGCGGGTCATGAGGGTCTTGACAACGCCCAGAGCCTCTTTCAGCTGACCCAGGTTCTCCACCTTCACGCCGGTCACGCCGTAGTAGCAGGGCAGAGAATATGCAGTGTCGGGGAAGGATACGGCCTGTGCTTCGCCGTACTGCGCAATGGCGTTGTCAATGGCTGCTTCGGTCAGGCCGTAAACAGCATCATTGCCGCCAAAAACTCTTTCAAAAAGTGTCACGGTTTTTCCTCCTAAATATCATCAGAATCCAGAATCGCTTTTATTTTCCGAATTTCTTCAATGGCTGCGGGGCAGAAATCATAGGGAGATTTTCCCTGCCGATCGGCATCCATGATTTCGGGGTTATAGTGGATGCAGCCCAGCAAATCCGCCGCAGGGATGGACTTGCGGATAAAATCCTCGTCCTGTGCATCCCGCACCTTGTTGGCAACCACCCGCACCCGCTTCACGCCCAGGTCGTCTGCCAGGCGCTTGACGTTGCGGTAGGTCTGAACGGAGCGGGCACCCGGCTCAATGACCACGATGAACTGATCCATATTGGATGCCGTCCCCCGCCCCAGGTGCTCCAGCCCGGCCTCCATGTCCATGATGACCACATCATCCTTGCGATAGGTCAGGCTGGACAAAATGGCCTTGAGCATCACGTGCTCGGGGCAGACGCAGCCGCTGCCGCCCACGTCTACCGTGCCCATCACCAGCAGCTTCACGCCGTTGATGTCCCGGGCGAACTTCTCGGGAATGTCCGCCACATAGGGATTGAGCTTGTAGAACTTATTGGAGGGGTCGGCACCGGTGCGTTCTTCCACCAAGGTGCGCATTTTGGAGATGGGGACAATCTTATCCACTTCTTCCTGGCTCAGCCCCAACGCCAGGCCAAGATTGGCATCCGGGTCCACATCAGCCGCCAGGACAACCCTGCCTTCATCGGCATAGAGCCGCGCCAGTGTGGAGGACAGCGTGGTTTTGCCCACGCCGCCCTTGCCGGTAATGGCAACTTTCATGCGGTGCGCCCCTTAGATGCCCAGGGCAGCGCGCTTCTGCTCGATGCGCTCAATCATCATGTCGCCCAGCTTTTCGATGTCCTTCTCCACGGTGTACTTGGCTTCCACCCACTTGTTGACACCGTCTTCGCCGGTGAGCAGGTCGCAGATTTCGGAGGAGCCGGAAACATAGGGATCAACGCCCAGGTAAGTATCCAGGCCGGTTGCCACAACATAGTTGCCGATGGACACAGCCTTCTCACTCATCCATTCGGGTGCGCAGCCCACCACGGGCAGCTGGGAGATGTTCAGGCCGGAATCCTTTGCCAGCTCGGAGGCCAGAATCATCATACGGGAAATATCCACGCAGGAGCCCATGTGCAGCACGGGAGGAATGCCCGCCAGCTCGCACACGCGCTTCAGGCCGGCACCGCAGTAGTCCTTTGCCTTCTCGGGATCCATCAGGCCGGCCTTGGCGGCAGCCTGGGCGGAGCAGCCGGACACGATGACGATGATGTCGTTCTCCAGCATCTTCTTCATCAGCTCAATATGGGCGGTGTCGGGGCGAACCTTGGGGTTGTTGCAGCCGACCATGGCCACAGCGCCGCGGAGAACACCGGAGGTGATGCACTCCAGCAGGGGCTTGGTGGTGCCGAACTGGTCAACCTGGGAGTTGGCAACGCCGTCAAGCACCTTGACGATGGCTTCCACAGAGTAGCCCACCCGGGTCTTCTGCACCTGGTTGGGGATGTTGACCAGATCCTGATTACGATTCTTGAAGTTCTCAACAGCCATCTTCACGATTGCCTTGGCGTTGTCACCGGCGTTCTCAGCGGAGAACTGGATGAACTCGGAGTCGGGCATCCGGCAGATGGGAGAGGTGGTGATGAACTTGGTATGGAAGCACTTGGACAGGGGTCCCAGTGCGGGGAAGATGCACTGCACGTCTACAACAATGGCCTCGCAGGCACCGGTGAGAACCACGTTCTCCTGGCTCAGGAAGTTACCGGCCATGGGAATGCCGTGACGCATGGCAACCTCGTTGGCGGTGCAGCAGACACCGGCGATGTTGATGCCCTTGGCACCGACGCTCTTTGCCAGAGCAATCATCTCGGGGTCGTTTGCGTAATAAACAATCATTTCGGACAGGCTGGGATCATGGCCGTGAACAATGATGTTGACCATGTCCTTCTCCATGACGCCGATGTTGGCGGTGGAGTCAATGGGCTTGGGGGTGCCGAACAGCACATCGGACAGCTCGGTGCCCATCATGGAGCCGCCCCAGCCGTCGGACAGGCCGCAGCGCAGCGCCTGACGCACCAGTGCTTCGGGCAGGCTGGTGTTGCCCATATGGGTCATGTGCATGGCGGTGGAAACCTCGCGGTCGATGGCGCGGGGCTCAATTCCGGCGTCGTGCCACAGCTCCTGGGTGTGCTCGGGTGCACGCTTCAGGAAGCGCTGTACGCCGAAAGGCTTGCCGTATTCCAGCAGGCCGATTTCAGCAATCTCGTGTGCCAGGTCGTAGATGTCCTTGCCCTCGGTTTCTACGCCCCATTCCTTGGCAATGCGAACGAGCTTCTCGGGGTCCTTGACCTGATAATTGCCGCCCTCTTTTGCCTGATACAGGGTGTGGCAGATTTCACGGCCATGGTCAGAGTGGGTTGCGGAGCCGCCGGCGGTGAAGCGCAGGAAGTTACGGCCAACAATGCCGTGGACATCACAGCCGCAGATGCCGCGGGGGCTCTTGCGGGTAATGCGGCAGGGGCCCATGGAGCAGATACGGCAGCAGGTGCCCGCCTCGCCAAATCCGCAGTGGGGAGTCTGGTTCTTGACACGCTGCTGCCAGGAGTCAGCGCCGACCTTCTTGCCGTTTTCCAGCAGAGAATTGGTGGCAGCCTCCATCTCATCAACAGTGGTCAGATATGCCCAATCCTTCAAAGTGATTTCCTCCTAAAAAAGATATTCATTGAAACGAACGATACGGCATAAGTGCCATAGTGTATCGATAATATTGTACTAATTCCGACCTCAAAAGTCAACTGGCAGGATGGTGAGAAATATGTCACTTTTTCTATCCCCCCAGGGGGGATTTTTGGTGAATTTTACGTCCGTGTAAGCGGACGTAGATAAGAGATAAGAGATAAGAGTGAATCGGTAATAGTGAAGAAGCTTTCTCCGGCAGCCCTGAGCGTTTTACTTATTCCTTCTTTACTATTCACTTTTCACTTCGCTGCACCTTCGCAGCACAGCGGTTCGGTGAAGGGCGCAAAAAATCCTCCGCACTGATGGCGGAGGGCGTTGACAAATCCCCCAGAATGGGGTATAGTATAGGTACGAAGGGTGCTACCAGCAGGCGGCTCCCCCAGTTGCGAGAGAGAAGTAATCGCGCACGTGGAGGCGGGGCGGTTACTTCTCTTTATTATTCATCATCTGGAAAACCAGGAGAATGACAGTCAGAATGACCGTACAGAACTCAAATAAATTGTCCCATGTAACGTACATATCTGCCATTAAGCAAAGGTGCGATTGCCCCCGGCAATCGTTTGATTTTTAATTCGCTGCGCGGCGCACCACCCCTTTCCTCATGGATTGGGGGTAAATAAAGAGAACGATTACCCCCGAAAAAAGGTCGAGGGGGAACCGCCTACCGGGGTGCTGGTAGCACCATTCATGGCGTAGCATAAAATTTGACAAATTGCAAGGAAAAATATAACAAAAATGGGGTACATCGAGTAAACGTGCGATGTGCCCCTATTTTTATATGGATTTCAGAAAAACATGGGTTCGAGTGGCACCAGATAAGAGATAGCAAGGAATGACTGCGCCGCCTGTGGAAATAGGATGAAAATTATTATCTATTCCCTATTCCCTATTATCTCTTATCTGAGCACACACAGCGGGCGTTTCTGATGCCCCAGGCAGATTAAATTTTCTTCACCGTTGCGCCGGTAAACAGGCTGCACGGAATCAGCTCTTTACGGGGGACAAACTGCTCCCCCTCCTCCACGGCACGGATAAGCTCCGCTGCACAGGCGCTGCCCAAAGCCGCCGTGTCCTGCTGGACGGTGGTCAGGCTGATAACCTTTCCAACCGTGATGCCGTCATAGCCCGCTGCGCTCACATCCCCGGGCACGGACAGCCCCAGCTCCTCCAGCGCCCGGCGGCCACCGAAAAAGGAAAAATCATCCGGGTAGAGGATGCAGGTGGGCGGCTCCGGCAATGCCATGAGCCGACGGGTCACCGCCGCCGAACACTCCCCGTCATGATAGCGGGCAGTTTGGATATACTCCGGGGGCAATTCCAGACCCAAGGCGGCGCAGGTATCGAAAAAGCTCCTGCGGCGAATGGCCGTAACCGCGCCGTCCTCGCCAAAAATGGCCGCAATGCGCCGGTGTCCCTGGGCATAAACGTACTCCAGCAGGCTGCGGATGCCGCTGACATTATCCGACTCGATGCAGCTGCAATTTTCATAGGGGTAATCCAGGGACACCACCGGCACACCGGTGCGCTCAAATTCCTCCACCGCTGCCGCCGCCCAGTCGCTCACCAGCACCGCCACGCCGTCGCACCGGCGGAAGCGCACATGGCTGATATAGTCGCTGCCCCAAGGCCCGGTTTGGGAGCTGATGAGGGTAACATCGTAGCCCAGCTCCTCGGCATGGCGCTTGAAGCTGTCCAGCACATAGGCAAAATATTCATGGGTCAGTCCGCTTCTGGTGCCATCATCGAAGATGACCCCCAGATTGTGGGAGCGGCTGGTTTTCAGGGCACGGGCAGCCGAATTGGGGGTATAGCCCAGGGCCGATGCCGTCTGCTGAATGCGCAGGGCAGTTTCCGCGCTGATGTCGGACGCTCCATTAAGCGCTTTGCTGACTGTCGCAACAGAAACGCCGCATTCCTTTGCCAGCATTTTTAAAGTAACCATAAGCCTTTCGCCCTTTCTTTTCCGGCAATCCGTTTTTTCTCTTTTGTTGGCAGCGAAAACGTTTTCATTCCGTTTTATTATAGGTTATATCGCAAATTCTGTCAATAGCGATTATCCGCAGACACCGCCACCGGATAACGACGCTACGGGGCTTGTCCCGATACGCTACTGCCCTGCCCCGCCCGGTGACGATACTGCACGTCAAACCGCTATCCGATCCTTAGTTGGAAGAAAAACCGCCCCGGTACTACCAGTACCAAGGCGGTCATAATACAATCTACTTTGTCAATGCGGGTTCTTTCTTCTCCGCCGTTTTTCTTCCAGAGTATGGGTCGCCGCAGGAACGCTTCCCATCGATATGTTCAAACAGGTCTTCCTTGATTGCATGACCCAGCGGATCCAAAACGAAGTCAATTCCTTCCCTGCGGGCTAACTTTGCAGCCGGGACAAAATCGGCATCACCGGCAATCAGCACAATCTGATCTACCTGCCTTTTATATGCCAGGGATGCAATGTCCATACCAATCTTCATATCAACGCCCTTTTGTTTGATGGAGGTGGTAAAGTCCCTCTCTGTAAGCTCGTCCGCTGTTCTTTTTCGTAGAACAATATCCTTTGTGGCCTTTTCGGTCAGAACATACGTTGCGGAACCCTCGTCAATATTTCCCAATCGGAGTGCGACCTTTCTTTTCTTCGTCAACTCCTTCAAGAATTGATTCATCCAATCGTAGTGGGGCGTTTTGGAAAAATCAACCGTCCGGTTCAATAACGGGTGAAAAATCTTTTTACTGCACGGAAGACAGTCATAATAGAAAATCCGATACAAATCGTGGTCGCGCACATGCTCGTGAAGATGCCGGTAGCAGTATTTCACAAGTGCATCCGCCGCTTCTTCCGGCGTATGCTCTATGCCTTTTGCGAATTTTCTTCTGTAAAATCCGCCGTCTACAAGAATTGCCGTTCCCGCCATGTCTATCTCCCCTAAAAAGCAAAATAAAGTCCTTGGGCTCGGCCAATCCCAGATTAACGGGGGCGTACTGCCAAGGACTTGATAATGGGCAACGGAGGCGATGGTGATTTACCATGTTCGTTGTACCGTTATTCTAGCCGCTTAGAACGTAAATGTCAACCGAAAATTGTAAACTTTGTGTATTTTGCTTAACCCTCTCCCGCATTGCCAGTAACAGCAAAGCCCCGGCATTGCACCCAATGTCACTTACTTAGCAGTTAAGTGACTTACGTAACCATTCCACAATGACA
>ERZ1034952.2905-NODE-2905-length-12118-cov-9.997181_pt1 | contig 12118 bp, 5 predicted proteins | sample MGYA00520625_ERZ1034952 | MGnify/ENA primary metagenome ERZ1034952 (study PRJEB33766, sample SAMN09781773) | gut metagenome | biome: gut microbiome | host: Homo sapiens | place: Madagascar | study: EMG produced TPA metagenomics assembly of the PRJNA485056 data... | reverse complement strand
AAATATAATTTTAATGCCTGAAATCAAATATCGGTATTTATTTATTCATCTTTTTATTCAATCGTGTTTCGAGTAAAATCGAATTTTTTTGAAGAAATGGATTTTTCAGGTTGATAAATAGGAATAATAACTTATAATGTTTATTGACGGAGGCGGTAACTCGAATGAATCGGGAGGGCGCCGGCTGGTGCCGGTGCGGTTTTCGAGAGTTCGCTTCACGCTGAAGTCAGTTCCGGAACGCGGCCGGCCGCGCTCCCCGTCGACAGGAGTGCGGAGGGCCGGAAAGGTTGGAATTCGGCGGCGGCATGCCCGATACGAATTGCGCAAAGCATATAGAACAACAAACCGGGGAGGTTGAGCTCAAAAATAAAATTGGACTGCGGGAAGCCGTGGTCTGACAAACAAAACCCCAACACGAAGGCTCTGCGGACCGCATGGAACGCAGGGCCTTCCCTTTATCCGGAGAAAAACGGATTTGACGAGGCGGAGAAACGGAAGTATGGCAGGAGGAGTGAAATGCAGAATCAGAAAAGATTCAAACCCGTTGACGGCGAATAATATCCGGCGCGGGGCTCCGCCTGTGTCCCGGAGCCGGAGAAACCGTCCGCCGGAAGACTGCCCGTTTTCGGCGCGCACCATGCCGGGACCGCGCCGGAGAGTGGTTTTCGCCGCAATCCGGCCGGAACTCCGGAGGAGGACCGCCCGGAGACCCTGAAACGCATTGAAGCCGCCCGGCGGAAGTACGACAACACGGCTGGGCGGCGGTTCGGAGGGGGCGGCGCGCCCCCTCCCGGGTTTCCGGGCATTTGCCGGAGAGCTATTTGAGAACAAGGAGCTGGAAGAGCGTGTCGGATTTCTCCGGCGCGATGCCGAGCCCCCAGTTCAGGAATCCGGCCCGTCCGGTGCCGGGATCGCTGTTGACGATCAGCGAGGAGCCGATGACTGAGCCCGGTTTGAGCTCGAGCCCGAGCTCCTTTCCGTTCAGGCGGATTTCGTAGAGATACCAGCCGTCGCCGACCGCGCGGAAGTCGAGCTTCGACCCGGCGAGTTTCCCCGCCGGCGTGCCGATATGGGCGTAGAGGGTCTGCCCTTCGCCGCATTTGGCGGCGGTGATCTCATGGTACTGCCGGCGGCCGAGCGGAAGCTTGTCCGCCTTCCGCTGCTGGACCGTCAGCTGGACGGAGTCGCCGCGCCACGATTCGAAGGCGCTGTTCGCATTCACATGCCGCTCGTCCCTGACCAGCACCTGAAGGACGAGCTCCCGCGGCGTATAGAAGCCGCGAAGCCGTGCCTCGATGTCGGGGACCGTCTTGTCGCCCTCCCACGGAGTCCAGTTCGCGGGGCCGCTGAAGTCGTTCCAGTTTCCGAGCGCCTCGAGTTCGGCCTGCGTCGCCGGGCTCCTTGTTCCGTCCGGCATCGCTTCGAGAACGAGCTCCTGCTGCCGGAAGGGAGCGAATGAGAAGGCGATCGGGGTGGCGTTGCCGTTGCGGTCGCCGACGCGGAGCGTCTGGAAATCCGCCTTTTTCGGGTTCGGCGCGAGTGATGCACGGAATGCGGTTTCGGCCGTTCCTCCGGCCGGGACGGTGACGGCTGCGGGCTGCGTCAGCAGTTCGGCGCCCGGCGGCAGTTCGATTTCCGGCGCGAATTCGAGCGGCGTTTTGCCGAAATTGTTGATGCGGAGCTTCAGTTCGAGGTCGCCGGATTCCGGCATATAAAAGCCGCGGTTGGTGACGATGAGCTTCGAGAGGTCCGTCAGGGGCTGGAGGACGAGCGGCTTTGCGGCGCGCGGCCGCGGCCGGTAGGATTTCGCAAGCCGGCAGAGTTCCATCGCCCGGGTGCCGGGGTCGATGAAGTTCTGTTTCGCGGCTTTGTCGAGATAGACGTAGGTGATGCCGTCGGTGTTCGGCACTCTGCCGTTCCTGAATTCGACCGGGCGGCCGTCGATGCCGGTTGCGCGCAGCACGCCGAGACCGGACGGCAGCGACACGGAGGACTTGCGGTTCTTCCGCGTTCCGTTGTAGAGCACGGCGACGAGATCGTCTTTCCCCTCGAACACCCGGGAGCGGAGCGCGTCGCTCCCCTTGAGGTCGCCGACGTAATCGCGGTGCGAAAGGACGCGCACGAGGTGCAGGTAGGCGGCCATTCCGCGCATCGGCGTGCGGTTCGCATCCATCTGACCGAAATTGTTCGCATTCTCCCGGCGGAACTTGTATTCGAAGGCGAAATAGCGTTCGAGGCCGAGCGCCCGCAGTTCGGCCGCCTTGCCGGTGATTTCGGCCGCGCTGTACAGATCCGGTTCGGCGGGGCCGCGGCTGGTGCCGGTCCACGGGCGCGGTTTGCCGCATTCGGTGATCCAGTACGGGATTCCGGCGCGCGGAGTTCCGCTGTCGAGTTCGGCCTGGCGCAGCGCGGCGACCTGCGGCTCCATATCCGGCACTTCGGCGTAGGAGTGATAGCTGATGACGTCGGAGTCGTCGAGCAGCCCGTTGTCGATGTAGGTGCGGTAGAAGTTCGTGCCGGGGCGGGTCGAGGCGAAGACTCCGCCGACGACCAGCGCGTCGATGCCGTTGTCGGCGAAGCTGCGCGATACGGCCTTCGTGAAGGCCGTGACGTATTCGGCCGGAAAGTCATTGCCGAAGCTGATGTCGGGCTCGTTCCAGACCTCGAGCGCCTTCAACGCGCCCCAGTGCCTGACGATCGCGCTCCAGCTTTCTCCGGCGGCGAGCAGGTTGACCGGGTAGAGGTTCCGGCGCGGGTCCGCGTCGCGGAAGCGGGTCGGGGATTCGCTGTTCCACGGCGGTGCGGCGTGAAAGGTGTCGAGCGCCTTGATACCCTCTTCCTCCGCGATCCGGCGGTAGAGGCCGAAGCGGCCGCCGAAATCGAATTTGCCGCGCTCCTTTTCGATACCCGGCCAGTGGAGCCGGTCGCGGTTCCAGCAGATGCCGTTCTTCTTCAGAATCCGCATGAAGTCGCGGATGCCCTTTTCGTCGTCGGGCGGCGGCCCCCAGCTCAGGGAACTGTCCTGCGCGAAGTATTCGTCGATTTCGGCCGGCGGCGGATCGTCGACCGCGAGGCCGAGGCGGATTCCGAGCTCTGGGTAACTGAGCTCGAAAAAGCCGCGTCCGGGCGGGGGAGGGGCCGAGAGCGTACGGCCGGCTGCGTCATAGACTGCGGTTCCGGCGGCGACTTCGCCGCCGTCATAACCGCGATAGCTGTAACGGAGCTGCTCCGGCTTCGGCGGCTCCGGAAAGCGGGCCTGAAGCTGGACGGGGGAGGTGTCGCCGGTGCGGCGGAACAGGGCGGCGGGATCGGCGGCCTCCCAGACCGGGAGCCCTGCGGCGGGGTCGTCGGCTTCGACCGAGAGATTCCGGAATTCGGTTTCGCCCTTTTTCTCCGGCCCGTAGAATTTGCCGCAGACGACCAGCTGGATCCCGGCGAGCGGCCCGTGGAAAACACCGTCGTTTTCGCCGCTCCAGTGGTGCTCGGAACCGGCGACGTCGAACGCGAACTTCTGCGTTTCGCCCGGATTCCCGGAGGCTTTGAACAGATGGTTGTGGAACTGCCCGCCCGCATCGATGAAACGGACCGCGAAGTTCCGGTTCGCTCCGCGCATTTCGAAACTCAGGCGCTTTGCATTGACCGGGGCCTTGAAGCGGTATTCGGCCGCCGCGTAGTCGCCGTGTCTGCTGTTGTCGACCTTGAGCAGCAGCCGTTTGCCGTCCGCATCGAGCGAAGCGTCGGCGCCGGGGGCGAATTCGAGCCCGCGGTTCAGTTTCCACGCTTCGGCGGCGGCGGGGAGCGGCAGCGGCTGCATGAGGCGTCTGGTTTCGACCGTGCGGAAGTCCGCGAGGCGGATGCTGCCGGTTTTGCCGGGAAAGTCATTGCGGTGGAGCACGACGGCAATGCGGCGGACCGGGCCACGCAGGACGCCGTCGTTTTTTCCGCCCCAGTGGTGCCCGGGAGAACCGGCGACCGGCACTTCGATGCACTGCCAGACCGACGGATTGCCGGTCAGCGGCAGGAAATGCTGGTGGGTCTGTCCGTCCGTATCGACGAAACGGACGGCTGCCCGGGCCGCATCCCCTTTGATTTTGAACTGGAACTCCCGGAGTTCCGCGGCCGGTTCGAGCGTATGGCCGGCGGCGACGTAGCCGCCGCCTCTGCTGAAGTCTCCGGCAAGTTCGAGCGACTTTTTCCCGTTGAACGGAATTTTGTCGTCGCATCGCAGCGTTCCGGCGGCGCCCGGGAATTCGGGTCCGTTGCTGAACTTCCAGCCGTCCGGCGGAAGTTCGGCCGCCGCGGCCTGCCATGCGCACAGCAGGCTTCCGAGCAGAAGAAGCGGATATCTGGTCATTTGCTTTCGGTTCCTTTCGTGTTGAGCGGCGAATCGCCGGTATTGTTCAGTGGTTTTCCGGGCCGAAGTTCGAGTTGTAGGAGACGATCACATTGGTGGCCGTGGCGGTCAGGCCGTTTTTGTCGAGCGACTCGACGTGTCCGTCGAACATCAGCGTGTTGGCCCGGTTGTTGTGGCGGCGAATGAGGCCGATGTTCTTCGGACTCTCCCGCAGTTCCGCGGGAGTGAAGTAGTAGGCGCTGTTGTTGCCGGCGATATTCCAGGTGTCGGCCAGCCAGATCGACCGGGCCGGAGCCTTGAGGCGGTTCAGCGCGTAGTAGCGCCACGCATTGTTGCCGTTGTGCCGGATGACGATGTCCCCGACGCTCTCTTTGACTGAATCGCGCGCGCCGGAATAGTAGTCGCACATGCCCATGACCCCGAACCACCAGGAGTTCGGCCCGGCCGGATTCGGGTCTGCCGGGCAGAGCAGGCTGTTCCATTCGATGTAGCCGAGCGACTGGGCGGTGCTGTTCCGGGTGAGCGCCTGCGTCCACGGGTACACGTTCGGCGTCTGGTAGTAGAGCATGTTGCTGAAATCGTTCGCGTAGGAGAGGAAGCCCAGCCCGATCTGCTTCTGGTTGCTCACGCAGTTGATCGCATGTGCCCGCGCCCGCGCCTGGTTCAGCGCCGGCAGCAGCATGGCCGCGAGTATGGCGATGATGGCGATGACGACCAGCAGCTCGATGAGAGTGAACGGTTTTCGATGCATGATTAGCCTCCGTTTGGGTTGTAAGAGATGCAGTCCATGGAATTGCCCTGCATATAATTATACTGCAGCACCGGCCGGAAACAAATTCACGGATTTTCATAAAGTTTCGTCAGATGATCATTTTTGTCCGGATCGACTGACGATTATGGCGCAGAATGATCAGTCCGCGCAGCGTCCGTTCATCGGAACGGACGGAACCGCATCGCCTCGATTCCGTCCGTTCCGATGGTCTGTTCGTTTTTGCGCTTACTGCCGGTTTGCGCGGATGTCGTACATCTCTCCGGCGATATCCCGCGCGGCCCGGACCATTTCAGGGCAGGGGCGGTCGCAGATGTCGAGGAAGCCGACGCCCATGTTCTCGTTGTCCAGTGTGCGTCCGGCCGGATGTTCGTCGATCATCCGGTAGTAGTGGCAGCCGACGAAATTCGGATGGCGCAGGACGCTCTTCAGGTAGTGACGGTATGCTTCGCCGCGTTCCGCGTCGTCGGCGCAGGCGACGAGTCCGGGGTGCGAATGGCCGTTGTTGATGGTTCCGAAGTGGAACTCCCCGATCATGACCGGCATGTCGATGCCGTCCGGGAGCTTGAAGTCCGCGACGGAGTACTGATAGAGGTTGAACGAGAGAAGGTCGCAGTATTTCGCGGCGGTTTTCACAAGTTCGGCGCGCGGCACGCCCGCAAAGCGGCAGCCGAGGTAGAGCTTGCCGGGGAGAACCCGTTTCACGGCGGCGCGGCAGCCTTCGAAATAACGTTCGATGAGCGCATCGTTGAAGGCTTTGAGGTCGTCTTTCGCGGCGTCAGGGTCCGGCAGCGCGGTTTCGGCCGCGAATGCATCCCACGAGGCATAGCTGCTCTTCCAGGCGGCGTTGAGCCCGGCGATGTCGCCGTACCGCTTTTCGAGCCGCCGACGGAACTCCTGCTTCGCGGCCTGGTCGGCCGGACTGCGGAGAACCGCCTCCGCCAGCGCGGTCTCATTCCCCCATCTGTGCTCGTTGTCGACGAAGGCGCCGATGCACATCGGGTCCCCCGCGGCGAACTTCCAGCCCCGCGACAGATTGGAGACGATGCTTTCCTCGAATTTCGGGTCGAACACATCCTCGAAATGCTGCCAGGTGCCGGTATGTCCCTTGATGACCGGTCCGTCGCTGTAAGCCTGCAGACAATACGGCGTGCGGCCGACCCGGGCGTAATCGCCCCAGCTCCAGTTGCCGAGCGTGTTGATTCCCCAGCTTGCGGCGCGGTCGTGCATGAGCCGGCGGTGGATATTCCGCCAGTCGTCGCCGTATTTGCGTTTCAGGTTCCGGCCGTAGTAGTTGAATACGGCCGGACGGAGGTTTTTGAGCCGGTAGAAGTTTTTGCCCGGCGCCGGATTCGAGGTGCCCCAGAGCCCTCTGGTCTCCGGATCGCTCTTCTGCGGAAGGTTCTCGAAGTAGTGTTCGCGCAGCTCGAAGCCGGTCGTTTCGCTGCCGGAGAACTGGTCGATGCCGTGCGAGAAGAAGAGTTTTCCCTCCGGGTCGACGAGATACCATTTGCCGTCGTGCTTCAGGGTGCGGAAGCTGCCGGTCGCCTCGAACGACGGGCCGTCCGCCCAGCCGCCGAACCGGTTCAGTCCGGCGATGGCGGGGTGGGCGGCGAGGTCGCGCTTTTCCGCTTCGAGCGCCGCGGCAAGCTCCGCGTCGCTGTGGGTTTTGCCGTTCCACTCCTTATGTTTGTACTGCCCGTAGACATCGATTGCGGGATAGAAGGTTTTCGCGCTCCGGACTGCGTCGGAGACGCCTTTCCAGGGCTCCTCAAGCCGGATGTTGCGGACCGCGAATTTCAGGTCGCGCGCCGGGGAGTGTTCGAACAGCATGATGTTGGTGACCTTCTTCACGTCGAGGTTGTTTGCGCCGCGCAGCCCCTCGAACGGATTCAGCACGCCTTCGAAAACGACGTCGTCCGGCGCGATGCCGTCGCGGTAGAAACGGATGCGCATGGTGGCGGTTTCGCCGGCCTCGAAGCCACGGCCGCCCTTGACGCAGAATTCACGCCCGTCGGCGCCGAGATTCTCGATCTGGCAGCGGAAGGTGGCCGGATATCCCGCCAGGTTCGTCACATCCATCGCCAGCACCGAACCGCCGGAGAGGTCGAAGTAGGAGCCGCCGTTCTGGGGCTTCAGGTTCACGCCGGGCCAGGTGAAGCTCTGGCCGCCCGGAATTTCGATGATCAGCGCATCCTTCTCCTTCCGGATCGAGGCCTGTCCGTTGACGGTGGCCTTCGACGCATCGAATTTCGCGATGTCGAGCGGGACCTGCGGCGGCGTGTCGTTCCGGCACAGCCTGACGTCCCTGATTGCGGCGCGTCCCTTCGGACGGTCGAAATGATCCTTGTGGACCACAAAGCCGATTTCGGTGACCGGACCGCGCAGGATGCCGTCGTTCGCCCCGCCCCAGTGGTGGCGCGGGGAGCCGGCGACCGGAACGGCCAGTTCGATCCAGCCCGGCGAATCGAGTCCGACCGAAATGAAGTGCTGGTGCACCTGTCCCTTCGAATCGCGGAAACGGACCGCCAGCTGTTCCACCGAGGCTTTGATCCTGAACCGGAGCTCGTTGAAATCCGGATTCGACACCTCGTGGAACACGCCGACGTAATTGCCGCCTCTGCTGAAGTCTCCGTCGAGCATGATGCCGCCGCCGGAGTAGTTCGCGCTCCCCGAGGCGCCGGGGAATTCCGGACCGTTGCTGAAGCGCCAGCCGGGGAGTTTCGGTGATATGCCGATTTTTTCGGCCGGGGCGGCGGCGATCGCCGCGGGGAGCAGGAACGCCGCGAAAAGGAGGTGCTGCCAGTGTCTGCGCATGGTGATATTCTCTCTTTCTTACATGGTCCGGGCGGCGAAGCTGCCGTTGACGCAGTACTTCAGCCTGGTCGGGGTCTGGTTCATCTCGGTCGCTCCCATCGCGGCGACGTGGCCGTCGATGAAGCCGCAGTTCGCGCGTTCGTTATGCACGAGCCCGACGCCGGAGTTTTCGGCGGCTTCACCCGGGAAGAAGTAGTAGAACTGTTTGCCCATGTTGGCTCCGGCGGCAACGGAGCGGAGCGTGTCGGCGAGGATGAAAGTCGTGCTCGGGGATTTGGCGCGCGTCGGCAGGATGGTGACGTTGCACCAGTCGGCAGGGATGTCGGTGGTCGAATTGAAGATGTATCCCGCTTCGGTGCTGCGGTCGATGATGCCCTTCTGCTTCCACATGCCGTAGGTTCCGCTCCAGACATCGACTTGGCCGTTGTCCGGATGGGACGGGCAGGAGAGGATGTTGAACGGCAGATAGGAGGCGGCGCCGTCGTCGAGCGTCTCCATTCCGCCGGTATTGCTCTTGATCCGGGTCAGGATCGTGACGAAGGTCTCCGGCGTGCCGCTGTTCTTGTATTTGGCGCAGACGACCATCTGGTCCCGGTTGTCGTTCGCATACTGGATCTGCCCGAGCATGACCTGCTTCTGGTTGTTTACGCAGCTCGCCTTCCGGGCGCTGGCCCGCGCCTGATTCAGCGCCGGCAGCAGCATGGCCGCGAGTATGGCGATGATGGCGATGACGACCAGCAGCTCGATGAGGGTAAATGGTTTGCGATGCATAATCGGCCTCCGTTTTTTGGGTAAGGTGTGTGTTCCAACGAATTCGCCTCTGCAAATATTATACTATAAAATCAGGCGGAAACCAATTCATGGATTTTCATAAAGTTTCGTTAAATGATCATTCTTGCATGGAACGGCGGAAATTGTGGAGTATAATGATCAATGTGCGGTTCGAATCAGGAGGGAATATTGCATGTTGAACCGGCATGGCCGGCGCCGGCGGTTTGGCGGACCTGCCGCCGCCTGAGGGCGAAGCGCGGCAATCCGGCCCCGCCGCGGAGCTGCTGCCCGGACTGGGGGCGCGGAACGGGCGGAATCCGCATGGCTGCGGTTCCGCCCGTATTTCTCTTGTCGTCGCGCAAAAACTGCGGCCGTATCGCCTTTACGGCTGCCTGGCGCGGATATCGCGCATGGTCAATTTCCGGCCGCGGTGTTGACCGAAGTCCGGTAACGGTACATGTCGGAGCTGACTTTGCGCGCGGCTTCAACCATCTCCCGGTACGGAGTGTCGGTCACATCGACGAAGCCGCACTGAATGTTCTCATCGTCCGCGGGCCGTCCGGTCGCCATCTGGTCGGTGTACTTGAAGTAATGCACGCCGGCGATCTGCGGATTCCACAGGGCGCTGCGGACATAGCGGTCGAAACCGCGGGCGCGCTCGACCTGATTGGCCGCGGGCTGCAGTCCCGGATGCGCCGGGCCGTTGGCGGCGGTGCCGTAGTGCCACTCGCCGACGATCACCGGCATGTCGACTCCGGCCGGAAGGCGCCAGGCGCTGATCTCCGGGCGATAAAGGTTGAACGAGCATCCGTCGAGATATCTGGCGGAAGTGGCGATCACTTTTTCATTGCGGTCATTGAAGCGGCAGCCGAAGTAGAGCTTGCCGGGGGCTTCGCGGTTGATGACCTCCTTGCAGGTCCGGAAGTAGCGGTTGACGATAACGTCGTTGAACTCCTCCAGATCCGCCCGCGCCTTTTCGGGTTCGGCGGGCATGGCGGTGGAGGCGCGGAAATCCTCCCAGTTCTTGTAAGCGGTCCCCCAGACTTTGTTGAGTCCGGCGATATCGGCATATTTATTTTGGCAGAACTCCGTCAACGCGGCCTTTGCGTGCTGGGAGGCTGGAGAACGCAACGCGCCTTCCGCGAGAAAAGTATTAGTTTTTCCCCATGAGAGTTCGTTGTCGACAAAGTATCCGATACAGAAGGGGTCATCGACGGTGTATTTCTGTCTGGTTTGCAACGCCTCTTTGATTCCGGCGGCGAACCCGGGATTGAAAACATCCGGAAACTTCTGCCAGCCGATTTGCCTGCAACCTTCGATTACATCGTAAAATTTGGCGAACTCCACGGCGGTGATGTAGGGATGATGGAACTCTGCCTTCAGAATATCCGGATGCACCCAGTTGCCATTGGTATTGAATCCCCAACTGGAAAAACGGCGCTGGGAACGAGTTACGAATTCCTTGTGATATTCCTTGCCGTATTTGCGGAACATATTGTAACAGTAGAAGTGGAACTGCAGAATATTGGTATCTTGGTTGCTGCCTTTCCCTTTATAGAAGCCGAAGCGGGGAAAACTTTGTTTTGTGTAGAAATCCGCATTTTCCGCATTGTTTTCCGGCAGTTCCTCAAAGTAATTTTCCCGAAACGTGATCGCGGTAACACTGTCGGACTTATCGTGTGTCGTATTTATTCCGAGCGACCAGAAGAGTTTGCCTTCCGGGTCGGTGAGGAACCATTTCCCCTTGTACTTGACCGTGCCCCAGCCGCCTTTCTTGTCCTCGAAAGTCGGCCCGTCCGCCCAGCCGCCGAACCGGTTCCGGCCGGGAATGGCGGGATGGGCGGCGAGTTCGCGGTCTTCCGCCAGCTTGCGCTCTCCGAGCTGGGCGACATCGGTCACCTTGCCGGGCCAGTCGGCATGTTTGTACTGGCCGAACCGGTCGATGAAGGGATAGAAGGCCTCCTTGCTCTTCAATGCTTCGGGAAGCGGTTTCACCGGTTCTTCCACGCGGAAGTTGGAGAGTTCAAAGCGCATCGGCCTGTCGGCGTCGGGATTGCTCGTCCAGATGCGGAGCTGGGCGACCTGATCCGGCACGATTTTGTGATCGCCCTTGACGAAACCGTCGGGGAGACGCTGCATTCCCTCCGGAGCCCACGCCGAACTCTCTTTGACGGCGCGGCCGTAGCGGACGCGCAGCGGCGCTTTTTCTCCGGGGAGCAGCGCGATCGAAGAATAGGCGATATGGGCGAAGGCGTTCGAGTCCTTCCCCTCTTTCAGGTTGACGATCTCCATTTGGAGCTGCATCATATAGGGGTTGTTGTTTTTGACGTCCACAGCCAGAATCGCGCCTTCGGACAGGTCGAAATACTGTTCTCCTTTTTTCGGTGTGATGATCGTTCCCTGCCAGCGGCCTCCTTTGGGCGGCAGCTCAAGCGAGAGCCTGTTGCCGACTGTTCTCACCTTGTCGGTCTTGTTGAACGGGGCGAAAACAGCCCCGCCCCGGGCGATGCTGAAAAGCTGTCTGTCGGCTGCGGCCAGGTTTGCCGCCAGCAGCAGGGCGGCGGCACATGAACCCAATTTCATCATGTTTTTTTATCCTCTGATTTGTTTGAATGGACCTGTTGTCGCCGGCGGCCTCTAAAGCGTCCGGCGGAATCCGTTGACGTCGAAATACTGGGAGAGCCGAAGCTCGGAGTTCTGCAGCCATTTCCCGCTCACCTGCGCCGCATGGCCGTCGGCGAACACGCATCCGCCGCGGCCGGAGTGAACTTCTCCGAACAGGCCCATCTGCCAGGCCCAGTAATTATGCGTTCTGAAGCGATGGAAAACTTGCGTATTGCCCTCTAAAAAGAAGGCGTCGGCGAAAAGCGGAGTCATGCCCGGCCGTTTCATGCGTCCGGCGCGGACGAACTGCCCCAGAAAGCCGTTATCCAGGTAATATTCTCCGAACCTGCCGAAGGTGTCCAGAATGGACGCGGGGACGCCGTCACTCGGCCAGTCGATGCCGCCGTAGACCGTCCGTCCGATAATGGTATGGCTCGGGGCCGCCGGGCAGGATACGGTCTTCCAGGAAATGTAATTTCCGTAGCCGGTCTTTTTTCCCTGCGAAAGATTTTTATCCCATTCGCCTCCGGCGAGAAAATTCGTCCAGATTCCGCCCCAGTTGTAATGCTGTCCCCAGTCGGGAAGCTGAATGCTGGTCGGGATGATGTTTTTATGATCGTCGCCGTACATCCGGGCGCCGAGACCGATTTGCTTGAGATTGTTGAGGCAGGTGGTGCTTCTGGCCCGGTCACGCGCTTTATTCAACGCCGGCAGCAGCATGGCCGCGAGTATGGCGATGATGGCGATGACGACCAGAAGTTCGATCAAAGTGAACGGTTTGCGCATAATAACGGGTATGTGAA
>ERZ1034952.2900-NODE-2900-length-12125-cov-7.102817_pt1 | contig 12125 bp, 9 predicted proteins | sample MGYA00520625_ERZ1034952 | MGnify/ENA primary metagenome ERZ1034952 (study PRJEB33766, sample SAMN09781773) | gut metagenome | biome: gut microbiome | host: Homo sapiens | place: Madagascar | study: EMG produced TPA metagenomics assembly of the PRJNA485056 data... | reverse complement strand
AAAACCCCTCAGTCAGCCCGTTCGGGCTGCCAGCTCCCCTTCCAGGGGAGCCAAGGCGGCTTCGCCGCTCGGGTCGCCAGGTTGTCGACCCCTACAGGGTAATTGCAAGACGGTTTCTAAGTGGTAACGAACCAGGCGGCAGGAAACCAACGTGTTGGTACAGGGTTTGCAGCGTCACTGTCCGGCGGCACTGCCGCCAAAGAAATAACCCCTGACCGTTCGTTCTGAAACCGGTCAGGGGTTACTTCGCACTGCTCTTGGGTTCTTCCATTTACTTAACCTCATGCTTTCTACAGAATCTCAGGGGCGGCTGCCTAGTACATTGGACTCACTCCTTTTCTGTAGCTTCAATATAATCCATTTTTTGCGCGTTTGCAAGATGGGATATTTCATAGAAAATACGCAGGAAGCTTATTAAATTCGCCAATGGACAGGGGAGCAGGAGCGTGCTACAATAAAAAAGTTGGGGGTTTGCGCAGGCAGACCCCCGTTTTTTAACCGCCGCCGTGGACGTACTTATGATCCCAGTCGGCATCAAACAGCCGATTGCCCAGCTCCATGGGGCAGCCCCCCCACAGGTCGTCCGCCAGCTCCCGCAGCAGCTCGGCTGGCTCCAGGCATTCGGTGTAAAATTCCGGCAGAGCGGCTTCTCCCTGCCGCAGTCCCAGCAGTGCCCCGGCCACCGCGCCCACGGCAGCACTGCGCCCGGAGTGATTCACCGCAATAATCAGGGAGGTGTCAAACTCCTCCGCTCCCGCCAAACAGGCATATACCGCTCCTGCCAGCACCTGGGCGGCGCTTTCACAGTGCAGCTTTTCCATCACATCCCAGGTGGCAAGACTGGCATCCTTCTCCATGGACACCGCCAGCCGCAGCAGCAGCGTCAGCTCGTTGCAGGCCTGGGGGTACTGCTGGTGGAATTGGGCATTCACCGCTGCCGCTGTTTCGGATACCAATTCCCCCAGTGGAATCTGTGGCTGCCACAGGCTGCGGCTGATCAGGTGCGCCAGAGCTGCCCCGGAAAGAAACGCTTGCGCTCCACCGTGCGTCAGCGCCACGGTTTCCGCCCCCAGCCGGTCTAATTCCCGCTGCTTCATCCGGTCGGGATGATAAAAAAGCCCTGCGCCAATGGCGGTGGTCAAGCTTCCGGGAGTGACAAAGTTGTTTACCGGTGCTTCCAGTGTGCCCAGGGGATCTCGGTTCAGAGTGTCCATCATGCGGGTGTCCATGCAGTAGCGGCGGCAGATTTCTGGATGCCGCAACAGCCAGCAGAAGGTGCGTTCCTTTTTGCTCCAAGGGCGCTGGGAGACCAGCCATTCCCGGCTGGATAGCCCGACATATTTCACCAGCGGTGCCATTTTCCCCATCATCTGCCCCCGGGTCAGGGCAATCAGCAGCCCATTGCAGGTGAATGCCCCCAGCTGGGTGTAAGAGGTTACATCTGCATAGCCGTTGGCCAGGTCATAGCCCAAAAGCCCGTTGGGGCCGTAATTTTCCCGAATTTCACCCAGGTTCAGGGAATCCACCGGATAGCCCATGGCATCACCCACGGCCATTCCCAGCAAGCATCCCCGAAAGGCCGCCGGATTCAGCTTCATATGCAGACACCTCCTTTTCCATGTCCTCCCATTATAAGGGGAAGACGGGAAGAATGCAAGCGGTTTTGTGATTGCTGCGGGATTCCTTGGACGGATGGATGAAAATGAATAATCGTTGAAATCAATTGGAAACGGGAAAAAATGACAATTTTCGCCCTGGACAATGAAACCGGAATGTGGTATTCTATAGGGACATACATAGAAAAAGAATTACAGCCGAAGGAGCATAGAGATATGAAAACAACATTGCTGATTATGGCAGCCGGGATTGGCTCTCGGTTCGGCGGCGGCATCAAGCAGCTGGAGCCGGTGGGCTTGAATGATGAAATCATCATGGACTACTCCGTCCACGATGCCATTGCAGCCGGATTCAACAAGCTGATTTTTGTCATCCGCAAGGATATTGAGGCAGACTTCCGCAGCCGGATTGGCGACCGGATTGAGGCGCTGTGCAGCCGTCTGGATGTAGAGGTTCATTATGCGTTCCAGGATATGCAGGACATTCCCGCCGGCTTCCAGGTGCCCGCAGACCGGAAAAAGCCCTGGGGCACCGGTCAGGCAGTCCTGGCAGCCCGGGAGCTGCTCACCGAGCCGTTTATCGTCATCAACGCCGATGACTACTACGGCAAGGAAGCTTATCGCAAGCTCTATGGCTGGCTTCAGCAGCCCCATGCAGAAAATGCCATCGCCATGGCTGGCTTCGTGCTGGGCAATACCCTGTCCGAAAGCGGCGGCGTAACAAGGGGCGTTTGCACCGTCCGGGAGGGCTATGTCACCGATGTGGTGGAAACCAAGAACATTGTTAAAACCACCTCCGGCGCAGAAACCGAGGGGCGGGCGCTGGATGTGCAGAGCCTGGTGTCCATGAATATGTGGGCGTTCCCCGGCAAGCAGGGAGAAATGCCCTGGTTTGTAAAGGTATTGCAGGATTCCTTCGGGGATTTCTTCCGCCAGGAGGTACCCGCCAACCCCCAGAAGGCGGAATACTTACTGCCTACCCTGATTGGTGCGCTGCTGCGGCAAAATAAGTGTACCGTTGAGGTGCTGTCCACCCAGGACAAGTGGTTTGGCGTGACCTACAAGGAGGATAAGCCCGCCGTGGTGCAGAGCTTCCGGGCACTGATTGAGCAGGGGGTCTACAAGCCCAATCTCTATGAGGATTTGATGTAAGAAGCTGCATCAGGTGCGGTGAGCAGGTTTTTGTGCTATAAAATTTTTCGGATGTCTTGCACCGCGGAAGTTCTGTGCTATAATATGGGCTGAGGATAGCAGCATTGACCGACTGCTGGGGTGCTGAAGCAATCGACTGGTTCGGTTTCGGTTGGTTGTGGGGTCAGATTGTGGGTTATGCGAAAATCACAGGCCGAATAGATTCTTAGAATCGAATGAAAGCGCTTCTTGGGAGTTCTGCTTCGGCAGAACTCCTTTTTTGATGGAAATGACAGCGGGTGTTCACGACAATCGCATGAAAAAATGCTTGAAATTGGAGAAACGCAGGCCAGGGCATACCGCAGGATGCGGGAGCACTTCAAAATCCAATTGGATCGCCGGCTGATACCGACACCTGCTGCTCAATTTCTTTAAATAAACCGAGGGAGAGGGACAATTGATATGAAAGAAAATAGAAAGCTGCTGAAGGAAGTACTCAAGGATATTCGTCACGATATGACCGATGAGGAGGTATTGAATCTGCTGGCTGACAGTAAAATTTCGGTCAGCCCCGAAAGCGGAAAAGAAAAATATACGCTGGGGCAGCGTGCGGCGGATGCCATTGCAAAGTTCGCCGGGAGTTGGGCATTTATTTTCTCGTTTACCGGCGGACTGGTGCTATGGATGGTCATAAACACGGTGATGGCTGCACGGGCATTTGACCCGTATCCGTTTATTCTGCTGAATCTGGTGCTGTCCTGCGTGGCGGCAATCCAGGCACCGCTTATCATGATGAGCCAGAACCGCCAGGAGGAGAAGGATCGCCGCAGAGCCGAAAATGACTACAAGGTCAACCTGAAGACGGAGATTATGATTGAAGATCTTTATGATAAGGTCAATGCGATTCTTGCAAAGCAATCGGAATTGGAAAAGCAGTTGCAGATGGATAATAGAACGGACGAGCAAAAGCAGCTGTGATTTTGCAATGGAGATAAATGTACCGTCAGTGCCAGGGTGCAATGCTGTTCCTTTATGGCATATCAAGAACGCCAAATTATAATTGCTGCGTGTTCAGTGGGGATATTTTTGTTGGGCGCACTTTGCAATGCGCCCAACATTCTTATTGTAGCATAACAGGGGAGGGAATTTCCATTGATGTTTTGTTGGAAAAACAGGGTGTTTCTTTGTGAAATATCCCATCTTGCAAAAATAAAATGCTATGATAAGATGTAGATACAAGGAAGGACGAAGCCCCCAAAGGGAAAACACCGGAAGGATAGAATCCAAAGGGAGCGTTCCAAAGAGAATGACATCCAGAAAGAGACCGTTGGAAGCATAACAACCAAAAGGGAGACACCCGGAAGGATGAAGCCCAGATGGGAAGCATCCAGAGGAATGAAATCCAATGGGAGAAATCGGAAAGGATACCATTCAAAGGAAACGCCGAACAGGAAAAAATCCGAGAGGGGAAGGTACCTGAAGGAAGAAAATTCCAAAAGGGAAAAGTGTCCGCTTGAATCAATAGAAAGGGTGGTTACAAGTGAAACTGCAAATTGACAACGAAATGAAATAAGCTCTCAGTCAGTAGTCAGAGAACTGATTGAGAGCTTGTTTCTTTTTATAGGCGTTTTATAGGTGGGATGTGTCCGGTGACTGCGTCAGTGCAGCCGCCGTTTTTTTGTGCCGCCGGGCAGAGAATCGTTACAGTGCAAAAGAGAACCAGGCAGCGGGATCCTCATAGTTTTCGTTGGGAACCCAATACACAATTTTCTGCGTCAGATTGTAGACAGCGCTGTGAATCGTCAGGTGCCGACCGTTTTGAGGCTTGAAGCTTCTCCGACCAACGGAGGCCAAAACGTCCATGGCGGCCTTTTCATCGGACACAATGCCGTCGGTATCGCACAGCTGCTCATAAATCTGCTGATAGCGATCCAGCCCCTTCATATTGTCCTCGTTGTCATAGTAGCCCGGCTGAATGACGAAATTGGTCACCCACTGGAAGCTGCTGCTGCCCTCGTTTTCGCCGATATGATCATCCTGGTCATTGTAGGTGACGACCAGCTTGCGGGAAGCCCCATCCAGGTCGGTATCATCGGTGCCGTTGACCCATTCCAAAATGGCGCTGCGCCCGCTGGCATCGGCCACCATATAGTGATAGGAGGTTCCTGCGGAATCGTGCATATCATAGCGTTCGGCAATCTCCACAGCTTCTTCCAGGTTGTCGGCGTAGTCAAGGACCATCCGCAGGAAGGTGGTGGTGGTCATATCCGGCTTCTCCGTGTTCTGGTCGGTGGCGGTTACGTCCTCATCATTGCCTTGATAGGTCATGTACACGCCGCAGCTGACACCGGCATCATTCATGCCGTCCAGAGGGGCATACACGGCGGCAAGGCAGGTAATCTTCTTCAGCAGACCCTCCACATCGGTGTCCGCATCCATGCCCAGCAGCCCCAGGTCTACCGTGGAAATCGTTGCATGGCGACCGTTTCCGCTTTCGGTATGAACGATGCAGGTGTTGGTTTTGCGCATATCGTAGTTTCTGGCAAACAGCTTGTCTCCCGCCGCCGTTTGGGCGGTGAAGGAGGAACAGCCAATCTCCGGGTTCTTGATGGAAACGGGAATCAGCCCCTTGGTGATGTGTTCCACGGCAAAGGAAATCAGCTCGGAATCGCTGGCAACGCCGCCCTGTGCCAGAAGCTCGTCCATGTAGTAGCCGCCCTTGATGTGCAGCTCATAGACGGAGCCGTCGTCATGCGGGTCGTTCCGGGTGCGGATTTGGCGGAAGCTGGCGACGGAGGCCAGCTCATTGTGCCAGAGGGCATAGACTGCCACGGCAGCAGAAAGAACCAGCAGCGCCAGAACGGCGGCAATGATTTTTACGGTTTTTTTCATAAAATTCTCCTTATATTGTTCAGCACACAGTGTGCTGAAAGATGATGAAGATTCCTCCGCCGGTCAGCGGCGGAGGGAAAGCGGATTTACGGTTTCAGCCCACGCAAAAGGCAGCGGAAGCCATAATCAAGCTGCTGACAGGCTGTTTCTTTGGGCAGCTTGCGGGTGATGGCATCCGCTGCAAAGCCGCGGATAAAGCACCAGATGGAGTACCCGACAACGGCTTCGTCCAAATCGCTGCGCAGCCAATGCAGCTCTTTCCCGGTGCGGATTAGCTTTTTGATTTCTTCCTGCCACCATGTAAAATTGTCCGGGCTGGCGCAGTCGGCCTCAAAAATATAGCCGCTTAAATTGGCACGGCTCTCGTAGGTCAGCTCCAGCGTCCGGCGCGCGACAGCGCAGATGTGTTCTTCAAAGTCGCCATGCCCGTCCCAGGGCATCGCAAGGCTGCGGCGTACCTGGGTTACGGAGCGGCTGTAGATGATGGCGAGAACCTCGTCGATGGAGTGAAAGCGGTTGTAAAAGACCCGGTTGGTGATGCCAAGGTCTTTCAGCACATCCCGCACGGTCAGCTTTTGGGGGCTTTTTTCCTGTGCCAGCCGTTCTACCGATGCGGTAATGACGTCGCACAGTTCATCCTGTATCAGTTCTATGGCTGCTTCCCCCCTTTGCGAATGTCTAGCACACAGTGTGCTAGAAAGGATTATACTCCGTTTCCGGCATCTTGTCAACCCCCTTCCGGCGGGGAACACGACAATTGCACGAGTTACAAATGTGAGCCGTCTCTGGCTTCCACTGCACCGGGTAGGGGCGGCTCGAAGCCGCCCGCTGCGGTGCAGCCGCTCAACATTCAACGAACCGCCCAGTTGCGTCAGCTTCGGGAGGCTAAGAGCCTCCCCTACATGGCGTGGGCATATGAGTTGCCCAATCATCCTTTACAAATTGTTTACTCATGCAATGGTGGTGGGGAACTTACAAAACGGTTGAAAACGGCGGTTTTCTCTGGTATGATAGCGCTGAATATTTTTCGGAGGAATACAGCATGGTAAATGTTTGCGATATTGAAGTGATGAAGCCCCTGCTGGCTGTCCACGGGTTTCACTTCTCCAAGGCCAAGGGGCAGAATTTTCTCATTGCTCCCTGGGTGCCGGAGTCCATTGCCCGGGAGTCCGGGGTGGAAAAAGACGTGGGCGTGCTGGAAATCGGCCCCGGCATCGGCCCGCTGACCCAGCAGCTCTCTCTGCGGGCAGGGAAGGTGTGCGCCGTGGAGGTGGACGAGCGGCTCAAGCCCATCCTGGACATCACCCTGGAAGACTGCGACAATGTGGAAATTCTCTGGGGAGATGTACTCAAGCAGGACATTCCCGCCCTGGTAAAAGAAAAGCTGGGTTCGCTGCGCCCTATGGCCTGCGCCAACCTGCCCTATTACATCACCAGCCCCATTCTCACCGCCCTGCTGGAAGCGGAGTGCTTTGAGGCGGTGACGGTCATGGTGCAGAAGGAGGTTGCCCAGCGCATTGCCGCCCAGCCGGGAACGGCGGACTACGGCGCTTTCTCCGTGTTCTGCCAGTATTATGCCCAGCCGGAATTGCTGTTTGACGTGCCGCCCCATTGCTTCCTGCCCCAGCCCAAGGTGACTTCGGCAGTGGTGACGCTGCGGGTGCGGCAGGAGCGCCCCTGGGACATTGACGACCCGGCGCTGTTTTTCCGGGTGGTGCGTGCCAGCTTTGCCATGCGCCGGAAGAAGCTTTCCAACGGTCTGGCTTCCGGCTTCCCGGAGCTGGGCAAACGGGGCGCAGAAGAAGTGCTCAGCGCCTGCGGCTTCGATGCAAACGTCCGGGGCGAAACCCTGGGCATCCCGGAATTTGCCGCCATTGCCCGGCAGATTCAGCGGTGGAGGGACAGCCAATGATGGAATTTCTTTTTCTTGACCTGGATGATACCATCCTGGATTTCCACAAGGCAGAGCGGATTGCCCTGTCTAAAACCCTGGAAAGCTTTGATGTTGCGCCGGATGACGAAGTGCTGGCCCGCTATCATGTGATTAACCTCCAGCACTGGGAGCGGCTGGAAACCGGAGAGCTGACCCGGGACCAGGTGCAGGAGGGGCGATTCCGGGTACTGTTTCAGGAACTGGGCAGGACGGCTGACCCGGTGCAGGTGACCCGCACCTACGAGCGCAATCTGGGAATTGGACATTATTTCCTCCCCGGGGCGGAGGAAGCGGTGCAGTCCCTTCACAAAAAGTATCGGCTGTTCCTTGCCAGCAACGGCACCGCCTCAGTGCAGCATTCCCGGCTCACCAGCGCCGGACTGTACCCCTATTTTGAGAAGGTGTTTGTCTCCCAGGACATTGGGTACAACAAGCCCGCCCGGGATTATTTTGAGGCCTGCTTCCGGCAGATTCCCGATTTCTGCCCGGAGCGCGCCATCATGGTGGGCGACAGCCTGACCTCGGACATTCTCGGCGGCATCAACGCCGGCATCCGCACCTGCTGGGTCAATCCCGCCCATGCCCCCGCCCGGGCGAATATCCAGCCGGATTACGAAATTGAAAACCTGAGTCAGCTGGAAGAAGTGCTGAAGACTCTGTAGGGGCTGGCATAGTCGGAGAGATGCGACACGGCATTCCATTCAATAGGAATCAATATGAAAAATTGGTGCAGCGGAACGTGCATGGAGCCGCAGAAATATTTCACGATGAAAATTTGTCGTGAACCTTGCAAAAAACGGGAAATGGTGGTACAATGGCGCGCAAAGGAACAAAGTGTTCCGCTGATTACCAATTAGGAGTTACCCCATCATGCTTCTCGTTTCCATCATTGACCCATCCAAAGAAGACGTTACCCGCCTCAGCGCCCTGATAGAGCGTTATTTCCGCCGCAGCGGCACAGCCTATGTGCAGCGCGTGTATCAATCCGGCATGGAATTTGTCCGCAGTGCCGAAAACAGTGACATCGTATTTCTGGAAACCGACCTGGAAAAGCTGGACGGCCTGGAAACCGCCCGCATCATCCGCAAGCTGGGCAGCGAGGCACAGCTGATTTTCGTTGCCCGCGACGCGGAAATGGCCATCCACGGCTACAGCGTGGATGCGCTGGATTATCTGCTCAAGCCGGTGGAGTCGGCTGCCGTAGAGCGGGCTTTGGACAAGGCGGTGCGCCGCCTGAGCAGCCGCTCCTGTGCCTATCTGGCGCTGAAGCTGCCCAACGGAACGGCCAGCATTTCCACCAATGACATCACCTATGTAGAGGTGTTCGACCACAACCTGGTGTACCATACCACCGGCGGGGACTACACCGTGCGGGGCAGACTGGGGGATGTGTATGAGCAGCTTGACCACGATTATTTTTTGGCGTGCAATCGCTCGTTCATTGTCAATCTGCGGTATGTCACGGAAATCTGCACCGACCATGTGATACTGAACGGCACCAAAATTTCCGTTTCCAAATCCCACCGGAAGGAGATACAAAGCCGGTTTTCTGCCTTTATGGATAAGCGGGCGGAGAAGGTGTAGAAGGACACTGCCGCTGCGGCATGAAAAATTGTGGAATATAACAATTCGCGGTGCGAATCTGTCGTGAATGGGCGTTTGACTGATTGACGATATTTTCGCGGGTATTCGTGACAAGGCGCTTTATTTCAACGGTTGGGTATGCTATGATACTAACAGAATCTGGGATATTATCGCGCGATATCCACAGAGACGAATATTATTCGCATAAAAAAAGGAGAGGTTCATTGACATGAAGAAAATTGTTAGCTTCCTGCTGGCACTGTCCATGGTCGCTTCTATGGCTGCCGTAGCCATGGCTGAGAACGTTGAGTACATCGCAGCTCCCTACGATGCCAACGAGGTTGACCCCACCCAGACCTACCTGGAGCCCAAGTACTACGAGAACGAGAATGGCCCCACCATCGGTGTTACCACCGTTGGTGTCATCGTCAAGGATGGCAAGTACTATAAGGACATGAACAACAACCATGAGCTCGATGATTTCGAGAACTGGGAGCTGCCCGCAGCAGAGCGTGCTGCTGACCTGGTCAGCAAGATGGCTCTGGCAGACCAGGCTGGTTTTGTTCTGAACGCCCTGATGGTCACCCCCAACGCCAACAAGCTGGAAGAGGCCATTGACGAGAACGGCAACATCATCGTTTCTCAGATCATGACCATCGTTCCCGAGGGTGAGAAGACCCAGAACCTGGTGAAGTACAACCCCGAAGCTTCCTACTTCGCACGCAGCGACGACCAGGTTCTGACCGATGGCCGTATCCGTTGCGGCATCTACCGCGGCGGCCTGAACAAGGACGCTTCTCTGGTTGCTCTGTACAACAACGTTGCTGACTCCATCATCGAGTGGCAGGCAGCCAAGGAAGGCATCGCCTTCATCCCCTACACCCAGGGTTCCAACCCCATCGCAATGGGCTTCCCCGATGAGCTGGGCCGTGCTGCCGCCGTTATCGGCGACTCCGACCTGGAGAAGGGCGTTATCAACGCTGACATGATCCGTGAGTTCGCAGAGGTTGACCGTCAGATGTGGCGCAGCCAGGGCATCTCCATGATGTACGGCCCCCAGATCGACCTGGTCACCGACCCCCGCTGGCCCCGTAACTCCGACACCTACGGCGAGCGTGAGACTGTTGTTGCAGCCATCATCACCGCTCTGGTTGACGGCTATCAGTACGGCACCAACGGCACCAACGAGAAGTCCGTGGTTCTGACTGCCAAGCACTTCCCCGGCGACAGCGCCGCTGAAAACGGCTTCGAGTCCCACACCACTCAGGGTCAGTGGAGACTGTACCCCACCGAGGGCTCCCTGCAGAACTACCATCTGGTTGCCTTCCAGGCAGCTGTTGATGCTGGCGTTTCCGGCATCATGCCCTGCTACTCCCGCGACACCACCGACGCTCGTTCCGTCGCTCAGACCTACACCAACCCCACCACCAAGAAGTCCATGGAAGTGAAGGTTGAGTCCATCGGCTCCGCTTACGACAAGACCATCATCACCGACCTGCTGCGGGATGTCATGGGCTTCAAGGGCTTTGTGAACTCCGACTCCGGCATCACCCAGCAGCAGTGCTACGGCGCTGAGGAGCTGAGCCAGGTTGAGCGTTTTGCCAAGCTGATCTCCGCCGGCACCGACGCCATCGGCGGCGAGCTGGCTCCCGAAGCCATCATCGAGGCTGTTGAGAGCGGCGTTCTGCCCAAGGAAGACCTGGATCGCGCCAACATCAACCGCGCTACCAACCTGTTTGCTCAGGGCCTGTTCGACAACGGCTACCTGGATTACAAGGCTGCTGACGAAATCCGCGCCACCAACATGGTCACTGCGAAGGAGCAGGCCGTTGCAATGCATCAGAAGGCCGTTGTCCTGATGAAGAACACCGACAACACCCTGCCTCTGAAAGCCAACGCCGGCACCAAGCTGTGGATTGGCTCCTTCACCGGCAAGGGCGAGGACGAGGCTTGCCTGACCGCTATGACTGAGCTGTTCACCGCTCAGGGCTTTGAGATTGTTGACTCCTACAAGGAAGCTGAAGTTGCTTACCTGTACGTCGATCCCACCCGTACCAACGGCACCTCCGCCGGTTCTTCCGAGGGCGTGCTGGGTCTGGTTGAGGACTACGCAGTTCCCGAGCGTGACATGGCTGGCACTTCTTCTCCTGCTGGCGCTGCCATCGGTGCCGGCAACGGTTCCACCAACAAGCGCCTGGAGGGCAAGGAAGTTGAAGTCACCACTCTGGTTGACGTGAAGAAGATTTCCAAGATTGCTGAGACTGTCCACGAAAACGGCGGCAAGGTCGTTGCTACCGTGGTCGTCAAGATGCCTTGGATCCTGACCAACCTGGAGCCCTACTGCGACGCTATGGTCGGCCAGTACACCACCTCCGCTGCTTCTCTGGCTTACGCCCGTGAAGCTCAGGTCAACGCCATTGTCGGTGCTTTCAACCCCACCGGCAAGCTGTGCCTGACCATGCCTTCCGACGAGTCCGTCATCGCTCTGACCTATGATGTTGAGCTGTCCGACGGCACTCTGGCTGAAATCTGCGCCTCCCCCAACGACGTTCCCGGCTACGCAAAGGATCAGTACATTGATGCTGACATCCTGGCTGGCGTCAACGGCGGCAGCTACGCTTACATGGATGCCAACGGCAATTACTACGTCTCCGGCTTTGGCCTGAGCTACGAAGGCTAATAATTTCACAATCTTCCCGGGGCGGCGGTGCTCCAAAGCACCGGGAAGATGAATTTCCCTTTGGCGAACTTTGCCGGAGGTGGGCAGCGCGGCCGGATTTCCCGGATGCCCACCTCCGGCTTTTTTGCGCCCTGCGGGGGCGCATTTTCAATCTTCGCTCTTATCGGGCGCGTACCATTACCGGGTGCTGGCGAACATCCGGGGTTACGGGCGGCAATGCCGTCAGATAATGCCGCACAGCGGGCAGTTGTAGTTGTCCTGCTGGTTCAGGGTGCCCTCCTCCCGGTTG
>ERZ1034952.2896-NODE-2896-length-12142-cov-20.751138_pt1 | contig 12142 bp, 9 predicted proteins | sample MGYA00520625_ERZ1034952 | MGnify/ENA primary metagenome ERZ1034952 (study PRJEB33766, sample SAMN09781773) | gut metagenome | biome: gut microbiome | host: Homo sapiens | place: Madagascar | study: EMG produced TPA metagenomics assembly of the PRJNA485056 data... | reverse complement strand
TCGTCCACCAGCAGCAGGTCGGCCACGCGGTACTTCATCCGGAAGTCCTCGGTGCTGCCGGCGCGGATGGCGGCGATCAGCTCGTTGGTGAACTGCTCGCAGGTAACGTACATGATGACGAAATCGGGGTGGGTGCGCTTGATCTCGGTCTGGATGGCCGTCAGCAGATGGGTCTTGCCGAGGCCCGAGCCGCCGTAGATGAACAACGGGTTGTAAGCACCGGAGGGGTTGGCCGCAACAGCCTGCGCCGCAGCAAACGCAAACTGGTTGGATGGGCCTTTGATGAAGTTCTCGAAGGTGAATTCATAGTTGCCCTGCGGGGAGGCGGGGTTCGCCTCGTACTGCTGGGCCAGCACCACTTCGTGGGGCGGTGTGCTGGGGACGACGAGGGTGATGTCCACGTCAAAGCCCAGCACTGTTTTGAAGGCCTCTTTGAGTAGGCCGAGATAACGGTCCGTCACGATCTTGCAGATGAAGTCGTTGCGCACCGAGAGGGTGATATGGCTGGAGTCCTCAAAGCTGATAGGCTCCAACCCGTCGATATAGAGATTATACGTCGGCTCCGCCATCTGCGCCTTGCAGTAGCTCTGGGCAGCCTCTAAAACGTCCTTGAAAGAATCCATAGTACATCCACTCCATTGAAGTTTTCAACAATGCTGCTGATACCAGGTTAGTATACCACAAAAATCCCCCTGCGTCTATATTATATAAGGTAATTTATAATACATAAAAAAGACATACCTGCGTCTGGGAAACGGCCTTGTGTCCAAGGCGGAGAAAAGCCACAAGATATTGTGGATAAAAAGTTTTCCACGGGAAATGGGTGAAAAAGTTGAAAGTTTCTCCACAGAGGTTTTTCAAAAAAGTTTGAAGGAAAGCGAAAAAAATGCTTGACAGAAGGCCATAGTGTGCGATATACTGTTGAATTGCAAGCCTGTCCCCATTTTGGGACCAGAATAGACCCCATAACCGGGGACGAGTTTTTACGGAGGATACAACCATGAAGAGAACTTTTCAGCCCAAGAAGCGTCAGCGCAAGGAAGTTCATGGCTTCCTGACCCGCATGAGCACCAAGAACGGCCGCAAGGTCATCAACGCACGCCGTGCTAAGGGCCGCAAGAGCCTGACCGTCTGATCCTGAGCAGTATGCATCAGGTCCGGCGCAGAATGGAATATGCGCAAAAAGGCCGCTGATATTGGATTGGCGGTCTTATTTTTTTACCCGGCATTCGGGAAAAAAGGCCGGAAAGCTGCGGTGAATAGTCGCATTGCCTAAAAAAACTGTCAAAGATTTGGCAGAGAAAACGCCCGGATGAGCTTTTCATGTCGGCGTTTTTTTGCTATACTGAACACTGAGCATTGCTTTTTTCCGGGCGGTGCTCCCACATCACCTGAAGGGAGGCGCACAGGATGCGCTATCGTCCCATCCGCCGCAACGGCGAGTTTGGCCGCGTGTATGCCCGCGGCAAGTCCTATGTCAACCAGGCGCTGGTGCTCTACGTGCTCAAAACGCGGAGCAAGCGCACCCGGGTGGGCCTGACGGCCACCAAAAAGATCGGCCACGCCGTGCAGCGCAACCGCGCCCGCCGCGTTATGAAGGCCGCCATCGACGAACATCTCGACTACAACATCGGCGGCTATGACCTCGTCTTCGTGGCCCGGGGCATGACCCCCCGGCTCAAGAGCTGGCAGCTCAGCGCCATCGTGGCAAAGCTCTTTGCCCAGGCCGGCCTGCCGGATAAGGCAAAGCAGCCGGGCGCAAAGCCCCCAGCCACCCTGCCGCCGGTCCGGAAGCCCGAGGCGTGAGCATCTTTCAGAAAGCCCTCTGCGGGCTCATCCGGCTCTACCAGAAGTTCATCAGCCCGGGGCTGGGGCGGAACTGCCGCTTTTCGCCCTCCTGCAGCCAGTACGGCATCGAGGCCATCCGCACCCACGGCTGCGTCAAAGGGCTGCTGCTGACGGCGTGGCGCATCGCCCGGTGCAATCCGCTGGGCCGCTGGGGCTACGACCCCGTACCGGAAAAGGGCCGCTGGAAAAATCCGGCCCGGCATCTCTCGGCCTCGGCTCTGTTTTCCACCAGACACGAAAAATAAGTGGAAAACCTCTTCGTCGATGCTCTTTGGAAGAGCGCTGAAGCGGGGAAGACCTCTCCGTCACGGCTTTCGCCGTGCCACCTCCCCTGGCGAGGGGAGGCTGAGAGGAAAAGCTATTATAATTGCTTCTTGTGACGTGCTGAACTGTGGGCGGCGTGTCCTACGATAAAAATAACCGTCCCGCACCACAGGCGGGGCAGAATGGACAGAGACATGAATATTTTGTACATCCTCGGTGTACCTCTCGGCTATGTGATGGAGTGGATCTACAACCTCATCCCGAACTACGGCTGGGACATCATCATCTTCACCATCGTCATCCGCCTGCTCAGCATCCCTCTGCAGCTCAACCAGCAGAAGAGCATGGCCAAGATGTCCGCTTTCCAGCCGATGATCGCCGACATCCAGAAAAAGTACAAGGACAAGCCCGAAAAGCAGCAGGAAGAGCTGCTCAAGCTCCAGCAGGAGTACGGCTATAAGCCCACCGCCGGCTGTATGCCCATGCTGGTCAACTTCCTCGTCATGTTCGGCGTCATCGAGGTCGTGTACCGCCCGCTGCAGCGCATCTTCCACATCGGCGCCGACGCCATCACCGCCGCAGGCGATGCCATGACCGCTCTGGGCATCAGCTTCACTCAGGTGACCCGCGACACCAATATCATCGCACAGGTGCTGGCCGGTGAGTCCACCGTCACCTCTGTGTTTACCGCAGACCAGCTGAACACCATCACTGAGTTCGGCCAGCACATGGACTTCTTCGGCATCGACCTGACCCGTGTGCCGCAGTACAGCCTGGCAGCAGACAACCTGCCCCTGCTGATCTTCCCCATCCTGGCTGTCGTCACCATGTTCATCTCCACCCACATCAGCATGAAGGCCTCCGGCCAGGAGATGCAGGGCAGCATGAAGCTGACCATGTATATGATGCCGCTGATGTACCTGTTCTTCTGCTTTACCTACCCGCTGGCATTCTCTCTGTACTACGTCATTTCCAACATCGTCATGACCGTACAGACTCAGGTCATGCGCAAGTTCTACGACCCCGAGAAGATGCGTAAGGAAGTGGAAGCGGAGATCGCCGCCAAGCGCAAGCAGGAAAAGCGCGGTGTGAAGAACACCACCATCACGGTGACCGACCCCAAGACCGGCAAGACCGTGGAAAAGAACCTTTCCGCCAGCGAGATGAACAAGCGCCGGCTGGAGTATGCCCGTCAGCTGGACGCCGAGCGCTACAAGGACGAGCGCACCGTGCCGCTGAGCGAGCTTGACAAGCAGGATAAACAGTAACAAGGGAGGTAAACGGTTATGATCCGTACACAGGAATCCACCGGCAAGACGGTGGACGAAGCCCGCGCCAAAGCCTGCGCCCTGCTGGGCGTGCAGGCCGACGATCTGAATGTCAGCTATGAAGTGCTGGAAATGCCCCAGAAGACCGGTTTTCTGGGCTTAAAGACCACCCCCGCCAAGGTGCGCGTGAGCGTGGAGGAGCCGGATGCCCCCGCCGCTGCGCCCGCAAAGCCGGTGGAAGTTGTGGCAGAGCAGCCTGTTGAGACTGCCGCCCCCGTGCAGGAGACTGCCCCTGTGGAAGAAGAAACCGCTGCTGTGGAGGAGCCTGCCGTTCCCGCCGCAGAGCAGACCCCCGCTGCCGAGCAGCCTGCCGAGACTGCCGAGGAAGCAGAAGAGGTGGAAGTGCCCATCGTCATCGAGGAGAACGCCAAGGTGAAGGCCGCCGTGGACTATCTGCGGGAAGTCATCACCCTGATGGGCGTGGAGAACGTGACCTTCAGCGCCGTGCAGAAGGGCGAAGCCACCATCATCCGTCTGGACGGTGAGCACCTGGGTGCCCTCATCGGCCGCCGCGGCGAGACCATGGAGAGCCTGTCCTATCTGGCAAGCCTGGTGGCCAACCGTCTGGAAGGCGATTACATCAAGCTGGGCCTGGACGTGGCCGGCTACCGCGACAAGCGCGAGAGCGACCTGACCGCACTGGCACAGCGCATCGGTGCCAAGGTGCGCCGGACCGGCCGCAGCTTTGCCATGGAGCCCATGAACCCCTACGAGCGCCGCATCATCCACTCTGCCATCGGCAAGATGGAGGGCGTCCGCAGCGAGAGCAAGGGCGAGGGCCGTGACCGCCGTGTGGTCATCTACTCCACCGACCCCAACGCTGTGGCTGAGAGCGCAAATATACGTCCCCGCGGACCCCGCGGCGGCCGTGACCGCAACGGCAATGGCCGCAGCGGCGGCTATCATCGCGGCGGCGAGCGCCGTGGTGACCGGAATGGCCGCGGCCCGCGCAATGGCAATGGCGGTCGTGGCGGCTACCGCTCCAATGTGCCTGAGCGCACCTACACCCCGCGCGATGCCGAGAATGCTGCCCCTGTGGCACCCAAGCGCACCGAGCGTGTGGATGACTTCGCGGATCTGAGCTTCGGCAAGATCGAGCTGTAAAAGCTGAATGATAAGACCCTCTCCCGCATGGCGGAAGCCGTGCAGGGGAGGGTCTTTTTGTATATTGAGGCAAACTATAAATTTACACATCTTTTGCATGAAGATGGTTTACGATGAAAAGCAAATCTGAAAAAATAATTTAGGAAGAAAAGTCGTTCTTATCGGAAAATTGGAGAATGTGCCCAATTATGGAAGAAATTTTTCTCCTACTTGCACATTGTAAAACAATGTCGGCAAGCCTTATACTAGAGCTACAAATGCTTCGGAGTGTATACCAAGCAAAAAAGAGAGGAATTATTATGGAACAGAATAAGATCTCCCGCCGTAATTTCCTGCGCGTGGCCAGTGCATCGGCTACCGCCGCCGCAATGGGCGGTCTGGTCCCGGCTGCTTCCGCTGCCGGCATCAAAGACCTGTGGAGCATGGATCTGCAGATCCTTGCCACCAGCGATACCCACGGTAAGTTTGACCCCTGGGATTACGCCGCCAACAAGGCCGACGCCTCCGGCAGCGTGGCCCAGCAGGCAACTGCCATCAAGGAGAACCGCACCAAGACCACGCTGGTCGTGGATGCAGGCGACACCATTCAGGCAAACTCCGCTGAGCTGTTCCTGAACGACGATGTCCATCCCATGATCGCTGCTCAGAACGCCATCGGCTACGATGTCTACGTCACCGGCAACCATGAGTACAACTATGGCATGGCCACGCTGGAAAAGGTGCTCTCCCAGCAGAAGGCCAAGGTGCTGACCGGCAACGTCTACAGCCCCGAAGGCAAGCCTCTGGCTGACGGCTACACCATCATCAACAAGGGCGGCGTCAAGATCGGCGTCATCGGTATGGTCACTCCCAACATCACCCGCTGGGACGCCAAGAACCTCGAGGGCTGGACTGTTACCAACCCGGTGGACGAGAGCCGCAAGATCATTGATAAGATCAAGAACGATGTGGATGTCATCATCGGCGTTATGCATATGGATGTTGACAATGAGTATAGCGTCTATGGCTCCGGCGTCACCGACCTGGCAAATGCCTGCCCTGAGTTCGACGTCATCGTCGCCGCTCACGGCCACAAGAGCATCCCCAACAAGATGATCAACGGCGTGCTGGTGGTCGAGAACAAGAATGCCGGTGCCACCGTCTCCGACATCCACGTCTATCTGGAGCGCGGCCTGAACGGCAAGTGGAAGGTGAAGGACCGTACCTCTGAGAACCTGACCATCAAGGACTACGCTCCCGACCCCGAGCTGACTGCTCTGCTGGCAGAGTACGACCAGCGCGCTAAGGACGACGCCGTGACCCCCATCGGCCAGCTGGTCGGCGGTGATCTGGCCCCCGAAAACGAGATCGACTGCCTGCCGCAGGCCATGGTGCAGGATACCGCTCTGCTGGACTTCATCAACGAGGTACAGATGTACTACACCGACGCTCAGGTGTCCGCAACGGCTCTGACCTCCATGACTTCCCAGATGCGCGAGGGTACCATCCGCAAGTGCGACATGGCAAGCATCTACACCTACCAGAACACCCTGTACAAGCTGCAGATGAACGGCTGGCAGCTGCGTCAGTTCATGGAGTGGTCTGCTGCCTTCTTCAAGACCTGGGAGCCGGGCGATGTGACCATCGCATTCGACTCTTCCGTCCGCTACTACCTGTACGATGCCTTTGCAGGCGTCAAGTATGACCTCGACATCTCCAAGCAGCCCGGCAACCGCATCCAGAACCTGACCTGGATGGATGGCCGTCCGGTGGAGGACGATGACAGCTTCGTGGTGGCCGTCAACAACTACCGTGCCACCACCCAACTGCTGGCTTATGCCGACATCTTCAAGGAGGGCGACGAGCTGCCCAAGCTGCTGGAGATCGACGTGCGCGGCGATGTGGGCGGCGTCCGCGAACTGCTGGGCGAGTACATCCGCACCGTCAAGGGCGGCACCATCGAGCCGCACGTGGACAACAACTGGAAGCTCGTGGGCAACAACTGGAACGCTGCTGACCACGAGAAGGCCGTCAAGCTGCTGCGCGAGGGCAAGCTGGCCCTGTCGGAGAATGCCGACAGCCGCACCCTGCCCGGCAAGGCCATCACCACGGCCGATATTGCCGCATTCTGATTTTTCTTTCACACGCAACGGGGTGTGCAGTCTTTCAGGGGCTGCACACCCTTTTTTGCTGCACAATAAAGTGAAATATCAATGGGTAATATAGCTAAATTTAATTACCGCTTTTTAGCATATCATAGAAAATAAACGCTGGAATGCGCTGGATATTTTCTTTTTGGGAGCTTCATGATAAAATAAGAAAAACCCGCAGAACAAAGGGGAAAGTGTGCCCTCGTGCAGTGCGGGGACGAATGCGGTTTGAAAAGAGGATGGCTATGGAAGCATTGCGAAAGCTGCTGTATGCGGAGATGTCACGGGAGGAGTACAAAGCCTGTCTGCCGGATATACAGCGCTCCAACCGCCAACGTGTGACGGCCTACCTGGGGATAGCCTGTGCGTTTCTTACAGTTTTATGGATACTGTCTGGGGCTCTGGAATTTTTGCGGCCCAATATGCTGGCCTATATGATAGCGCTGGCCGTGTGCATGGGCCTGCAGGCGGTCAACCGGGCATTCCCGGGAAAAAACGGCCTGCTGCTGACCTGGCTGATGTACGCCTTTGAGGCTTTGCTCTATGTGCTGGGCATCTATCTGGGCATCCATCCTTCTCCCGATACTCCTACGGTGAGCTTTATTGCGTTCTTGCTGGCAGTGCCGCTGCTCTTTGTCATGCGGCCCATCCAGCATATCTTGAATGTCGTCTTTTTCGATGGTATTTTCATCCTGACCTGCTTTTTGTTCAAGAGTAAAGAGACGCTCCCAGTTGATATTCTGGACGGCATGGTGTTTGGTGCGGTGTCCTGCATCATATCCACCTTCATCATGCTCTCGATGCACGAAAATTTTTCCATCCGGCACAAGCTGCTGGGCATCGCGGAGACGGACTTGAACGTCGGCCTGAAAAACCGCAACGCCTACGAGAGCCAGATGCACGACTACCCGATGCACTGCAGCAGCACGCTGAGCTGTGTTTATCTGGACGTGAACGGCCTGCATGAGCTGAACAACACCCGGGGCCACGCGGCAGGCGACGAGATGCTCAAGACCGTGGCCGCCAAGGTGCGGGACATCTTCGGTGAAGAGTACAGCTACCGTGTGGGCGGCGATGAGTTCGTGGCCTTTGCGATGGACAAGAGCGCCGAAGAGATGCGCGCGCTCATCCACAAGCTGGTGCAGGAGGTGGACGAGGCCGGTTACTCGGTGGCCGTGGGTACAGCGACTCACAGCGCGGGCGGCATCGACATGGAAGTCCTCGTCAAATCGGCCGAAACGCGGATGTATCTGGCAAAGGAAGAGCACTATCGCCTTGCCGGGAAGACCCGAGAATAAAATGCAAAAGCGGTACGCTGCCGGACTCTCCGGCGGTGTGCCGCTTTTTTGCGCAGCATATTTCTTTTTTTGGCGGTTCGTGGTAGAATATACTGTATTCATCTGCGCATAAGGAGGGGAGAAGATGCAGCATTCGACCATTGCGGCCATTGCTACCGCTCCGGGTGCGGGCGGCATCGCCATCGTGCGGCTGTCCGGCCCGGAAAGCTATGAAGTGGCAGCGAAGGTGTTCCGTCCGGCCAACCCAGCCAAAAAAGTCGCGGACGCCAAAGGCTATACGGCCATGTTCGGTGCGTTCGTGGAAGGGGAAGAGGCTTTCGACGAGGGCGTGGCGCTGTTTTTCCGCGCGCCCCACAGCTACACCGGCGAGGATGTGGTGGAGCTTTCCTGCCACGGCGGCAGTGCAATCGCCCGGCGGCTGGTGGAAGCCTGCATTGCGGCGGGCGCGTCGCCTGCCGCTCCCGGCGAGTACACCCGCCGCGCTTTCCTGAACGGCAAGCTCAGTCTGACCCAGGCCGAAGCCGTCATGGACATCATCTCCGCCGATGGCCGACAGGGGGCCGCGCTGGCAAATGCCTCCCTGAACGGTGCGCTGGCCCGGAAGATAGCGGCCCAGAAAGATGCTCTGACGGCCTTGCAGGCCCATCTGGCCGCCTGGGTGGATTTCCCTGAGGAAGATGTCCCGGAACTGAGCCAGAGCCACTTGTGCGAGGTCTTAGGCGGGGTAGAGCAGGAGCTGGACGCCCTCATCCAAAGCTACGATGCAGGCGCTGTCCTCCGCGAGGGCGTGGACTGTGCCATCGTGGGCAAGCCCAATGCGGGCAAATCCACCCTGCTCAACCTGCTGGCCGGATTCGACCGGGCCATTGTCACGCCGGTGGCCGGAACCACTCGCGACGTGGTGGAGCAGGCTGTCCAGCTGGGCGACGTCCGGCTGAATCTCTTCGATACCGCCGGTCTGCGTCAGACGGAGGACGAGATAGAAGCCGAAGGTATCCGCCGCAGCTGGAAGAAGCTGGACGAGGCGGGGCTTATCCTCGCCGTCTTCGACGGCTCGGAGCGCCCGACCCGGGAGGACCTGGAGCTGGCTCAGCGCTGCGCAGGTCGTCCGGCCATCGCGCTGGTCAATAAAGAGGACAAGCCCACCCGGTTTGACGCAGAGATTATCGCACCCTATTTTGCGATGGTGCTGCCGGTCTGCTGTCAGGAAGAAGGGGCGCGGAAGGTTATCGCGGCGGCGGTAGCCCGCCTGCTGGGGACCAACCAAATCGACCCTCACGCTGCCAGCCTCTCGGGACAGCGGCAGCTTTCCGCTGCCACCCGCGCTCGGGATGCCGTAGCCGGAGCGCTGGACGCCGCGCAGGGGCTCGGGCTGGACGCTGTGTCGGTCTGCGTGGACGACGCGCTGGATGCACTTTGCGAGCTGACAGGGGAGAACGCCTCGGAGGCGGTCATCAATGAGGTGTTTGAGAGATTCTGCGTGGGGAAGTAAGGACAGTATCGTTGCGCGCCTGTGCGCGGGGCAGAGCACTTTTACGTTAAGTGGAATTGTTCTCTTTTGATGTCAAAAGAGAACCAGAAAACCACCAGCGATTTCGACGCGCTGGATCCACGAGAAAGGGGCTGCTCGCCCCTTTCAGACCCCAAAGGAGAAGTCGAAACGGAAAAAAGCTAGCCGCTTCGCTAAACGCTTTTTTCTCGTTTCTCCGATTTACGGCTTCGCCGAAGATTTTATGTTGCAAATAGAGGAAAGTATGAACCATTTAGGAGACTACGACGTTATCGTCATCGGTGCCGGCCATGCGGGCATTGAGGCGGCCCATGCTGCCGCGATGCTGGGCGCAAAGACGGCGGTGTTCACTATGAGCTTGGACGCCATCGGCAATATGCCCTGCAATCCCAGCATCGGCGGCACGGCAAAAGGCACGTTGGTACGCGAATTAGATGCTCTTGGCGGCGTGATGGGCCTTGCGGCAGATGCCACCTATTTACAGAGCCGGATGCTCAACAAGGGCAAAGGCCCCGCTGTCCACGCTCTGCGCGTCCAGACCGACCGCAAGCGCTATCATGAATATATGAAGCACGCCCTTGAGCTGACGCCGGGGCTGGCTATCCATCAGGCGGAAATCATTTCCATCGAGGTGGAGGACGGCCATGTGAAGGGCGTCGTCACCCAGCTGAACGGGGAGTATGGCGCAAAGTGCGTGGTCATCGCCACCGGCACCAACCTCGGCGGAAAAATTTTTGTGGGCGATGCATGGTACGCCTCCGGCCCCGACGGGATGCACGCGGCCAACGCCCTCACCGAGAGCCTGAAAGCCGCCGGTCTGCCGCTGCGCCGCTTCAAGACCGGTACGCCTGCCCGCGTGCATCGGCGGAGCATCGACTTCGCCAAGCTGGAATGCCAGCCCGGCGACCCGGACAATGAACTTCAGCCTTTCAGCTTCATGACCGATGCCCCTATGCACAACAAGGTGGAGTGCTGGATCGCCTACACCAACCCTGAGACGCACAGAATCATTCTGGACAATATCCAGCGCAGCCCGCTCTACGGCGGCATGATCGAGGGCGTCGGCCCGCGCTACTGCCCGTCGATTGAGGACAAGGTAGTGCGGTTTGCAGGGAAGGACCGGCATCCCATCTTCGTGGAGCCTTGCGGCGAGAACACCGAGGAAATGTATCTGCAGGGTGCGTCCAGCAGTCTGCCGGAAGATGTGCAGAATGCATTCTACCGGAGCATCAAGGGCTTCGAGAATATTGAGATCATGCGCCCGGCCTACGCCATCGAGTACGACTGCGTAGACCCCACCAGCCTCGAAGCCACGCTGGAAAGCAAGGTGGTGCGGGGCCTCTACGGTGCGGGACAGTTCAACGGCACCTCGGGTTACGAGGAAGCCGCCGCGCAGGGTCTGCTGGCCGGTCTGAACGCTGCCCGGAACGCATTGGGCGAAAGCCAGCTCATCCTGCCCAGGCAGTCGAGCTATCTCGGCACACTGGTCGATGACCTTGTGACCAAAGGCGTCATGGACCCCTACCGGATGATGACCAGCCGCAGCGAGTACCGCCTGACCCTCCGTCAGGACAACGCCGACACCCGGTTGACGCCCATCGGCAGGGAATACGGCCTCGTGCAGGATGACCGCTGGACAAAGTACCAGCAGACGCAGGCTGTGCTGGACGCAGAGCGCCACCGTCTGCATGACGCCCATCTGCGTACGGCGGACCTGCGCGCCGCGATGGAAGCAGCGGGTCTCGCCCCGGCCGCAGAGGGCGGCATTGCCGAAGAGCTGCTGCGCCGACCGGAAATCGACTATCCGCTCATCGCGGGCATGATCGGCTGGGGTGAGGGCATCACGCCCATGCTGGCTGAGCGTCTGGAAACTGAAATCAAGTACGCGGGTTACATTGCCCGGCAGGACCGGATGATACACGAGGTGGCCCGCCACGAGAAGACCCTCATCCCGGAGGATTTCTCTTACACAGAGCTCACCGGCCTGACATTGGAAGCCCGCGAGAAGCTGGCCCGCATCCGCCCGAAAAACTTGGGGCAGGCGGGACGCATTCCCGGCGTGTCGCCGTCGGATGTGGCACAGCTGAGTATTGCTTTGGCGGCAAATAAATCGAAAGCGTAATAGCTGACGCAAAACGGGGCGTGCGAAAAAGGGAAACGACATTGCGCGCTGGCAGCGCGGGGTCAGAGCGCGGTTACGCGAGGTTAAGTTCTCTTTTGATGTCAAAAGAGAACCAGAAAACCACCAGCGATTTCGACGCGCTGGACCCGACGGGTTGCGGCTCCCAGCGTCTGCTTCGCTACCGCTCGCATCCTGCTGGCCGCTGCCCCAACAGCTCCTCCCTGTTTCCGCCACTGGCGGCGGTCGTCGCCGTTGCAAGAAAGGGGCTGCTCGCCCCTTTCAGACCCCGAAGGAGTTGTCGAAGCCCAAAAATGCTAGCCGCTTCGCTAAACGCATTTTTTGGGCTTCTCCGGTTTACGGCTCCGCCGATGGTGTTACGCTTTCGCAGAACTTTACGTTCAGCAAGGGCGTAAAGTCTGCTGCGAAGCAGCAAATTGGAGAAACGAGAAAAAAGCGTTAAGCGCAGCGACTAGCTTTTTTCCGTTTCGACTTCTTCTTTGGGCTTGTTAAGGGCGAGCAGCCCTTAACTCGTTGCGGGG